>OHGK01000409.1_pt1 | contig 30536 bp, 27 predicted proteins | sample 1567671 | NCBI WGS metagenome assembly OHGK01 (sample SAMEA3879577, study PRJEB24766) | human gut metagenome | biome: human-associated habitat; feature: feces | place: USA | collected 1985/1987 | reverse complement strand
TTGGAATACCTTGCGGTGCGCGCCCTTACCAAAAGCGGCAAAGGGCCTATTCTGTGCCTTGTCGGGCCGCCGGGCGTGGGCAAAACTTCGCTGGCGCAGTCTGTTGCCCGCGCTATCGACCGCAAATTTACACGCATGTCGCTGGGCGGCGTGCATGACGAAGCCGAAATCCGCGGCCACCGCCGTACCTATATCGGCGCAATGCCGGGCCGCATTATTCACGGCATGCAAACCTGCGGCGTTATGAACCCGGTTTTCCTGCTGGACGAAGTGGACAAAATGTCGTCCGATTTCCGCGGCGACCCTGCTTCTGCACTGCTTGAAGTTTTAGACCCGGAACAGAATAACACCTTCAGCGACCATTATGTTGAAATACCTTTCGACCTGTCGCAGGTATTCTGGATTGTAACGGCCAACACCGTGGAAACAATTCCGCCCGCACTGCTCGACCGTATGGAAGTGGTGCAGCTTTCCAGCTATACCGAAGATGAAAAGGTAAAAATTGCCGAACTGCATCTTTTGCCTAAAGAACGCCAGAATAACGGCTTAACGGCCAAAACGCTTTCCATAACGGAAGATGCGCTGCGCATGATTATACGCGGTTATACGCGCGAAGCAGGCGTGCGCAATCTGGAACGCAAAATTGCGGCAGTCTGCCGTAAAACCGCTCTGCGCATTGTTAACGGCGAAGCCAAAAGCGTAAAAGTAACAGCCAAAAATTTACATAAATATCTCGGTAAAGTAATTTATCTGGAAGACGATGTAAGCCTCGAAGCAGCAGCCGGCATCTGCACCGGCCTTGCCTGGACCCGTGTCGGCGGCGAACTGCTTAAGGTAGAAGTTGTGGCCTGCAAAGGCAAAGGGCATCTTGCGTTAACGGGCCAGCTTGGCGATGTTATGAAAGAATCTGCCCAGGCGGGTTATACCTATATCCGCTCGCGCGCAGATGAACTTGGCCTTGACAAAGATTTTTACGAAACCACAGATATTCATATTCACCTTCCGGAAGGCGCAATACCTAAAGACGGGCCTTCGGCCGGCATTACCATGGCAACGGCAATGATATCGGCATTAACAGGCCGCAAAGTTAAAAAGAACCTTGCCATGACTGGCGAAATAACGCTTTCCGGCAGAGTGCTTCCGGTTGGCGGCATTAAGGAAAAATTTCTGGCTGCCCACCGCTATGGCGTAAAAACCATTATTATGCCGGCTAAAAACGAGCAGGATTTGGAAGAACTGCCCGCAAACGTACGTGCAAAAATGCACTTTATTCCTGTAAAACATATGGACGAGGTGTTAAAAATAGCATTGGAGGATTAAACGCGATGAACAAAGGAGTTTGGGACATAGTCCGTGCGCAGTTTGTCACGTCTGCCGTTAAGGCAGAACAGTACCCTTCGCCGCAAATGATTGAAGCCGCCTTTATCGGGCGCTCCAATGTCGGCAAATCTTCTCTTATTAACTCGCTCTGCCGCCGCAACGGGCTGGCACGCGTAAGCGCCACCCCCGGCAAAACGCAAACAATTAACTACTATTTGCTGAACGCCAAACGCAATGTAGAAGGCGGCGCCGATACAGCACAGTTTTACCTTGTCGATTTGCCCGGTTACGGCTTTGCCAAAACAGGCAAATCCAATAAAGATTTATGGTCCGGCTTTATCAGCAAATATCTTTCAGGTTCGGACAACCTGGCATTAGTATGCCAACTGATTGATATCCGCCATAAGCCGATGGAAAGCGACATAGAGTGTTACCACTGGCTGCTGGGCTGCGGACTTAACGTGCAGATTATTCTCACTAAAGCCGATAAACTTTCCAAAAATGCAGCCATGGCCCAGAAAGCCCTTTTTAAACGCGAACTTGGGCTTGACGACAGCCGCATTATAACTTATTCGGTAACGCAGAACACTATGCGCAGTGAACTTATTAACCGTATTATGACGGCACTGGAAAACCACAGATGATTTTGTAAGCGCACAGATTGTAGGGAGTGGTTTGTATGGGGATTTTTGACATAATGCTGCATGTAAGGCGCCTGATGATGTTCGGGCTGGCAGTGCTTATAGGCTTTCTTTTTCAATACATGGCAATACCTATACCGTTTTTGCTCGGCGGCATAGTATCCTCCATGTTCTGGAAAGTTATAGGCGCACAGGTATACTGGCCGCGCCAGTGGCGCGAACTGGGCCTTTGCGTAGCCGGTTACGGCATTGGGCGCAACTTTACGGCAGAAACCATGCACGAACTTTCCATGCAGTCGCTTGGTGTGCTTGAAGCAACCGGCGCCGCCGTAGGCGCTTCGGTTATCATAGCGTGGTGGACATCACGCCACAGCTACGCCAATCTGCAAAGCTGCGTAATGGGCTGTATGCCCGGCGGGCTTACGCAAATGATGCTTATGAGCGAAACCGACAAGCGCGTTGATTTCAGTGTGGTAATGGTAATGCAAACCCTGCGCCTCATGAGCGCCATTATTATCGTACCGTTTCTGGTTGTGCACGGCCTTGGGGCGGAAATAAAAGACACCGCACTTCCGGCAGCACAAACAGGCGGCTACACCTGGCTGTGGATGGTGCCTATCGCAGCAATTGGCGCTGTTGTTCTGCAAAAGCTGCATATACCAACGCCGCGCCTGTTGGGGCCTACGCTCGCCGCGTCTGCCTGCTCATACTTCTTCGGCACCTTTCAGCCCGTGCCCGACCCTCTCATGACGGTTGCGCAAATAAGCATCGGCTTGTACATGGGCATGCTGCTTGACCCTGCGCGCATAAAAGAAACCGCCCGCCTTATGCCGTTTATAATAACAGGCATCTTAATAATTATTGCTGTCAGCGTTGCCATGGCCTACTATCTTTCCGGCATTTACGGCTTTTCGCTTATAACCGCCTTTTTGGCAATGGCCCCCGGCGGAATTGCCGAAATGTGCCTTGCAGGCATGAGCATGGGCGAAAACGTTTCGATAATTTTAACCTATCAGCTGGTTAGAATGCTTATTTTAAATATCACCGTGCCAATGGGGCTGACGTGGTACTTTAAAGATAAATAATATCAAATAGGATATTATAACGCAAAAATAAAAATGGTAAATTTTTACCAAAAGGCTTGACAACACTATTAGTAATAGTTATAATTAGGGCAACAAATCAATATTTCGTACAGGTACAGTAACTGTTTAAATGTTTATCGGTGCAAATCCGATGCGATCCCGTCGCCGTAACGGCAATAAAAGCCGGAGCCGGTCACCCAGCCTGTATAAGCATCACTGCTTGACCTGCGGGAGACAGGAAGGAGATGTTTACTAACCAACCGGCTTTGTTTATGTGAGAGTGGCAGGGCCTCTTGATTGTAATTATCTGAACCCGTCTTTTCGTTTTGGAAAGACGGGTTTTTATCTTGCCTGCGCAGGTTGGAATATTGATTTTTAAAATTCATTTAACATTCTTAGATACTCATTCTCTACTCCTCTTGCAGTGCCCGTTGGGGTGCAGGTGCTGCTTTGGCCGCCGTGTTTTTACGGCGGCTGTTTTATTTTGCCGCAAAAAGTTGAGCAAAACCTCTTTTGCTGTTATACTTAAAACAGAAAAAAATATTTTCAGGAGGTTTTAAAATGAAAGTAATTTCTACCGAAAAAGCTCCGGCCGCTATTGGCCCATACTCTCAGGCAATTGAAATTGGCGGCATGCTTTTTGCTTCCGGGCAGATTCCTGTTGACCCTGCTACCGGCGAAGTGCCGGAAGGCATTACCGCACAGGCAGAACAAAGCTGCAAAAATGTAGGCGCAATTTTGGCAGAAGCAGGCCTTGGCTACGAAAACGTAGTAAAAACCACCTGCTTTTTGGCAGATATGGCAGACTTTGCCGCCTTTAACGAAGTTTATGCAAAATACTTTACCGGCAAACCTGCACGCAGCTGCGTTGCCGTTAAAGGCATACCCAAAGGCGTACTTTGCGAAATTGAAGTAATTGCCGTAAAATAACAAATTAACAAAAAAAGGTTGTACCGCATGGCAAACGCCATACAGTACAACCTTTTTTATTTTTCGATAATTGTGAATAAAAATAATAAAAAACAATATCGTTTTTTAACTGTGATAACGGTATTACTTTTTATTTATAATTTGTTACAATATTACAGCACGGAGTTTTGATGTATCGGTTTTCCACTCTGGATGGGTGGGGGTGATGCGTTATGACGGTGTATGAAAGTATTTCTTTAATGACTGCTTTTGCAACGCTCGTAGTGCTCATTCTTTCGTTCCGTAAATAACGGCATGAAAAAAACCGTATAACACGGTTACACGGCTTCCTTCTGACTTAAAATCACATAGGGGAGACCGATGCGGCCAAACATCAATACTCCGTGCTTTTATTATACAATTTTAAAGTTTTATTTGCAAGTGCCTGTACAGTGCTGAACGCCGTACAGGCTTTTTATTTTGCTTGATAAGCTGTTTAAAAATTATGGTGCGTTTCGCTGCAGGGGTTAATATGCACCATGCAGTGCTTAACTTCCGGAAACTGTTTTTCTATCTGCTCGTGAATGTTTTCGGCAATGGAGTGTGCTTCAACAAGAGTTAAGTGGTCGTCTGCGCTTATTTCCACATCCACATATACGCGCGAACCAAAAATGCGCGTTTGCAGTTTGTCTACATGGTCCACGCCTTTTTGTGCGGCAATAAGCTCCTGCATTTTTTCAACTGTTTCTTCGTCGCAGCTGCGGTCTACCATACGGTCAATGGCGTCGGTAAAAACATCGTATGCGCCTTTAATAATCATCAGGCAAATGGCAATGGCGGCCAGCGGGTCAAAAATGGGGTAGCCAAGCATGGCTCCGCTGATGCCGATAAGGCTGCCGACTGAGGTTAAGGCGTCGTTGCGGTGGTGCAGGGCGTCTGCCAAAAGCGCGCCGCTGTTAATTTTTTTTGCTACGCTGCGGGTGTACCAGTACATGCCTTCCTTGCTTATAATGGCAAGGGCTGCAACGGCAAGCGTTATGCCGTCCGGCGCGGCCAGTTCGCCTTCGGCAGAAAAGTGCAGTATTTTTTGTATTCCGGCAAAGCCGATGCCCGCACCTGCCAGTGCCAGAAGCGCCGACATGATGATGGAGGCAACACATTCCATGCGTTCATGCCCGTACTGATGTTCCATATCGGAGGCTTTGTGCGATATTTTTATGCCGGCCATAACAATAAGGTTGCTGAAAATATCCGATGCCGAATCGACTGCATCCGAAACAAGGGCGGCCGAATGGCCCAAAATGCCTGCGGCAAATTTGGAGGCTGCCAGAAACACGTTAAGGGCAATGCCTTTTTTTACCGTGCTGAGGGCAAGGGTTTGATTTAAAGATTGGTCTTGCTGCATTTAAATTTCTCCTTAAAACAAAATACATCTGCGGAACTACTCCTGTCCCGCAGATGTAGGATAATCTGCTGCCGTAAGGCCCGGCCGGTTTTACGGCCTGATCAGCTTGTACTGTAGTTGCAGTGCAAAAAGATTAACTAAATTGTAATAAGGCTTTGTTTTTTTGTCAAGTATGTTTTGTAAAAGTTTATTTACAAAAAAGTTTACTAAAACTTATTGACAAAATTTGTTAGCGGTAGTAAACTACAATTTGCAAAGAAAGTTAGAACAAACTAACTTAAAAAGCAATATAAGGTTAGCTCCGGCTATACAGAAGAAGGGGATGGTTCCAATTATGCCGTTGACTTTTGCCGCAACCGGCGAGGTAAATACCATTAAAGCCGTACGCGGAAGAAATGAAACAGTACGTTTTTTGGAAAGCATGGGGTTTGTAGAAGGGGCAGCTATTACCGTCGTATCCAAACTTGCCGGAAATTTAATCGTCAATGTTAAAGACGCGCGTGTTGCTTTAAACAAAGATCTTGCTTCAAAAATAATGATTTAACGGAGGTATGCCATGAAAACGCTTAAAAATGTTGAGTGCGGCCAGACTGTTAAAGTAAGCCGGCTTGGGGGAGAAGGCGCTGTAAGACGCCGCATTATGGATATGGGCATTACCAAGGGCACAGAAATTTATGTGCGTAAGGTTGCGCCGCTCGGTGACCCTATTGAAGTAACTGTAAAGGGCTACGAGCTTTCGCTGCGCAAAGGCGAAGCTGAAAACATTGTGGTTGAATGATTTGAGGAGGGATTGAAGTGGCTGTAAAAATTGCATTGGTTGGCAACCCTAACTGCGGCAAAACAACCATGTTTAACAATTTAACCGGCGCAAACCAGTATGTTGGCAACTGGCCGGGCGTTACTGTTGAGAAAAAAGAAGGCAAATTAAAAGGTTACAGCGATGTAATTGTTACCGACCTGCCGGGGATTTATTCGCTTTCTCCGTATACTTTGGAGGAAGTTGTTTCCCGTAATTATATTATTAATGAACATCCTGATGTTATTTTAAACCTGGTGGACGGTTCCAACATTGAACGCAACCTGTATTTAACAACTCAGCTGCTTGAAATGGGCGTGCCTGTTGTTATTGCGCTGAATATGATTGATATTGTCCGCAAAAACGGCGATAAAATTGATACTGCGGCGCTTGGCAGAAAACTTGGCTGCCCGGTTGTTGAAACTTCCGCTTTAAGCGGGCTGGGTTTGAAAGAAGCTGCCGCCAAAGCTGTTGAAATGGCCAAAGCCAAAAATGTTGAGTGCAAACCCTTGCATTTTAACGCTGATGTAGAAAAAGCGCTGGATGAAATTAAATACATTATGGGCAGTTCCCTGCCGGAAACCGGTGCAAGATGGACGCTTGTTAAATTGTTTGAGCGCGACCGCGAAGTATGGGCTAAATATAATCTGCCGGATGTTATTCAAAAGCAGCTTGAAAAAATTATTGCCGGCGTTGAAGAAAAGCTTGATGACGACTGCGAAAGCATCATTACCAACGCCCGTTATGATTACATTACCGGCTTAATGGCCGATTGCGTTAAAAAAGTTAAAGTAGGCATGACTACTTCCGATAAGATTGACCAGATTGTTACGAACCGCATTTTGGCTCTGCCAATTTTTGCAGCCGTAATGTTCTTTGTTTATTATATTGCCGTTACTACAATCGGCACGGATGTTACCGACTGGACCAATGACGTGCTGTTCGGCGAAATGATTATGCCTTCCGTACAGGAAGCTATGGAAAATGCCGGTGCTGCCGAATGGCAGGTATCGCTGGTGGTTGACGGCATTATCGGCGGCCTTGGCGCACCGATTGGCTTTGTACCGCAGATGGCAATTATGTTCTTTTTGCTGGCGCTGCTTGAGGACTGCGGTTATATGGCGCGTATCGCGTTTATTATGGACCGTATTTTCCATAAGTTCGGTCTGTCCGGCAAAAGCTTCATTCCGTTCCTTATTTCCTCCGGCTGCGGCGTGCCCGGCATTTTGGCAACCCGTACTATCGAAACTGAAACCGACCGCCGTATGACGATTATGACGACAACCTTCATTCCCTGCGGCGCAAAACTGCCGGTTATTGCTTTGATTGCCGGTGCGATTATGGGCGGCGACTGGTACATGGCGCCGATTATGTACTTCATCGGCATTATCTCCGTTGTATTTTCCTGCCTGATTTTAAAGAAAACCGAAATGTTTGCAGGCGACCCTGCACCGTTTGTTATGGAACTTCCGCAGTACCATATTCCGGCTGCTAAAAACGTATTGCTGCATACCTGGGAACGCTGCTTTGCCTTCATTAAAAAGGTTGCAACCGTTCTGTTCCTTGTCTGCGTGGTAATGTGGTATCTGTCCACTTACGGCATCGGCGCTGAAGGTTATGGCATGGTAGAACCTGAAGACAGCTTTATCGCTTCCATGGGCGGGGCAATCGCCTGGATTTTTGCACCGCTGGGCTTCGGCGAATGGCAGGCTGTTGCGGCTTCTATCTCCGGCTTCGTTGCCAAGGAAGCCATTGTCAGCACCATTGGCGTATTGATTGGCGTTGGCGAACTTGCCGAAGACGATGCAAGTTTGTGGGCAGCAACCATGGGCATGTTCCAAAACCCGATGGCGGCGTTCAGCTTCCTGGTATTCAACCTGCTTGACAGTCCGTGCCTGGCAGCAATTACCACCATGAACAAAGAGCTTGGCAGCCGCAAATGGCTGTGGTTTGCCATCATCTTCCAGAACGTATTTGCTTATGCCATGACCTTTATGATTTACCAGTTCGGGCTTGTGCTTATCATGGGCGAAGCCTTTACGGGCATGACTGCTGCCGCCTGCGTTGTTGCGCTCATCATGCTGTACATGATGTTCCGTCCGGCGCCGAAAGCTAAAGAATCCCTGCGTTCGGTAAATGCTTAATTAAATCCTTTGTGATATAATAATGTTAAAACGTAAACTGCGCGGGCTTTGTTCCTGCGCAGTTTACAGCGGCTTTTAAAGAAAGGAGCAAACAGCTGTGGCTACATGGATTATCAGTGCTGTTTTACTTGCTGCAATTGTTATGGCGGCGCGCTATTGCTGGAAAAAATTCCGCCGCGGTGAATGTATAGGCTGCCCGGGCGGTAGCTGTTCCGGCTGCGAAAGCGGCGGCTGCTGCCATTGCCACGAACCTGCCGGTAAATCAAAATAACTTTATAAACCTGTTCTGCGCTTGACAGCGCGCCTTGAAATTGATAAGATATTAACTATCAAAATACTGTTAATAACTATGAACGGAAGTAGTAAAAGCACAGGCTTTTGCAGAGAGGGCGCGCACGGCTGCAACGTGCCTAAAGTAATGGCTTTGAAGTAGTCCGGGAGTTGGCAGGCTGAACTGAAAGTAAGCTTGCCCGTAAGCGTGCGTTAAGCGTTTCAAGGTGTCCGGCTTTGGCCGGGAAGATAGGTGGTACCGCGATTTTGTCGTCCTGTTTGTAATAAACAGGACGTTTTTTATTACTTTTGCAAATTTATGACTGGAGGAATAAACATGACAGAAGAACACAACATCCCCAAAGTTTATGACCCCGCTTCTGTTGAAAAGAAATGGTATGAATTTTGGGAAAAGAACAGATATTTCCATGCAGAGCCGGAACCGGGCAAAAAGCCGTTCAGCATTGTAATTCCGCCTCCGAACATTACCGGCAAGCTGCATATGGGCCATGCGCTTGACAACACTTTGCAGGATATTTTAATCCGCTGGCACCGCATGATGGGCGACAACACCTTGTGGATGCCCGGTTATGACCATGCCGGCCTTGCTACCCAGATTAAGGTAGAAGAAGTGCTGAAAAAAGAAGAAGGCAAAACCCGCTTTGACCTTGGCCGCGAAGAATTTGTAAAACGTGTTTGGGCTTGGAAGGAAGAATACGGCGACCGTATTATTAACCAGTTAAAATGCCTGGGCATTTCGTGCGATTGGGAACGCAAGCGCTTTACCATGGACGAAGGGTGCAGCCGCGCCGTACGCGAAACTTTTGTAAGCCTGTTTGAAAAAGGGCTTATTTATAAAGGCACCCGCATTACCAACTGGTGCGTTAACTGCCATACCGCTTTAAGCGATATCGAAGTTGAACACGAAGATACACCGGGCCATTTGTGGTATGTACGCTACCCGGTTGTTGGCGAAGAAGATACCTATTTAACTATTGCCACCACCCGTCCGGAAACGATTCCCGGCGATACCGCGGTTGCCGTTAACCCGGAAGATGAACGCTATGCAAAACTTATCGGCAAAACTTTGCGCCTGCCTATTTTGAACCGCGAAATTCCGGTAATTGCCGATAGCTATGTTGATACCAAATTCGGTACCGGCGCTGTAAAAATTACTCCTTCGCATGACCCCAATGACTATGAAATGGGCATGCGCCATAACCTGCCGGAGATTGTTGTTATCGGCAAAGACGGCGTTATGACGGAAGAAGCAGGGCCGTTTGCCGGTTTGGAACGCTACGAATGCCGCAAACAGATTGTTGCACGTTTAAAAGAAGAAGGCTACCTTGTTAAAATAGAAGAACACAGCCACGCAGTTGGCCATTGCCAGCGCTGCCATAATATTGTAGAGCCGCTTGTTTCCACACAGTGGTTTGTAAAAATGCAGCCGCTTGTAAAAGCCGCTGTGGACTGCGTTACCGACGGCCGCACCCAGTTTGTGCCGGAACGCTTTACCAAAAACTATACCGGCTGGATGGAAAATATTCACGACTGGTGCATCAGCCGCCAGATTTGGTGGGGCCACCGCATTCCTGTTTGGTACTGCGATGACTGCGGCGAAATGAGCGCCAGCCGCACCGACCTTGAAAAATGCCCGAAATGTGGCAGCAAGCATATCCATCAGGATGAGGACGCACTGGACACCTGGTTCAGTTCCGCCCTGTGGCCGTTCTCTACCATGGGCTGGCCGGACAACACTGAACTGCTTAAACAGTTCTATCCTACCAGCGTGCTTGTAACCGGTTACGATATTATTTTCTTCTGGGTTGCGCGCATGCTGATTATGGGCATGGAATTTATGAAGGAAATTCCGTTTGAAAAAGTATTCATCCACGGCCTTGTGCGCGACAGCCAGGGACGCAAGATGAGCAAATCGCTCGGCAACGGCATCGACCCGCTGGAAGTTATTGAAAAATACGGCGCCGATACCCTGCGCTTTATGCTTATTACCGGCAACACTCCGGGCAACGACATGCGTTTTTACTGGGAACGCGTGGAAGGCACCCGCAACTTTGCCAACAAGATTTGGAACGCATCGCGCTTTGCGCTGATGAATATGGAAGGCTATGACAAAGATGCTGAACTTGCGCCTTATACGCTGGCTGATAAATGGATTCTTTCACGTTTGCAGGATACCGTTAAAGACGTTACCGGCCTGTTGGAACGCTTTGAGCTTGGCGAAGCAGGACGCGCCATTTACGATTTTATCTGGAGCGAAGTTTGCGACTGGTACATTGAAATTGCCAAACCGCGCCTTTACAACAAAGAAGCTGCGGCTGAACGCGCAACCGCACAGCATGTACTGGCAACCGTGCTGGTATCTGCCATGAAGCTTTTGCACCCGTACATGCCGTTTATTACCGAGGAAATTTACCAGTGCCTGCCGCACGAAGTGGAAAGTATTATGATTTCCAAATGGACTGTGGCTGACGAAAGCCTGGTTGACCCCGAAGCAGAACGCGGCATGAACGCCATTATGGACAGCATTAAGGCTATCCGCAATATGCGTGCCGAAGTTAATGCCAACCCGGGCAAAAAAATTCCGGCAATTATGCTTGTAAGCGAAGATTTGCGCGAGGTTGTTGCCCATAACGACAGCTACATTAAACTGCTGGGCGGCATTGATAACCTTGAGCTGCGCCCGCTTAACGGCGAAAAACCGGAAAACGCCATGGCAGCCGTTGTAACCGGCATTGAAGTATACCTGCCTTTAGCCGGTTTGATTGACGTTGAAAAAGAAACCCAGCGCCTGAGCAAAGAACTTGCCGCAATGGAAAAAGATTTGCAGCGTGCTGGCGGCAAACTGAACAATGCAGGATTTTTGGCTAAAGCGCCGGAAGACGTTATTACCAAAGAGCGTGCTAAATATGAAGAATTAAGCGGTAAAATTGAAGCCGTGAAAAAACGTATGGCATATTTGGCAGAATTAAAGTAAAATTAAATAAAGGGTTGAAACGGCACGGCAGTTTTGGCCGTGCCGTTTTGCATATATTAACATAACCGGGAGAACAGCAATGAATTATAATGAAAGTTTGGCTTATTTGGACAGCCTTGGAAAATTTGGCATTAAACTTGGCATGGAGCGCATTGAAGCTCTTTTAAAAGAACTTGACAATCCGCAGGATAAATTTAAAAGCGTGCATGTAACGGGAACCAATGGCAAAGGTTCCGTAAGCAGCATGATTGCCAATATTCTTTTGGCAGGTAATTTAAAAACCGGCAAGTTTATTTCGCCGCATCTTGTAAAATATAATGAACGCATCAGCATTAACAATAACGATATTACGGACGAGGCTTTTGCACTGGTTATAAGCGCCGTTAAGCAGGCGGCAGACAGCATTGTTGCCAAGGGCGTGTGCGAACAGCCCACTCAGTTTGAAGTTTTAACGGCGGCTGCTTTTTTGCATTTTGCTTTGGAAAAAGTTGATTATGCCGTTATAGAAGTAGGGCTTGGCGGCCTGTGGGACAGCACTAACGTAATTACGCCGGTGGTAAGCGTTATTACCAATGTAGCGCTTGACCACTGCGACAAGCTCGGCACTACCATAGAGCGCATTGCCATGCAAAAGGCGGGCATTATAAAAGAAAAAGTGCCTGTTGTTACGGCGGCTGCGGGCGACGATGCCATTGGACCTATCCGTGCCGTAAGCATGTTTAAGCAGGCGCCGGTGTATATTTACGGGCGTGCATTTTGGGGCGAAGAAAAAGAAAGCTCGATGGACGGGCAGACCTTTACCCTGCATGCAGGCGATGTTTACAGCAGTGACTACACCATTAAACTGGCCGGTGAACATCAGATTGCCAATGCTTCTGTGGCAATAGTGGCGGCCAAACTTGTTTCCAAGCAGGATGACCGCATTAACGAACTTGCGCTGCATATCGGCGTTGCCAATACCTTCTGGCCCGGAAGGCTGGAGCGCATTGGCGAAAAGCCGGATGTTATTTTAGACGGCGCGCATAACCCCAATGGTGCGGAAGCTCTGCGCAAGGCACTTGATAAATTTTATCCGAATCAGAAATGCGTTTTTGTTATCGGCATGATGGGGGATAAGGATATGCAGCATGTTCTGCACACCATTGTGCGCCCGATGGATTTGGTTTACACCGTACCGGCGGACGGCGGAGAACGTGCTGCAAAGCCGCAGGAGCTGGCAAATATTATCGGCGCTAACGCCGCGCCGCGCAGTGATGTTTATGAGGCGTACCTTGAGGCGGTTAACGAAGCCGGTAGCAGCGGAGTTGTAGTTATTTGCGGTTCGTTATATTTGGTAGGCACGTTTAAAACAAGATTAATGGAAGAAAAGGCAAGGTGCAATTAATGGGCGGCGTTGCCAAATACCACAGTGCAGAAAAATATGTATTTTTGCTGCTGCTTTTTACGGCGGCAGTGATTCCGGTAAACCAGGTGTTTACGCTGCTGATGGTGGCGGTAACTTTTTTTGCGGGGCTTGCGGTGGCCGTTAAGTACCGCAAATTAAAGCGCGTGCCTGTGCTGCCGCGCGTGCAGCAGGGGCTTTTATACCTGCTTTTGGCAATTACCTGGTATTCGCTGCGCTTTTCGGCAGATAGTGCCGTTTCGGCCTATAATTTTGGCTACGTTGTAGGGCAGTACGTGCTTTTGGTATGGCTTGTGCTGCGCTATGGCGGCGACGGCAAACTTGATTTTGACTGGCAGAAACCCCGCGAATGGCCGCGCCCTTTGCTGCTTTTGGCCGTGCTTTTGCTGGCAGGCTTTGCCAACGGCATGCTTGGCATTTACCAGCATTTTACCGGCGTTGTGCCTACCGACCCTTGGGTAGACCCTTCGCAGTTTCCGGAACTTAAAACACGCGTTGTCGGCACTTTAATTAACCCCAACATTTTTGCCGGTTATCTGGTGCTGCTTTTAAGCATAGCCGTGCCGTTTATAAAAATAACAACAGGTAAAATACGCGGCTTTTTAATGGTGCTGGCAGCAGTGCTTGGCATAAGCCTTGTTTATACTTTTTCGCGCGGAAACTGGGTGGCCTGCGCCTGCGCCATGATTTTTTACTTTTTGTTTTTCTGGCGCAAATGGCTTGTTCCGCTGGCAGTTTGTGCGGCAGGCGGCGTATATTTTATGCACGGTGCGGTATGGCACCGGCTGATGTCTATTTTCGGCACGCAGGATACTTCCGTGGCGCTGCGCTTTGCCTACCTTAAAAGCACGCTTTTTATTATAGAAGAACACCCTTATGGCGTAGGCTGGTACGGGTTTCAGTATATTTACCCGGAATACGATTTTTATTTGAACAACCCCAATGTAATTATGTACCACTGCCATAACCTGATGCTTAATATTCTGGCAGAACTCGGCTGGCACGGGCTGATTGTTTTTGTGCTGGTGCTTGCAGTTTTTGCCTGGCATGCCTTTAAGCTGGCAGTAAAAGGCGTGCGCCCGTGGCTGCGCGCCGTAGGGCAGGGGTATCTGGCGGCATTGGTTGGTATTTTGGCAGGCGGCCTTACCGACCATGTATACTTTAATATGGATATGGGACTTTTGTTCTGGTGCGTGTCGATGGTAATGATGCAGTGCAGCCTTTTAAACAGGCTGAGCCGCAGCGGGCGGCAGAAAATTGCTTTACATACCGGGACAGACACGCTACAATAAAGTCAGAAAATTTTTAATTTTTATGGAGGGAAAAATGAATTTAAAGGATGTACAGAGGGTTTTAAAAGCAAAAATCCTTGTGGGAGAAGAATTGATGGAACGCCCCGTTGAAACCTGCTGCGGCAGCGACCTTATGAGTGATGTGCTGGCTTTTACCAAATGCAATACCCTTTTGTGTACAGGCCTTACAAATATGCAGGTTATCCGTACTGCGGGCATTACCGATTTGTGCGGTATTATTATAGTGCGCGGCAAGCTGCCCGGGCCGGATTTTCTGGACTTTGCGCGCGAAGCGCAGATGCCGGTGCTTTCAACAAACTGCACTCTGTTTGAAGCCTGCGGGCTGTTATATGTGGCAGGGCTGCGCGGATGTTCGCAGGAAAAAGGGGGCTGCGGGTTATGACGGAGGCTAAATCTGTAAAAATAAGCTATGATGTGGCAGGCGGCGATTTTGACCGTGCCGGGGAAGCCTCGAGCGGCATTAAGCGCATGCTGCAAAAAATAGGCATACCGGCAGATATTGTGCGCCGCATAGCCATCGGCACTTATGAGGCGGAAATGAACGTGCTTATTCACGCCGGCGGCGGCAAGGTTGCTGCGGAAATTTTTCAGGACCATACCGTAATAAATATTACCGACCACGGCCCCGGCATACCGGATATTAAGCTCGCCATGCAGGAAGGCTGGTCGACAGCGCCGGATTATATCCGCCAGATGGGTTTTGGCGCCGGTATGGGCCTGCCCAACATGATGAAATGCAGTGATAAATTTGACATACAATCCAAAATAGGAGAAGGAACCTCCATCACAATGGAGTTTAAGCATATCAGCGAAGACTTGTAAAAGAGGTGAGCCCATTGGCAGAAGGCTATATTCATTCTGTCCGCTTTGTACCTTCCAAATGCAAAGGCTGCGTAACCTGCGTTAAGGCGTGCCCTACCGATGCTATCAGGGTGCGCAACGGCAAGGCTGAACTTATCGCGGCGCGCTGCATAGACTGCGGCGAATGTATGCGCCGCTGTGCGTATCACGCGGTAGAAGCATATTCGGACAAACTGGAAGAAATAAAAAAATACCAATATAATATCGTTTTGCCTCCTCCTTCGCTGTATGCGCAGTTTCCGGCCGATATTTCGGAGGAAACAATACGTGGGGGCTTAAGCAACCTTGGCTTTGATGAAATTTTTTACGTGGCTGTGGCTTCGGAATATATTTCCCTGGAAATTGCAGACTACATTAAAAACTACAATGGCGGGCGCAAGCCTTTAATTTCCTGTACCTGCCCGGCGGTGCTGCGCCTTATTCAGGTTAAGTTCCCGGAACTTATCAAACAGGTGGTGCCGGTGCTGCCGCCTGTGGAGGCTGCCGCAATTTATGTAAAAAAAGAGGCCATGGAACGGCTGGGACTTGAAGAATCGCAGATTGGCGTATGGTTTCTGGCTCCCTGCCCGTCGAAAGACGCCAATATACGCCAGTCGGTAGACGTAGTGCATACGCAGCTCAGCGGCAGCATTGCCATTTCGGAAATTTACGGCAGGCTGATGCGTTCTATCGGCAGCGTTAAAGAAAGCAAAAAAATAACCGCGGCTTCTTCCTACGGCATGGGCTGGGGCTGTTACGGCGGCGAACTTGCGGCCGTAGGCGTGGAAAAAGGGCTGGCGGTGCATGGCATAGAAAACGTGTATGACGTGCTGGAGCAGATTTCCATGAATAAAATGCCGGACGTTGATTATGTAGAATGCAGCGCGTGCAGCGGCGGCTGTATCGGCGGCCCGTTGACGGCTGAAAATAAATTTGTGGCGGAAAAGAACCTTAAGCTGCGCCTTGCGCGGATGCGTGAACACGAACCGGCAGACAGGGTGGAGGCAATGAAGCAGAGCATGGTCTGCGAGGGCTTCCCAAAATCCGGCGCTTATGTAAAAAAACTGGTGCCGCGCCCGATGATGCAGCTGGACGACGATATTTTGGAAGCCATGAAGAAGTTTGAACAAATGGAAGAAGTGCTCAATTCCCTTCCGGGGTTGGACTGCGGCGCCTGCGGCGCGCCAAACTGCCAGTGCCTTGCGGAAGATATTGTTCAGGGTAAGGCAACGGAAATAGACTGCATTTTTAAACTGCGTGCCAGCGTTAAAAAACTTGCGCACGGCATGCTGGAGCTTGCACGGCAGATACCTATTGACAATAACGATTTTAACGATAACGGAGAAGAAAACAATGCAGATAAAGGAAGTAATTAACAGCTTGAATTTGCAGCTTTTAACGCATACCGGCGACATGCAGGCCGAGGTTACGGGCGGCTATGCTTCTGACCTTTTAAGCAATGTTATGGGTCAGGCTGAACCCGGCATGGTATGGGTAACAATGCAGGGGCATCAGAACGTGGCTGCAGTGGCATCTTTAATAGGCCTTGCGGCAGTGGTTGTGGCAGGCGGCGCCCCGGTAGAAGAAGAAACGCTGAAAAAAGCCGATGCCAACAATATAAACATTGCCGTTACTGATTTGCCTGCTTATGTTGTAGCCGGGCAGCTTTATGCCCTTGGCATTACCAACGGAAAATGAAAACCTTACTGGCTGATTTCCATATCCATACCTTGCTTTCGCCCTGTGCGGAAATAGAAATGACGCCGCACCATATTGTTATGCGGGCGGCGCAGTACGGCGTAGACGCGGTTGCCATTACGGACCATAACGCTTCCGCCAATGCCGCGGCTGCGGTTGAAGCAGCCAAAAACTACGGCGTTAAGGTTTTTCCGGGCATGGAAGTTGAATGCCGCGAAGAAGCGCACATAGTTGTGCTGTTTGATACGCTGGAGCAGCTGGCCGCGTGGCAGAAAATAGTTGATGCCAATATGAGCGGGCTTAAAAACAATGCAGAGCGTTTTGGCGCGCAGTTTATTGTTGATAATGATGACAACTTTATAGCCGAAGAAGAACGCATGCTGCTTGGGCCATTAAAACTGCCCGCTGCGGAAGTTATACAAAAAGTAAACGCCATGGGCGGCATGGCAATAGCCGCGCATGTGGACAGGCCCTCGTACAGCCTTTTGATGCAGCTTGGCTTTCTGCCTTCGGATATGGGGCTGGCAGCGGCTGAAATAAGCCCTGCCGGCATTAGGGAATTAAAAGAACAGAAGCTGAAACTGGCGCTCGGCGGCTTAAACTATGTTACCGACAGCGACGCGCACATGATGGACAGCTTTATTAACGGCCCTAAAAATTTAATTACGGTTAAAAGTTTAACGGTGGCAGAGCTGAAACTGGCGCTTGCGGCAGAAGAAGGGCGCAGCTGGCAGCCGGGCTGTTTTTTGGAGAACCGTGATTATTAAAAACGATATAGTGTATACTAATTAAAGTATACATGTTAATTAGTGTTGCATATAAGCCGGTGTTTTGTTATAGTAATATATGTACATTTAAATTTAACAGTAAGGAGAGAATGTACTATGAGCTTTGTGGAGAGAACATGCAGCTGCTGCGGCGGCGAAAATCCGGAAAAGACCCGCATTGACGCAATCCTTGCCAAATATGAAGGCGTTAAGGGCGCACTGATTCCGATTTTACAGGAAGTACAATCCTTGTATAATTATCTGCCTAAAGATGCGCTGGAATATGTTGCCGCACAAACCGGCACCCCCATTGCGCAGATTTACGGCGTTGTAACTTTTTATTCGCAGTTCCATCTTAATCCGCGCGGGCGCAATATTATCCGCGTATGCCAGGGCACTGCCTGCCATGTACGCGGCGGTAAAACTATTCTGCAGGCGCTGGAAAAAGAACTTGACATTAAAGCAGGGCATACAACTGACGACCTGCGCTTTACGCTGGAAACGGTTGCCTGCATCGGCGCATGCGGCCTGGCCCCTGTTATGCAGGTTAACGAAGATACCCACGGCAGGCTGACGCCGGATAAATTAAAGGCTATTTTGGCAAAATACCAGTAATTATGAGAGAACTTTCACTGCATATACTTGATTTGGCGCAAAACTCGGTTGAGGCCGGTGCCCGTAATCTGCAAATTGACATTGATGAAAACGAAAACGGATATTTTACTTTTTCCATCAGTGACGACGGGCGCGGCATGACGGAAGAAATGGTTAAAAAAGTGCGCGACCCGTTTGTTACCACACGCCTTACGCGCAAAGTAGGCATGGGCATACCCTTTATGGATATGGTAACAAGCCAGTGCGGCGGTTATTTTGATATTAAATCTCAGCCGGGAGAGGGCACGGTTGTTAAAGCCGCTTTTAAGGCAGATAACATTGACCGTCCGCCTTTGGGCGATATTGCAGGCAGCATTGCTGTTTTGCTGGCAGGTGCGCCTGAACTTAACCTTGTTTTTAACTATAAAGCGGCAAACGGCGCTTTTGGCTTTGACACTCGCCAAGTGCGTGATGTTTTGGGGCAAGACACCGATTTTGCGCATCCGGAAATTTACCGCTGGACTGAAGAATATCTGAGGCAGCAGCTTGGCGCGCTGCATGCCGGGCAGGAGGAATAAAATGAAAACTTTGGAGGATTTGAAGGCTTTAAGGGAAAAGCTGAAAAACGATATTAAAGTCCGTCAGAACAGCACTACCAAAATTATTATCGGCATGGGCACCTGCGGCATTGCTGCCGGTGCGCGCGAAGTAATGAAAGCAGTGCTTGACGAACTGGCTGTACGCCATCTGACGGATGTGCAGGTGCAGCAGACCGGCTGTATCGGCATGTGCGAAAAAGAAGTGCTGGTGGATGTTGTGCGGCCCGGAGAACCGCGCATTACCTACGGCAAAGTAAAACCGGCAGATGTTAAAAAAATTATTGCCGAACACGTAGTTAACGGCAGAGTAGTGCAGGAGCTTGTTGTAGGCAAGATAGAACAGGAATAAAATCGGGGAGGGTTTTTTATGCAGCATATAAGAGCACATGTCCTTGTCTGCGGCGGTACCGGCTGTAAATCTGCGGGCAGCAAAGAAGTGCAGCTGGAGTTTGCCAAACAGCTTGAACAAAAAGGGCTGAGCGATGAGGTTATGATTGTAGAAACCGGCTGCCACGGCTTTTGCGAGCATGGCCCGCTGGTAATTATTTACCCGGAAGGTACTTTTTACTGCCGCGTAAAACCGGAAGATGTGGAAGAAATTGTAGAAAGCCATCTGTTTAAAGGGCGCATTGTTGAGCGTCTTTTATACCATGAACCGCTTACGCATGAACAGATTCCTTCTTATTCAGAAATTAATTTTTATAAAAAGCAAAAACGCCTGGTGCTTGAACACTGCGGCGCCATTAACCCTGAACAGATAGAAGAATATATTGCGGTAGGCGGCTATGAGGCGCTTGCCAAAGCCGTTACCACCATGACTCCGCAGGAGGTTATTGACGAAGTTAAAAAATCCGGCCTGCGCGGACGCGGCGGCGGCGGTTTCCCCACCGGTATGAAATGGCAGTTTGCTGCTAATTCCGTAAACGATAAAAAATATGTTATCTGTAACGCCGACGAGGGCGACCCTGGTGCTTTTATGGACCGCAGCGTGCTTGAAGGCGACCCGCATAAGGTGCTTGAAGGCATGGCAATCTGCGGTTATGCCATCGGTGCCGACGAAGGCTATATTTATGTGCGTGCGGAATATCCGCTGGCTATCAAGCGCCTGCGCATAGCTATTGACCAGGCCGAACAAATGGGCCTTTTGGGCAAGAGTATTTTCGGCAGCAAATTCAGTTTTAAAATTCATATAAAAGAAGGCGCCGGTGCCTTTGTATGCGGCGAAGAAACCGCGCTTATGGCATCTATCGAAGGACGCCGCGGTATGCCGCGCCCGCGCCCGCCGTTCCCGGCAGTATCGGGCCTGTGGGGCAAGCCTACCAATATTAACAACGTAGAAACTTTCGCAAACGTAGCTTCCATTATTACCAATGGTGCAGACTGGTACTGCGGTTTCGGCACAGAAAAATCCAAAGGCACCAAGGTATTTGCCCTTACCGGCAAAATCAACAACACAGGCCTTGCCGAAGTGCCGATGGGCATTACCATGCGCGAGATTATTTTCGATATCGGCGGCGGTATTACCAACGGCAAAAAATTCAAAGCCGTACAGATTGGCGGCCCGTCCGGCGGCTGCCTGCCTGAATCCATGCTCGACCTTTCCGTTGATTACGATTCGCTGATTTCCGTCGGCGCAATGATGGGCAGCGGCGGCCTTGTAGTTATGGACGAAGATACCTGCATGGTTGATGTTGCCAAATTCTTCCTTAACTTTACCCAGTCCGAATCCTGCGGCAAATGCACTCCCTGCCGCGAAGGCACCAAACGTATGCTTGAAATTTTAACCCGCATTACGGAAGGGCAGGGGCGCGAAGGCGATATTGAACTTTTGGAAGAACTGGCCGGCAATATTAAAGAAACTGCACTCTGCGGCCTTGGGCAGACAGCGCCTAACCCCGTACTCAGTACGCTTAAATATTTCCGCGACGAATACGAAGCGCATATTAAAGAAAAACGCTGCCCGGCAGGAGTATGCGAAAAACTTGCCAACTATCAGATTACGGATAAATGCAAGGGCTGCGGCCTCTGCGCACGCCAGTGCCCGGTTCAGGCCATCAGCGGACAGCCGCGCAGCCAGCACGTTATTGATACCACTAAATGCATTAAATGCGGCGCCTGCATGGCAGCCTGCCCGTTTAAGGCAATAGTTAAGGGATAAGGGGGCAGAACAATGGAAATGGTTACCTTAACAATCAATGGGCAAACTGTACAGGCCCCTAAAAATGCAACAATTTTGGAAGCGGCACGCAGTGCCGGAATTTATATACCAACTCTGTGCTATCATCCGGAGCTTGCGCCGGAAGGCGCCTGCCGCCTGTGCGTGGTGGAAGCAAGCGGGGCAAGAAGCCTTGTTGCATCCTGCGTATATCCGGTAGCGGAAGGCATGGTAGTTAAAACCAATACGCCTAAAGTAAGGGCAGCGCGCAAAATGGTTGTTGAACTGCTCTTGGCGAACCACCCCAAAGACTGCCTGTCCTGCCAGAAAAGTGGGGACTGCGAACTGCAAAAAATTGCCGCAGACCTTGGCCTGCGCAAAATCCGCTTTGAAGGCGGCGCACGCAAAGCCCATACCATTGACGGCAGCAACCCCTGCCTTGTGCGCGACCAGGAAAAATGTATTCTCTGCGGGCGCTGCATACGCGTTTGCCGCGATGTGCAGGGCATGAATGTTTACAGCTTTGCCAACCGCGGGTTTGATACCATCGTTTCAACTGCGTTTGAACAGGACCTCGGCAATGTGGCGTGCAGCTACTGCGGCCAGTGCGCCAGCGTTTGCCCGACCGGTGCCATTGTTGAACGCGACGACACCGAAAAAGTTTGGGATGCCATTAACGACCCCGATAAAATCGTTATTGTGCAGACCGCTCCTTCCGTGCGCGTTGCCATTGGTGAAGAACTTGGCATGGAACCCGGCAGCATTGTAACCGGCAAAATGGTTGCAGCACTGCGCCATCTGGGCTTTGATAAAGTTTTCGATACTGATTTTTCTGCCGACCTTACCATTATGGAAGAAGGCTATGAATTTTTAGACCGTCTGCAAAACGGCGGGCTGCTGCCGATGATTACTTCGTGCAGCCCGGGCTGGGTTAACATGATTGAACTGAAATATCCTGAACTTTTGGACCATCTTTCTACGGCCAAATCGCCGCAGCAGATGTTCGGCGCAATCGCTAAAACCTATTATCCGGAAAAAGCCGGCATTGACCCTGCCAAAATAGTCAGCGTATCTGTTATGCCGTGTACGGCCAAAAAGGCAGAAGCCGCAAGGCCTGAAATGTGCGATTCCGGTTACCGTGATGTTGATATAGTAATTACCACGCGCGAACTTGGGCGCATGATACGCGAAGCAGGCATTGATTTTAAAAACCTGCCGGAAGAAAACTTTGATTCTCCGCTTGGCACGGGCAGCGGCGCGGGCGTAATTTTCGGCACAACCGGCGGCGTTATGGAAGCGGCGCTGAGAACAGTTGCCGATGTGCTTGCCGGAGAAAACCTGCCGCACGTTGATTATGAAGAAGTGCGCGGCATGGAACATACCCGCGAGGCAGAGCTTGAAATTGCCGGCAAAAAAATAAAAATTGCCGTTGTACATACTCTTAAATCGGCAATGGAAATGCTGGAAAGAGTTAAAAACGGCACTGCCGATTATCAGTTTATTGAAGTAATGGCATGCCCGGGCGGATGTATCGGCGGCGGCGGGCAGCCTGTTCCGGTTAATGCCGAAATCAGGAAACTGCGCAGAAAGGGACTCTTTGATTGTGACAGAGCCAATGAGTTACGAAAATCGCACGAAAATCCTGAAATAATTGAACTTTATGATACTTGGCTGGGCAAACCGCTTGGAGAAAAAGCACACAATCTCCTGCACACGCACTATCACCGGCAAATACGTTAAATATACTAATAAAATGCTATAAAATACCCTTCGGACTTTTGAGTCTGAAGGGTATTTCTTTAAAAAATGTAAACAAAAGGCTTGCCATGTTACAATTTTACTGCTATTATATTGTAAGGGTCAGAAAAGGGCCTGAGCTTGTTAAAAATTCAGAAAATATCCTGACAGGTTATGTGCTATAATATCGTTAGATGAAAATCTGAATATTTAACGGCAATTTCATAAAAAATTTCAAAAAAATATCACAAATAGAGCTTCGGCAGAAGGAATTTTGCAGGTGGTGTCGAAGTATATAAAGAAACCAAAAGAAGGTATGTTCAGGCGTTGGCAGACAACAGGGTAGCGGAACCCTTACGGAAGCCTTACGCCGGCGGCTTGCAGTCCGGGCGTGCCCGCTCCGGAAAATGCGTGAGCTGGCACTTGGCGTTATTGAGTTTAATTATTAAATTTCGGGATAACACTAAAGTGCTCCTTTTTTATGTTATGGGTTTGCCTTATTTGGCGGACGGTATAGACAAACGCCTGGCGTTTGCAGAGTATTTTTCGCCGGATAAGTTAAGTGCCGAAAGGCAGAAACCATATATATTTAATTTCAAGGAGGAAGGAACATGATCGATATTAAAGATCGTATTTGCGATGCGGTTGCTGGCAAAGTAATGAGCGCAGAAGCCGCAACCGACTTTATTCACAATGGTGACAACTTGGGTGTCAGCGGCTTTACTCCGTCTGGCTATCCGAAAGCTGTACCTCTTGCCCTGTCTGAAAGATACAAAGGCACCGATTTCAAAGTTAACGTTTGGACCGGCGCTTCTGTAGGCCCTGAAATTGACCAGGCAATGGTAGAAGCTGGCATTATGGACCGCCGCCTGCCTTATCAGACCAACGGCACCCTCCGCAAAGCTATCAACGAAGGTAAAGTAAAATATGCTGACATTCACCTCAGCCACATGGCACAGATGGTTCGCTATGGCTTCATGGCTAACCGCAAAGGCGTAGACGTAGCAATCGTTGAAGTATGCAAAATCAACGACCTCGGCGACGGCAAAGTAGGCCTTATCCCGACCACTTCCATGGGCAACAGCTCCTCTTATGTAGCAGGCGCTAAAAAAGTTATCGTAGAAGTTAACACCAGCCAACCGGTAGGTTTGGAAGGCATGCATGACTCCTATGTACCTCTTGATCCTCCGTACCGTAAACCGATTCCTATCGAAAGACCGGAAGACCGTATCGGCACTCCGTACATTCCTTGCGAACTCGACAAAATCGTTGCTGTTGTTCCTTGCGACATCACCGATAAAGTTCGTCCGCTCGGCGAAATCGACGAAGACGCTAAACACATGGGCGAAAACCTCGTAGCATTCTTCAAAAAAGAAGTTGCTGAAGGCCGCCTGCCGAAAAACCTGCTTCCGCTGCAGTCCGGCGTAGGCTCCGTTGCTAACGCTGTTATCAACGGCCTTGTTAACTCCGACTTCGAAGACCTCACCGTTTACACCGAAGTTATCCAAGACGGTATGTTCGACCTCATCGATGCCGGCAAACTCCGTGTTGCTTCCGGTACCGCTCTGACTCCGTCTCCGGAATGCCAGAAAAAATTCTATGAAAACCTTGACCATTACAAACCTTACCTGATTCTCCGTCCGCAGGAAATCTCCAACAGCCCTGAAGTTGCACGCCGCATTGGCGTTATCGCAATGAACACCGCTATCGAAGTTGATATTTACGGCAACGTAAACTCCACTCATATCTGCGGCACCAAATTGATGAACGGCGTTGGCGGTTCCGGCGACTTTGCCCGTAACGGTTACCTCACCGTATTCTTCACCAACTCCCTGGCAAAAGGCGGCAAAATCAGCTCCGTTGTTCCGTTCTGCAGCCATATCGACCATGCAACCCTCGACGTTGACGTTATCGTTTCCGAACGCGGCGTTGCTGACCTCCGTGGCCTGACTCCGAAAGAAAAAGCTCCGATCATCATTGATCAGATTGCTAACCCGAAATATCAGCCGATGCTGCTGGATTACTTCCACAGAGCTTGCGAAGCTTGCGGCAACAGCCAGACTCCGCATCTGCTTGAAGAAGCTTTCGATTTCCATAACCGCTTTAACAAAACCGGCACCATGGAAAAATAATCCCAGTTTAATTGGGGCTTAAGCCTGTGTCGGCGGTAGCGAGTCCTCCGGCACAGCTTAAATAAATATGTTGACGAAGCCGAAAGGCTTTGCCATAGACCGTCTTTGACGGACACTCTCACCGTACCCGGGAAGTCCAACCCGAGTATGAAAACAAAAATTTTAAGGAGGATTTGAGAATGTCAAATGAAACTCTGAAAGCTGGCTTAGCTAAATACCATGGAGAAGTAGAAGCTAAACTGGTTAAATTCCCTGAACGCGCAAACCTGGAGCCTAACAGACTCTACACCCCGCTTGACATCGAAGGTTTCGATTATGAAAGAGACCTCGGTTTCCCTGGTGAATATCCTTTCACCCGTGGTGTACAACCTACCATGTACCGCGGCCGTTTCTGGACCATGCGTATGTATGCTGGTTTCTCCACTGCTGAAGAATCCAACAAACGTTATAAATACCTGCTGGCTAACGGCGGCAGCGGCCTGTCTTGCGCATTCGACCTCCCGACCCAGATCGGTTATGATTCCATCGACCCGATGTCCGAAGGCGAAGTTGGTAAAGTAGGCGTAGCTATCGACTCCCTGGCAGATATGGAAATCCTGTTCGACGGTATTCCTCTGGACAAAGTTTCCACTTCTATGACCATCAACGCTCCTGCATCCGTACTGCTCTGCATGTACATCGCAGTTGCTGAAAAACAAGGCGTTTCTGCTGATAAACTCCGCGGCACCATTCAGAACGATATCCTGAAAGAATATGCTGCTCGCGGCACTTATATCTTCCCGCCGAAACCCTCCATGCGTCTTATCACCAACATTTTTGAATATTGCTCCAAAAATGTTCCGCTGTGGAACACCATCTCCATTTCCGGTTACCATATCCGTGAAGCTGGTTCCACCGCTGCTCAGGAAATCGCATTCACCATCGCTGACGGCATTGCTTATGTAGAAGCTGCTATCAAAGCTGGCATGGACGTTGACGCTTTCGCTGGCCGTCTGTCCTTCTTCTGGAATGCTCACAACAACGTACTCGAAGAAGTTGCTAAATTCCGCGCTTCCCGTCGTGTATGGGCTAAAGTTATGAAAGAAAGATTCGGCGCTAAGAAAGCTAAATCCATGATGCTCCGCGTACATACCCAAACCGCTGGTTCCATGCTGACCGCTCAGCAGCCGAACAACAACATCGTTCGTGTTGCTCTGCAAACCGCAGCTGCAGTAATGGGTGGTACCCAGTCCCTGCACACCAACTCCAAAGACGAAGCTTTGGCTCTGCCGACCACTGAATCCGTAACCATCGCTCTGCGTACTCAGCAAATCGTTGCTTACGAATCCGGCCTGGCTGACACCATTGACCCGTTGGGCGGTTCCTACTATGTAGAAGCTTTGACCAATAAGATCGAAGCTGAATGCTGGGAATACATTAAGAAAATTGATGAACTCGGCGGCGCTCCGGAAGCTATCGCTAAAGGCTACATCCAGAAAGAAATTCAGGATTCCGCTTACAAATGGCAGATGGACGTTGAAAAAGGCAACCGTATTATCGTTGGCGTTAACAAATTCCAGCAGGAAGAAGAACCCCCGAAAAACCTGCTGCGCGTAGACGGCTCTGTTGGCAAACTGCAGGCTGAAAAAATTGCTGCATTGAAAGCTCGCCGTGACAACGCTAAAGTTGAAGAAACCCTTGCTGCTCTTAAAGCAGGCTGCGCTGATGAAAGCGTTAACCTGATGCCTTTGATCCTCGAAGCTGTTAAAGCTTATGCAACCGAAGGCGAAATCTGCGGCGTAATGAGAGAAGTATTCGGCGAATACCAGGCTCATACCCAGCTGTAATTAACTTAGCCAACAATAATAGGGAGGTAAGTAGATAATGTCTAATATCAGAGTTTTAGTAGCAAAACCGGGTCTTGATGGACACGACCGCGGTGCTAAAGTTGTAGCTCGTGCATTGCGCGACGCTGGTTTTGAAGTAATTTATACCGGTATCCGTCTGACCCCGGAACAAATCGCTGAAGCTGCTCTGCAGGACGACGTTAAAGTTGTTGCTCTGAGCCTGCTCTCCGGCGCTCATAACACCCTTTTCCCGAAAGTTGTAGAACTTTTGAAAGAAAAAGGCCTGAACGATGTTCTGGTTATCGGCGGCGGCGTTATTCCTGACGCTGACATCCCGGGCCTGAAAGCTGCTGGCATTGCCGAAGTATTCACTCCTGGCACCCCGACCAGCGCTATCGTTGACTTCATCAACGCAAACGTAAAATAATTAGGTCTTAAAAATTTGCAAGGCGGCTTGTCCGCCTTGCAACCTAAAATTTTTATCAGACCTCAACAAGGCGGTGTGAAATTTGAACATTGTTGAAGGCGTATTAAACCACAACCGTTTGGCACTGGCCAAAGCAATTACGGCCGTTGAAAACGAGTATGACAATGCTGTTGAAATTATGACAGCTTTATATCCCCACACCGGCAATGCTTATGTCATTGGTATAACCGGACCTCCGGGTGCTGGCAAAAGTACTTTGACCGATAAACTTGCCAAAGAATTCCGTAAACGCGGTAAAACTGTTGGCATTATTGCAGTAGACCCCACCAGTCCGTTCTCCGGCGGCGCTATCTTGGGCGACCGTATCAGAATGTTGGATTTGTCTTCGGATGAAGGCATTTTTGTCCGTTCTATGGCTACCAGAGGCAGCTTGGGCGGCTTATCGCAAAAAGCAGGCGATGCAGTCAAATTGATGGATGCTTTTGGCTTTGACATCATTATCATCGAAACCGTAGGCGTAGGGCAATCTGAAGTTGATATCGTAAAAACTGCCGATACCACCATGGTTGTTGTAATCCCGGGCATGGGTGATGATATTCAGGCTATTAAAGCAGGTATACTTGAGATCGGTGATTTGTTCACGATTAACAAAGCTGATCGTGAAGGCACAGACAAGCTCAACATAGAGATTGAAATGATGTTGGAATTAAATCCCGAACATGTTGGCTGGCGTCCGCCGATCAACCGGACCATTGCCAGCAAGGGTGAAGGCATAGAAGCAGTTGTAGACTCCATTGAGGAGCACCAGAAATATCTGTATGATAGCGGTGAAATCGTTAAAATCCGCAAAGCCCGCATTAAAAACGAGGTTACTGCGATGCTTAACGACAAAGTAAACCGCTACATTGATAAAAATGTAGTAGCTACCGATGAATTTGATTCCTTGGTAGAAAAACTGCAGGGCCGCGAAATTGAACCGTACTCTGTAGTTGATGACATTGTTGGTAAAGTTTTGAAATAAAACCACCAAATTAATTCTTTAAGGAGGAATTAAAAATGTTCAAAGTAATTTGTGTTGACCATGTAGGTATTGCCTGCAAAGATTTGGATGTATCCAAAAAATTCTACACCGAAGTTCTCGGTCTGGAATGCACTGGTGAAGAACCGGTTCCCGAACAGGGCGTAAAAACCGTATTCATTCCTTGCGGCGAAACTCTGCTTGAGCTTCTTGTTGATATTACCGAAAACAATGATGGCCCGATCGGCAAATACATTGCTAAAAACGGCCAGGGCATCCAGCACATTGCTCTCCGTGTTGACGACATCGAAGCTGCTATCGCCGGCGTACAGGAAAAAGGCGGCATCATGATTGACAAAGCACCTCGCGGTGGTGCAGGCGGAATGGACATTGCTTTCGTTCATCCGAAATCTGTTGGCATTTTGCTCGAACTCTGCGCTCCTGCAAAAAAATAATTTCTGCCTGAACAGAAATTAAGCTGCTTGTGCAGCACACAAAAATCAGATACATAACAGACGGGCGCCTGATACTACGCCCGCCTGCATGTATAAATAAGTTCTCCCCAATTATATGGAGGTGTAAGATTTGTCTACTCAAGAAAGAATTGAGAAAATGCTCAAACTCTCCGAACACATTATCGCAGCTGGCGGCGAAAAGAAAGTAGCTAAACAGCATGAAAGCGGTAAACTGACTGCTCGTGAGAGAATCGCATTATTACTTGACGAAGGTAGCTTCGTTGAATTGGATCGTTTCGTAAGCCATCGTTGCACCAACTTCGGCCAGGACAAAAAAGAACTCCCGGGCGAAGGTGTAACCACCGGTTACGGCACTGTTGACGGCCGTCTGGTTTATGTATTCGCTCAGGACTTCACCGTTGAAGGCGGCTCCCTCGGCGAAATGCATGCTAACAAAATCGTTAAAGTACAGCGCCTTGCTCTCAAAATGGGTGCTCCGTGCGTTGGCCTGAACGATTCCGGCGGTGCTCGTATCCAAGAAGCTGTTGACGCTCTGGGCGGCTATGGCAAGATCTTCTTCGAAAACACCAGCGCATCCGGTGTTATTCCTCAGATCTCTGCTATCATGGGTCCTTCCGCAGGCGGCGCTGTATACAGCCCGGCTCTGACCGACTTCATCTACATGGTAAAGAACACTTCCAAAATGTTCATTACCGGCCCTGCAGTTGTTAAATCCGTTACCGGCGAAGAAGTTACCCAAGAAGAACTGGGCGGCGCTATGACCCACAACCAGACTTCCGGTGTAGCTCACTTTGCAGCTGAAAACGACGAAGACTGCATTAAACAAATCCGTTATCTGCTCAGCTTCCTTCCGTCCAACAACATGGAAGGCGCACCGATTATCGAAACCGGTGACTCCCCGACCAGAACCGACGAAGCACTGAACAGCATTATTCCTGATAATTCCAATCATCCTTATGATATGAAAGACATTATCAAGAGCATTGTTGATAACGGTGAATTCTATGAATCTCAGCAATACTACGCTCAGAACATCATTACCTGCTTCGCACGTATGGATGGCCAGACCGTAGGTATTATTGCTAACCAGCCGAAAGTTATGGCAGGTTGCCTTGATATCAATGCATCTGACAAATCTTCCCGCTTCATTCGCTTCTGCGACGCTTTCAACATTCCTCTGTTGAACCTGGTAGACGTTCCGGGCTTCCTGCCTGGCACCAACCAAGAATATGGCGGCATCATCCGTCATGGCGCTAAGATGCTCTATGCATACTCTGAAGCAACCGTACCTAAAATTACTTTGATTACCCGTAAAGCATACGGCGGTTCTTACCTCGCAATGTGCTCTCAGGAACTTGGTGCTGACCAGGTTATCGCTTGGCCGACTGCTGAAATCGCAGTTATGGGCCCTGCTGGTGCAGCTAACATCATCTTCCGTAAAGATCCTGATGTTGAAGCTAAAACTGCTGAATACATTGACAACTTTGCAACCCCGTATCAGGCTGCAAAACGTGGCATGGTTGATATCGTAATTCAACCGAAAGATTCCCGCCCGACCATTATCAATGCATTGCAAATGCTGGATTCCAAACGTGAAAGCCGTCCGGCTAAGAAACACGGTAACATTCCGCTTTAATGCATAGAAAGGGGAAATCGTAATGGGATTTTTTGGATTATTTGGCGGCAGCAAAAAGAAAAAAGAAGCTCCTAAAGCTGCAGCCCCGGCTCCGGTAGCAGCAGCTCCGGCTCCTGCGGTTCCCGCCGGCACTCCCCCCGAAGTAATTGCAGCTATCAGCGGTGCAATCAGCATGGTTATGAATGACGATGAAATGATTGCAGCAATGGCAGCAGCTATCCAGCATGCTGGCGGCGGCGTAGCTGTAGTACGTATTAAAAAACCGAGTACGCTTTGGGCTCAGACTGGCCGCTTGTCTTTGATGAACAAAAGACAAGAGTGCTACTAATTTTTAGTTTTGACTGCAGCAGA
>OHGK01000404.1_pt1 | contig 30767 bp, 26 predicted proteins | sample 1567671 | NCBI WGS metagenome assembly OHGK01 (sample SAMEA3879577, study PRJEB24766) | human gut metagenome | biome: human-associated habitat; feature: feces | place: USA | collected 1985/1987 | reverse complement strand
TTACGGCAACTTCCGTATTTTATATTCTAACATCCAAACAAACTGCGGATGAACCGAATTTTGCCGACAAGGTTATTGTACTTGAGCGCCCTTATTCAGATTATGCCTTTAATCCTAAAACTAACGAGCCGAACGAGATTGTCAAGGTTGTCGACGGTCCGTTGAAGGGTTGTGAAGGTTATCTGACGCGTTTCCGCAGGGATAAACGGCTTGTATTTAATATGAAGTCGTTAGATTCGGATAAATATTTTGCAGTATCCATTCCGAATATCTGGAGCCTTCAGGTTGTGCGCCTGCATAACGCCGAAAACGACCGGCAGACTATAGGAACGCTGAAAGAACGTGCCGTGGATTTGCTGGTAGGCATGATACAAGGTTGCGGATATGGCGACAGGACGTTGCCCCTGCTATATGAAATTACCGACTACCTGGCTGTAACTCCTACACTTTTGGGGCTGTGTCAGAAACTTTTTAAGAATGGCGACTGTGAGCTTAGCCGCAGGATTGCCCGGCTTGGCACAAGTGACGCAGAACTTGTTTTAAATCTTGTGCGTTACGAAAAAAGCAATCCCGGCTATGTAAGGGAAAACTGGCAAAACCTTGTAATCCGTCCATTCCTTACCCCGACATCGGGTATTGATTTTGATGAAGGCAAGGATGAAGGCCGGATTATACATAAGGACTTCACGGAAATAATCAGCAAGGTCAGCATTACCGAGTTGGCTTATTATCCGAGTAAGGAAAAGGAAGTAACGCTTACCACGACATATTTCACGCATATCGGCGTAATCAAGAATAATGACAACAGCTTCACACTGTTTGCCAACTGGGACAGTTTTCTTAAGGAATATTTCCGGACTGAAGGTAATGCTAATTTGCGTTTGGTACAGGGAACAACTCAGATTGTAAATGATGAAGAAACAGACGGATGTAAGGCGGAAAAGCTGGTACAATCGTTCCGAAATTACGCTCCCACCTTGTATGGTGTACTGACGGATGACAGCTCTAAAGTAAGGGCTGTAATGGATTTCAAGGTTGGTGCTGGTAAGTTGAATGTCCTTGCTGTCACCACGGTTTCAGAAACAGGCAAGGCAAAAGACGAGCTGATACAGACCTGCATAAGCATTTGTAAGGAGATAAACACCACTACCCATCTTGCCGTTTGGCGCCGGTATTTGCGTAGCGTATGGCTGCATGTTTAAAATAATAATGAGAATTTGAAAAACGAGTTACATGACATATCCGCGGCTGCCGTGGCATTGAAATCGGAGAAGGATATTGGTTTCATCGCTTTTGCCAGGTCGCGTGTTGGTAAGTTGCAGGGCGAGGGAAGATTTGACGCCGCCCATAAACTGAATGCCTATATAAGCCGGTTCATGGCGTATCTCGGTAAAAACGACATTCCGTTCAAGGACTTCGACTCCATGCTGATGCACGATTACCATTTGTGGCTTAAAAACAAGGATTTGGGTGAAAACTCTATATCCCTGTATATTCGTAACCTGAAGCGTATTTACCGGCTGGCTGTGGATGAAGGTCTGACAAAGGAGCGTCATCCTTTTAAGGACATCAATGTAAGCTATCGCAGGAAGAAGGAGCGTAACGGCCTTACGCTCGACGAGATAAAGCGCCTGCGCGGCCTCGACCTCGGCTCGCTCCATCCGTCGCTGTCGTTCGCCCGCGACATCTTCCTCTTCTCCGTCTTCACCCACGGCATGACCGGCGGCGACATCTTCCATCTTACAAAGGACAACATATGCGACGGCCACCTCGTCTATCGCCCCAAGTCCACCGGCAGGGAAGTCACCCTCTTGTGGGAGCCCATCCTTCAGGAGATAGTCGACCGCCACGCCCGTCCCGATACACCGTATCTTTTCCCGGTAATCACCTCGTCCGACCCGCACGAACAGTGGAAACAGCACTGCGCCACCCTGCATAACATAAACCGAAACCTGAAGAAGATAGGCCGGATGCTCGAGATACCCTTCCCGCTGACCATGACCGTAGCCCACCACTCGTGGGAGAGCATGACACGCGGCCTTACGGTCGGCAACCTGCTTTGACGAAACCATACAACAGCCGGCAGGCATGTCCTCATGCGTAGCCCTGCAATTCCTCATGTGTGCATACCTGCGGCGGCGCCGTCTGTAAAAACCTCTTGAAATGTTTGTCGTTATTATGTAATCCATATTTGACCGGTTTTAGATAATTAGCACAAGCGTAATCAAACACTGCAAATATACAAAACCCATAACCTGTAAATGGGAATCTGTCCCAAACAGGACAACAAATAACAAACCCAATAACAGAATCAGAAATATACGAACTCAATCCTCCGCTTAATTCTCCTTAAAAAAGAGAACCTTGCCAAAAGTGAAACAGGCTTAACAGGTGAATATGCTTAACAAGTGAATTAGTTTAACAGTGAACACGCTTAACAGGTGAATGTGCTAAAAAAGTGAATATGATTAACAAGTGCATTTGGATTTTTCTCTTTTCACTTTTCTCTTTTCACTTAATAGTGTCAATTGGATTTTTCACTCTTCACTTTTAGTTCTTCATTTTCGTAAGACGTTCTTCACTCTTCGTTCCTCACTTTTCTAAGTGAATCTGCATAGTAAGAGAATTAGTGTAACAGTGAACACGCTAAACCAGTGAAAACATATGACAAGTCAATTGGATTCTTCACTCTTCACTTTTAGTTCTTCATTTTCGTAAGACGTTCTTCACTTAAACATGCTCTTCACTTAAACGTGCATTTGGATTCTTCACTCTTCACTCTTCACTTTTCACTCCACCTTCGGTGGTAAGGTGACAGGTATGACAGGTAGTTTTATAAACTTCTTACGCGCACACACACGAGTAATATTATTTAACTAAAATTTAAGTTAACTCAAATGTTAAAAGCGTATTTTCATAAAAAGTTACGAAACAAGCTGATTACCCTGTCACCCTTGTCACCAATGATAAGATGAAGTAACTAAGTAAGGAAGTGCGAAGAAATACATAAACGTCTTATTTATAACTGTTTATGATAAACTTTCGCTTAATGCCGAATAATCTGGACAGTACATGTAAGTAAGCATTATTACGGGTGAATAATTGTTAATTATGTTAATTTGAAAAATTTGCGAAAAACCATTTAACATAAAATTAAGTTAAACGTATCCGCGAAAAAGTATCAAAAAACTCGATTTTAACATATAAACCAAATAAAAATCAGTTCCTGTGATACAAGAGTCTGCAAGCCAATCAGTGAACTTCCATGTTTCATGAGTTCTGCGTCTACACTTAGTTTTTCATTTTGTAGTGGCAATTGGATTTTTCACTCTTCACTTTTAGTTTTTCACTTTCGTAAGACGTTCTTCACTTTTAATTTTTCACTATCCTGAGTGAATGTGCTAAACAAGTGAACACGATAACAAGAGAATTAGTTTAACAAGTCAATTGGATTTTTCACTCTTCACTCTTCGTTCTTCACTTAAATATGCTCTTCGTTCTTCACTTAAATATGCTCTTCACTCTTCACTCTTCACTTAAAAAGTTACAGGTATGACATGTACTTTTATAACTTTTATAATTATACGCGCGAAAAAAATAAAATACCCCTATAAGGTACATATCTTTTTTTATTTACGTATATATGAAAAGTTTACAAACCTGCTTGTCACCCTGTCACCACAAGCAGTGAACGAATGAACCTGAATTTGCCGATATAGCGATGTAAATATCATATATCCAATATGTTACAAGTTTATGTCCCTTTAATGAAAGGCTATGTAACTATATACAACCTTGTTGCAGGATTGCAGTAAAAAGGTCAAATTCTTTTTTCCAAAAGAAAAAAAATAAAAAACGAAAATGTAAAGATTTATTATCTTTTTTATTTTTTCCGGAAAAAAAGAAATCACCTTTTTGGGTAATATCTTGTAGCATAAAGGCATAAAATCATTCAGATGGATAATCGGTAAAAACTCGCTTGATTACGACTCAAAAACAGCCTGTTTTCGCCATAAAACCCGCTTGCTTTTCAAAATTGTAATACTTCAAAATATAAATATATAAAAGATGGCAGCCTTCGTTTATATGCCGTTTTTGCAACGTTTACCGGTATAATTAATGCGGGTTGTCATCTTTTCTAAGGATTTTTGTAATGTTGTAAATAATGATTAACATAAGCGTCATAAAAGAATATTGTAATAGAATAGATTAAAAATACTAATATGGAAAAGAATATAAAGATTGCCGTAGCCGGAACAGGTTATGTAGGACTAAGTATAGCAACACTCCTAAGCCAGCACCATCAGGTAACGGCAGTAGATGTCATACCTGAAAAAGTAGACTTGATAAACCAACGCAAATCGCCGATACAAGACGATTATATAGAAAAATACTTGGCGGAAAAGGAACTGAACCTGACGGCAACCCTTGACGGCGCAAAGGCGTATGCGGATGCGGACTTTGTTGTCATTGCAGCACCAACAAACTACGACGCCGTAAAGAACTATTTTGACACAAGCCATGTAGAGGAAGTCATCGACCTTGTCCTGGATGTCAATCCCGACGCCGTTATGGTGATAAAGAGCACCATACCCGTAGGCTACTGCCGCAGCCTTTATGTGAAGTATGCCGCAAGGGGAGTAAAGAGGCTCAACCTGCTGTTCTCTCCCGAGTTCCTGCGTGAAAGCAAGGCTTTGTACGACAACCTTTATCCGAGCAGGATAATCGTTGGAGTGCCGAAGATGATGGACGACGGACGCTTTGCGGATGAGAACGCCGCCATCAAGGCGATAGCCGACATGCCTAAGCTGGAAGAAGCCGCGCACACATTCGCCGCCCTGCTTCAGGAAGGAGCAATAAAGGAAGACATCGACACCCTGTTCATGGGCTTGAAGGAAGCCGAGGCAGTAAAGCTGTTCGCCAACACATACCTTGCCTTGCGCGTAAGCTACTTCAACGAGCTTGACACATACGCCGAGGTTAAAGGCCTTGACACTCAGGCGATAATCAACGGCATATGCCTCGACCCCAGGATAGGCACGCACTACAACAACCCGAGCTTCGGCTACGGCGGCTACTGCCTGCCCAAGGACACGAAACAGCTGTTGGCAAACTATGCCGACGTGCCCGAAAACCTAATACAGGCGATAGTGGAGAGCAACCGCACGCGCAAGGACTTCATAGCCGACCAGGTGCTGGCAATGGCAGGCGCATACGGCGCCAACGACAGCTATGACGAATCGAAGGAGAAGGGGACGACAATCGGCGTATACCGGCTGACGATGAAATCGAACTCGGACAACTTCCGCCAGTCAAGCATACAGGGCGTAATGAAACGCATCAAGGCGAAGGGAGCCGAAGTGATAATATACGAACCCACACTGGAAGACGGCAGCACCTTCTTCGGCAGCAGGGTGGTGAACGACCTTGCTGCATTCAAGGCGCAGAGCCAGGCGGTAATCGCCAACCGCTATGACGCCTGCCTGGACGATGTCAAGGACAAGGTCTATACAAGGGACATCTTCCGCCGCGACTAGGAAACACAAGAACTGGAAAAAATATAATACAATGTTGGAAAACAACCTCAGCCTTTCCGGCGGCACCATCCTCGTAACGGGTGCGGCCGGTTTCATAGGCAGCAACCTTTGCGCAAGGCTGCTGTCGTCCGCAAGCGGCGTTGAAGTCGTCGGCGTGGACAACATGAACGGATACTATGACGTGCGCATCAAGGAAGAACGCCTGGACGCCTTATTGTCGAAAGACGGCTTCCGGTTCGTAAGGGGCGACATATCCGACGCTGACACCGTAGGCAGGATATTCAGTGAATACCGTCCCCGCATGGTTGTCAACCTCGCCGCCCAGGCCGGCGTGCGATACAGCATAAGCAACCCCGGCGCATACATGGCAAGCAACCTCATAGGCTTCTACAACATACTTGAGGCCTGCCGCCACAGCTACGATGGAGGCAGCCGCGGCGTGGAGCACCTGGTGTACGCCAGCTCGAGCAGCGTGTACGGCAGCAACAGGAAAGTGCCTTACAGCACGGACGACAAGACGGACAGCCCCGTAAGCCTTTACGCCGCCACGAAGAAAAGCAACGAGCTCATGGCACACGCCTACAGCAAGCTGTACAACATCCCGAGCACGGGCCTGCGCTTCTTCACCGTGTACGGTCCTGCAGGCCGTCCCGACATGGCCTACTTCGGCTTTACCGACAAGTTAGTCAAAGGCGAAAACATTAAGATATTCAATTACGGAAACTGCAGGCGCGACTTCACCTACATAGACGACATCGTTGAAGGCATCTTGCGTGTCATGCAGCACGCCCCGGAACGCCGTAACGGCGACGACGGCCTTCCCGTCCCCCCTTACAAGGTTTACAACATAGGCAACAGCCATCCCGAGAACCTTCTCGACTTCGTAACGATACTTCAGGAAGAGCTGGTGCGTGCCGGCGTGCTGCCTGCAGACTATGATTTCGAGGCGCATAAGGAACTTGTGCCGATGCAGCCTGGCGACGTGCCGGAGACATACGCCGACACGACACCGCTGGAGGAGGATTTCGGCTTCAGGCCGTCCACGCCGCTGCGTGAAGGGCTTAGGCGTTTTGCCGAATGGTACGCCTCCTACAAGACAAAACAGGAACATGAATAAGACAAATACGATGGATTACAAGTACCATATATTCTCCCCTTACCGTGTCTGCCCGCTGGGCGCACACGTGGACCACCAGCACGGCATAGTGACCGGCTTCGCGATAGACAAGGGCGTCGACCTGTGGTTCACGCCCGCGGATGACGGTCGCGCACACATTTGCCGCCCTGCTTCAGGAAGGCGCGATAAAGGAAGGCATCGACACCCTGTTCATGGGACTTAAAGAGGCAGAGGCAGTAAAGCTGTTCGCCAACACTTACCTTGCCCTGCGCGTAAGCTACTTCAACGAACTGGATACGTATGCCGAAATGAAAGGCTTGGATACAAAAGCCATCATCAACGGAGTATGCCTTGACCCACGAATCGGCACGCACTACAACAATCCCAGCTTCGGCTACGGTGGCTACTGCTTGCCCAAAGACACCAAACAACTGTTGGCAAACTATGCCGATGTTCCCGAAAACCTTATCCAAGCCATCGTAGAAAGCAACCGCACCCGCAAGGATTACATAGCCGATGCAGTCTTGCAGAAGGCAGGCTACTACAGTGAGAACAGCAGTTTCGATGCCCGCCGTGAGCATGACTGTGTGATAGGCGTTTATCGTCTGACGATGAAATCCAACAGCGATAACTTTCGCCAGTCTGCCATCCAGGGCGTGATGAAGCGGGTGAAAGCAAAAGGGGCGGAGGTAATTATTTACGAACCGACTTTGGAAGACGGCGGTACCTTTTTTGGCAGCAAAGTAGTGAATGATTTGAACGCTTTCAAATCACAAAGCCAAGCGATTATAGCAAATCGGTATGACGCTTGCTTGGATGACGTGAAAGGGAAGATCTATACGAGGGATATTTTTAGGAGAGACTGATTTTGACCATTAATATTGAGCCGTTTGAGGCAAATACCGTATTCTCGCCAAAAAAGTCATAAAAAGAATACGTCAAGACAAAGCTTAACCTATCCGGTAAAGACAAACAATACAATCTTTTTTAGAATCTAACTCAAAAGGGTAAACAGCTGAAAGCGTTTTGGCGTTTGTCCTTGCAAATCCTTTTTATATGTTGATTTCAAATGTAACTTTGACAGGCAAGACCGTGCTTGTCACTGGCGTTGCTGGCTTTATCGGTTCCAATCTCGCCCAACGGCTTCTTCAAGAATTTGCTGATATTCAAGTAGTCGGTATCGACAACATGAACGATTATTACGATGTCCGGCTGAAGGAAGAACGCTTGAAGAAACTGTCCGGTTATGAATCGTTTACCTTTATCAAAGGCGACATTGCCGATAAACGGACGATTGACAATTTGTTCCAAGAATACAAGCCGCAAGTGGTGGTGAACTTGGCCGCACAAGCCGGTGTGCGCTACAGCATCACCAATCCCGGTGCTTACGTGGCTTCTAACCTGATAGGCTTCTACAACATCTTGGAGGCTTGCCGTCATAGCTACGATGACGGGCAGACCGGAGTGGAACACTTGGTTTACGCCAGCAGTAGTAGCGTGTACGGCAGCAACAAGAAAGTGCCTTACTCCACTGATGACAAGGTGGACAATCCCGTCAGCCTGTATGCAGCTACCAAGAAAAGCAACGAACTGATGGCTCATGCTTACAGCAAGCTCTATAACATTCCGAGTACAGGCTTGCGCTTCTTTACGGTGTACGGTCCGGCAGGCAGACCCGGTATGGCATACTTCGGCTTCACCAACAAATTGGTGAAAGGCGAAACCATCAAGATATTCAATTACGGCAACTGCAAGCGCGATTTTACTTACATTGACGATATTGTGGAAGGCGTAGTGCGTGTTATGCGGCACGCTCCCGAACGGTTGACAGGCGAGGACGGCTTGCCTATTCCGCCCTACAAGGTATATAATATAGGTAACAACAATCCCGAAAACCTGCTCGATTTTGTGACCATCCTGCAAGAAGAATTGGTACGTGCGGGCGTGCTTCCTATAGATTATGACTTCGAAGCGCATAAGGAATTAGTACCGATGCAGCCGGGCGATGTGCCTGTGACGTATGCGGACGCTACGCCGCTGGAAAGGGATTTCGGGGTCAAGCCGAGCACTTCGTTGAGAGAAGGGTTGCGGAAGTTTGCGGAATGGTATGCTAAAATGAAAAAAGAAAAGGAGTTGTCATAAATTGGGGTATATCATTTAAGACCGAACAACAAAATCCTTTCTTCCCCAGCCATTACATTGACGCAAACAAATTGTAAATAAATAGTGATTCAAACTTTCGAAAATAACAAACGCATCGCCAAGAACACGCTGCTGCTATACGTGCGCATGTTGTTTACGATGGCGATAGGATTATATACGGGGCGTGTAGTTCTTAATACGCTTGGCGTAACCGATTATGGTATTTATAATGTTGTCGGCGGTGTAATCGCCATGCTCGGCTTCCTTACCGGCTCTATGAGTGCTGCCTCGTCACGCTTCATAACATACGATTTAGGCAAGGGTGATATGGCGGTGATGAAGAAGACGTTCGGCAACATCTTGTCGATACATTTTATTCTTGCCGGTATTATCTTATTTTTTGGTGAAACCATCGGCTTATGGTTCGTATTGAACAAGTTGCAAATTCCGGCAGACAGGATGACTGCTGCGTTATGGGTGTACCAGTTTTCCGTATTCACGTCAATTCTCAGTGTAATAAGTGTGCCTTACAATGCTGCGATAATCGCACACGAACGAATGAAGGCTTTTGCGTATATCGGTATAATTGATGCGGTGTTGAAACTTCTGATTGTTTACATGTTGCTTGTAATACCATTCGATAAGCTTAAGGTTTATGCCTTGTTGTTTTTCTGTATACAAGTGTTCGACCGCGTTGTTTACGGTGTGTATTGCACACGCCATTTCATGGAAACAAAGGCTAAACCTACATTTGACGGCAAGTTGTTTAAGGAGATATTCAGCTTTGCGGCGTGGACGATGAACGGGAACTTGGCCGTAATAGGATATACGCAGGGTATAAACATTCTTCTAAACATGTTTTTCGGTCCGGCCGTCAATGCTGCGCGTGGCGTTGCCGTGCAGGTTCAGGGTGTTGTACAGAATTTCTGTAATAACTTTCAGATGGCCTTAAACCCGCAGTTGACAAAAAGTTATGCTCAGAACGACTTGCAACACATGCACCAGCTGCTGAAAGTGAGTTCAAAGTTCTCATTCTTTATGCTTTTCTTCATCTCGTTGCCGCTGATGTTTGAAGCTCCGTTGGTGCTGAAGTGGTGGTTAGGCATAGTGCCCGAGCATACGGTGAATTTTCTCCGCCTGATTTTATGCTCAAGCATGCTTATTACGTTGTCAAACCCATTGGTCGTTTCAGTTCATGCAACAGGACGCATCAAGCGTTTTCAGGCAATTGAGGGTACTATGTTGTTGTGCATTGTCCCGATTGCCTATTTGTTGTTAAAACTTTTTGGAATACCGCCGGAATATGTCTTTTGCGTACATATTGTTGTTGAGGCATGCACCCAATATGCCCGTATGCGCATTGTCCTGCCGATGATAGGGATGCGTGTCGTTGAATATGTAAAGGAAGTGGTTGTGCCGTTAGTAAAGGTTGTTGTGTTGGCACCGATACTTCCGTTATTGGTTTATCACTTAACAGAACTGTCTGTAGCCACATTCTTTCTTGTATGCGTGGTTTCAGTATTAAGCGTGTCGGCATGTGTTTATTTCATAGGCTGCACCAAGAGAGAACAAGAATTTGCTAATAAAAAGATTTCCGCAATAATATTAAAAATAAAGAGATGAGCAATCCAAAAATATCCGTCATAGTTCCCGTTTACAACGCCGAAAAATATCTACAGCGTTGCGTTGACAGCATACTTGCGCAGACATTCACTGATTTTGAATTGTTGTTGATTGACGACGGCAGCAAGGACAAGTCCGGTGAGATATGCGATGAATACGCACGGAAAGACAATCGTGTAAAAGTATTCCATAAAGAAAACGGCGGAGTGAGTTCGGCAAGAAACTTGGGCTTGGATAATGCACAAGGTGAATGGATCACATTTGTTGATAGTGATGATTATTTAAAATCGGAATTCATTTCATGCTTGGTGAAATATGATGATTTCGACCATATTGTTGGTGGAAATATAATGTTTGGCGAAAGAAATGTAAATAGAGATGTAATTAAAGAAACAATCATAGATCTAAGAACTTTGGATGCCGCCCGTTTGGATTTCGGTACGGATGTAGATTCTTCGAAGTTCTTTTGTTATCCATGGGGAAAATTGTTTAAACAAGAAATCATCAAATCGAATAATATTCGCTTTAATCCTAAAATATTTTTAGGTGAAGACTTGTGTTTTGTACTTGATTACCTTTCATCTTGTAACAATGTAATATTAGTTCCATATAATAATTATCTTTATCGTTATGAGAATCAGCAAAATAAGTTCTTGATGAATTATCAAGAATTCTCAACACATTTTGTTGTTTTAGCGGATAGTATTCATCGGCTTGAAAAGCATACGGGATGTAAGTTCTCGAAAATACATACATCTATAGCCCAATCTTTCTTTTATCATTTTTATACCTATTTGAAAAATTGCAGGTCGTATCGAGTTTATGCAGAGCAGTCTGGAGAGATTAGGAAAAATGGTATTGATAAAATGAAGTTTGCACTTAGTTGTGAAAGTTTTCTGAAACGTTTCTATTTGTTTCTAATGATAGAAATTCCTTGTATTGGATATTTAGTGAACAGATTTAAATAAAGTAATGCGATGGATTGCAAGAAAGAAAAGATAATTCTGATAATTACAGGTTGTATTAATCCAAATCCTAATCAAGGGTGGCTGGTTCTTAAAAATGTGGACGAAAGGCTTAAACAATACGTTGAGTCTATCATTTTTTATATTGAAAATTCACCTTTTAAAGGAATTGTATTTTGTGATAATAGCAATTATGTGTGTGATAAGATCACTTATTTAGAAGATCTTGCCAATGAAAACGGTAAAGCTTTTGAATGGTTGGGATTTAAGGGTGATGATAAAAAGGTTGTTCAATATAACAATAAGGGAATTGGCGAAGATGAGATTATGGATTATGTTTGTAGTCATAGCCGATTGTATGCAGAAGCCGATTCTTTTGTAAAAGTAACAGGACGTCTGACATTGAACAATATTAATTCATTAATGAATAATGCGGTGCATGGAACTAATTATTTTTATCGTGACATTTATCGCGGAAAGAGTACAAAAGGTATTGACACACGCTTTTTCATTGTTACAAAAACATTCTATGAGGAAAATATACGTAAATGTTACGACCGCGTGAGTAAGAAAACATGTTATGAAGAAGCGTTTTTTCAACTTGTAGGTAATGATTATTCTTTATTAAATGCTTATCCTCATTTTATAGGGCAGTCGTCTGGTAATGGGCGGGATTACGGAAAGACAAAATCTGTTTATATTCAGATACTTGATTTTCTGTGTCGGTATGACTTATTTAATAAATATTTCCCGCTATTTTTATTTTCATTGCGTGTAAGGAATAAAATTAGGCGAATGTTAAAGCGTATAAATATTTTCGGGGGTGGTAATTTCATAGTAAGAAAGCTAAAAAGAGAAGTTTCAAAAATCCAAAGTAAAGACATTTTTTGTAGGACAACCAAGATAAACAACTATGGTTCGGGCAAATACAAAAAATATATGTTTGGTAAAAATAATAAGATCGAAATAGGACGTAATACAAGGTTGCAGAATACTTTTTTTCGTATTGTTGGTAATTGTAATACTCTGATTTTTGAAGAAAATTGTATTGTTGGGCCAGGGTGCAGTTTCTGGATGGAAGGTGATAATATAACGATAAAGATTGGCCGAGGTACTACTTTTACTAATGATGTGCATGTAAACGCTCAAGAAAATCATTCAACCATTGTGCTTGGAGAAGATTGTATGCTGTCAAATCATATTATAATTAGAACAAGTGACAGCCATCCAATATATGATTCGGCAACGGGTGTGCGTTTAAATCCAGCTAAACCTGTATTTATAGGCAATCATGTATGGATTGCTCCAAACTCAACGATAATGAAAGGTGCTGTAATAAGCGACGGGGTGATAATAGGTTCAAATACGATGGTAAGTAAAGAGATTGATGCAAATTCATTGGCCGTAGGAACTCCGGCCAAAATTGTAAAACGAAATGTTTGTTGGACTCGCGAAAGGTTGTTTTAAAAATGAAGTTGTTTGTGAGAATCTTTATAAGATAATAAAGATGTTATTATGGTTTCTTTTATTTTAGTTGGATTTCTTTTATTATTAGCAGCATGTGTTATTCGCAACCCTGTTTATGGTATAATGTGTTATTATATCATAAGAATGTTGATACCTTCTGCAACACGTGTCTTTTCATTTAGTTTTAACACAATTTCACTTGGATTATTGTTGCTTTTTATATTACCTCATATAATTAGAGATTATAAGCAAAATAGTATATCAGCGAAAAAATATGTTAAATCAACGAATTTTATCGTTATAGGCCTTTTTATTTTAACTTTTGTTGGAACTATACCTTTTTCATTTCAATGGGCAGCTTTGTTTCAAATGTATATGACAGAAATTGTTCCTTCAATATTGTTAGTCTTATATTTGACAAAAGGTACAGAATATAAGAAATTTTGCAATATAGTTTGTATTATGGCATTGTTTACGGCTTTATATGGAATTTACACATATATTTCTGCTGACAATCCAATATTTTTAATGTTTAATAATTCAGGTGAAGCTGCAACAGATCTTGAAGAATATGCAACAGGGCGTTTGGGGATGTCGGGTATTGCTGTTGGCATTTATGGTGATAAAATTGCTTTGTCTTTAATTTCTTTTTTGTTGTTGATTTTTTTGATTAATAAGAATTGTGTAAATAAATCACTTTTGTCATTGACATGTATTCTTACATTTATTGATATGTTCTTAACAACTCAGCGCACTGCTTTATTTTGTTTGTTTTTATTTGTGTTTTTAATGATGTTTGATAAAGAAGATAAGGTGGTGAAGAAATATATTAAAACTTCTATTATTTTGTTGGTCTTGTTGGCCTTTTTTGTTGACAGTACGATTTTCTTAGATTCATTTTATTCATTGATATATATTTTTGATGACAAAAAACAATTAGATATGGGAATTGGAGGCTCCTCTACGGGTATGAGATTCATGCAGTTTACAAATGTTTTTGATTATCTTGGAATAGAGCGAATATTGCAAGGTGGAGGGTATGGTTATGCAGAATATTATTATACATATATATTCAAACGTGCATTGTTTGGAATGGATCCTCGTTTTTTAGGATTTGAAAGTTTTATGCTGAAGACTTTAATGGGATCAGGAATAATTGGATGTTTAATTTGGCTTATTGGCCTATTTAAGATGTTTAAAGCGTTATTTCCCAATAAGCAATTGTATGACACAGCCTTCTTTTGTTCGTACATTCTTGCCATATTAATGACGGATACGTCAGCCAGCTTTTATTTATTCTTCTTTTTGTTAGTATTAAATTCAAAGCGTTATTTATTGTCTGACGTGAAGATAATACGTGAGTTCGGTATAAGAAACACACGTATGAATAATTAAAATCTCTCTTCCAATCCAGGCAGTCGCTAATTGTCATTGCCTTTCGGCGATTTTTAATTCCGAACTTGATTCGGAATTCAATTGTATTACGCCACGTTAGTGATTAAAAGGTGTTTTTCATCTGGTCCTGAATTAAGTTCAGGACTGATCAAGTCCGGAATTGAAAATCGCCGGAAGGTAATAACGTGACATGTAAGTGCCTCACTTGAAAGATGGGGGCTTGTCTACATGAGAGGTAACCTTCCTTATACCGAACTCATGTAATAATGATGTTTTGAGAAATAATAAAATTTTATTGTCGCGAATATGAAAATCGTCCACATTGTGTATAGCTTGGGGCTTGGGGGCATTGAAACGATGCTTGTCAATATTGCCAATGAGCAGGTGAGGGACAATGAGGTGCACATAATCGTTATTAACAATCTTTACGAGAAGAGTCTGGTTGCGTCTCTTGATAAGAATGTGCATTTTCATTGCCTTAAAAGAACGCTTAAATCAAGAAACCCCATTCCTGTTTTAACACTGAATCTGCTGTTAATGAGTTTGAGGCCGGATATCATTCATATGCATACGGCTTCCATTGCAATGCTGTTGCTGCCGGTTTTCAGGAAGAGGCTATGTGCGACGCTGCATGACGTCATACGTAAGGAAAGCAAAAAACTAAAATATCTTTATAAGGCACGTAAGGTTTTCGCAATTTCAAATGTGGTTAACCAAGACCTGCATAAATACATGAATATAAAATCAGAGGTTGTGTGTAATGGAATAAAACCGGAATTGATAAATCACAACGCTCATATCGGCACAGGAGTTTTTAGGATTGTACAAATATCGCGTTTGGATCACTTAAAGAAAGGCCAGCATATTTTGATAAAAGCTGTACGCAAGGTCGTGGATGACGGATATAAGAATGTAAGTCTTGATTTGATAGGTGAAGGCGAATCAATGGAATACTTAAATAGCTTGGTTGGTGAATTAGGACTTGACAGTCATGTTCACTTTCTTGGGGCGAAAACTCAATCATATATCTTTGAACACCTTCATGAGTATGACTTGTTTGTACAGCCTTCCATATTTGAAGGTTTCGGCCTTACCGTAGCTGAGGCCATGGCTGCAAAGATTCCTGTCTTGGTTTCTGAAAATCAAGGTCCTCTTGAAATAATAGACAACGGCAAGTATGGCTATTCTTTTAAAAATCAAGATGTTGACGATTGCGCAGAAAAACTTGAGATGTTCTTGAATCATCAGAATGACTCAAAAATGGTGGAGTATGCTTATAAGCGTGTATGTGAATGTTATAACGTTAAAATAACAGCGGAAACATACCTCGCAAAATATAAAGAACTTTTGGCTGCAAAAATAAATTAGGCAAGTATTTCATTTATATTGTAACATTTTTAGCAATGGACATAATCAAGAATTTCAAACGTAATAAGACGGCTTTCATGGCGTCTATATTGCGCCGGTTGTCATTCATGTTTAAGGATGACGAGCTGTATTTGAAGCTGCTGTATCTGTTTGAGATGCATAAAAAACTGGATTTGAATAATCCTACAACGTTTAATGAAAAGCTGCAATGGCTTAAGCTTTACAACAGACGTCCGGAATATACGCGCATGGTTGATAAATATGAAGCGAAAAAGTACGCAGCTTCTCTTATAGGTGAAAAACACATAATACCGACACTTGGCGTTTGGGATAGGTTTGAAGATATAGATTTTGAGAAGCTTCCTAACCAATTTGTGCTTAAAACTACTAATGGTGGAGGTAATTTAGGCGTCATTATCTGCAAGGACAAAGCTCATCTTGATAAAGAACATGCTCGAAATGTCTTGAACAAATCTTTAAAGTCGAACATATATAAGACTTTCAGGGAGTGGCCTTACAAGAATGTGAAGCCGCGCATATTGGCAGAGAAGTATGTCGTTGATGAAAGTGGCGAGCTGAGGGATTATAAGTTTACTTGTACTGACGGAACTGCTCACAACGTAATGCTGTGCATGGAAAGAAATTCCGGGGATACGAAGTTTTATTTCTTCGACAGGGGTTGGAACTTGCTTAGGATAAACAAGAGAGGAAAAGACGCACCTGAAGGATTTACGGTGCAGAAACCTCAGAATGTTGAGCACATGTTTGATATTGCGGCTAAATTGTCACAGGGCCTTCCTTATGCCCGTGTCGATTTATATAATGTAAACGGAACAATTTATTTTGGAGAGATAACATTTTATCCTCAAAGCGGATTAGATCCTAATTTGCTCCCTGAAACGGATTTGCACTTTGGACAATTAATAAAATTACCTTCAAAACATACATAAAAATGAAAACAATAGGATTCCCTAAAAGTCACAAGGAGAACGAACGACGAATAGCTTTGTTGCCAGAACACATTGCAATAATAGAGAATAAGAGTCAAGTTTACGTAGAAACCGGTTATGGAAAGGATTTAGGTTTTACGGATGAAGATTACACACGTGCAGGAGTTCATGTCGCAGACAGGTCTGTTGTTTTGCAGCAGGATGTAATATGTGATCCGAAAATCGGCGACGCTGAATATTTGGAGTCTTTATGCGACCAAACCATATTCGGATGGACGCATGCCGTTCAGAATAAGGACATAGCGGACAAGATAATTAACGGCAGACTTACGTCGTTTGCATGGGAGGATATGTATGAAAACGGCAGGCACAGCTTTTGGCGGAATAATGAGATAGCAGGTGAAGCAGCCATAATGCACGCTTATATGTGTTATGGAAAGTTTCCGTATAACACGAAGGTTGCCGTGATAGGTCGAGGCAATGTTGCACGTGGAGCTATTAAGACGCTGGATTACATGGGTGCAACGGTTATATGCTACAATCGTCACACGGAATCCTTGTTAAGACAGGAAATAGGAGAGTTTGACGTGATAGTGAACGCAGTCTTGTGGGATACCAAAAGGACCGACCACATGATTTATCGTGAAGATCTTAAGAGAATGAAAAGAAACAGCATGATAATTGACATCAGTTGTGACAGGCATGGCGGAATAGAAACGTCAGAACCGACAACGATTGAAAAGCCGACATACATAACTGACGGGGTGATTCATTATGTCGTAGATCATACACCGTCAATTTTTTATAGGTCGGCTTCTGAAAGCATAAGCGAAGAAGTTGCGAAACATATTGACGCACTTGTCTTAGGTAAGAAGGATGAGGTTATTGATAGGGCAATGAATTTTAGAAATGGCGAAATTGTAGATGTGAGGGTTAAGCTGTTTCAGAATAGGTAAAGCTTGTGTTTTTTAGTCTTGTAAGGTGTATGTATTGATTTTTTTCGGCGAGCTTACGTTATTGTAATATGTCATGGAGGACATGAAGGATACAACCTTCCATCTCCAAGAATGAAAAAACTATATCGCTTCTTTATTGAGATTGGTGCAGATATAGTTTGTAATCACCATCAACACTGTTTTTCTGGTTATGAGGAGTATAAAAATGGTGTCATATTTTATGGCTTAGGAAATTTCTTTTTTTATGATCATAGGCCACAACGTAGACAATCATCTTTATGGAATTATGGGTATATCGTTTCACTGAATATTACCCAAAACAAAATAAACTACGACATAAATCCTTATGTACAATGCAGGAATAATGTCTCAACCAAACTATTAAATGAAACCGAAAAAAAAACGTTCCTGAAAAACTTATACGATTTATCCTTGGTCATCATGGATGATGACAGATTAAATGATGAGTTTAATAAATGGTGCAGAACACAATCTAATAATATATTGACTATGTTCTCGCCATATAATAATCGTTTATTCATGGCTCTATGTAGACGTGGTTTATTACCTAAATTTTTAAGTAATAAAAAAATAATCCAATTATATAATACTATTAGGTGTGAATCACATAATGATTTATCTATTAATATATTAAAACAATATATGTGAAATGGATATCATAAAGAATTTTAAACGTAACAAGACTGCTTTCCTTGGATCAATATTACGCTGCTTATCTTTTTTATTAAAAGATGACGAATTCTATTTAAAGTTGATTTATCTTTTTGAATTGCATAAATGGCCTGATTTGAAAAATCCAAAAACATTTAATGAAAAACTGCAATGGCTTAAACTTCATGACAGACGTTCGGAATATACTACAATGGTGGATAAATATGCGGTAAAAGAATTTGTTGCAAAAATTATAGGAAGTGAATATATAATTCCAACTCTTGGTGTGTGGAACAGGTTTGAAGAAATAGATTTTAATACATTGCCAAATCAATTTGTGCTAAAGACAACCCATGGTGGCGGTGGATTGGCTGTAGTAATTTGTAAGGATAAAAATAGCTTTAATCGACAAAAAGCGAAAAAAATATTAGATAAGTCTTTGAAAAGTAATATCTATGCTAATTATCGTGAATGGCCATATAAAAATGTACCAAAACGTATAATTGCAGAAAAATATATGCCATCAGATAATGGATTAATTGATTATAAAGTACACAACTTCAATGGAGTTCCGAAGTTTATTCTTGTTTGTCGTAATCGATACAGTACAAATCCAATGGCAGAAACTTTTTTCTCGGATAAGTGGGAAAAATTAGATTTAAAACGTCCGGGTCATCCAAACCCAAGCATGGAAAAGCCAAAAAGTTTACAAGAAATACTAAAACTTGCCGCATTATTGAGCAAGGATTTACCTTTTGCACGTACTGATTTCTACATTATTGATGACAAAGTATATTTTGGAGAAATAACATTTTATCCGGCTTCGGGATTAAGCCCATTTAATCCTGAAATTTATGATAGGATATTCGGAGATTTATTACAGACACCTATTAGTTGATTTAATAGGCATTTAAAAATATTATTTGGTAATTAAACCTATGATGAATATTTGTATATTTGTGAAGAATCTTACTAGCGGTGGCGCTGAGAAACAATCTGTGCTATTGGCTAAGGCATTGTCTGATTGTTATGAAACTCATTATATAATCTTTAATGGCGAGAAGGTTCACCAAAAGTATATGGATATGTTGAAGGAAGATCCAAAAATTCATATACAGTATTTTAAAGGAGGACATGGTGCCAGATATAATGAGTATGTTAAATATTTAGAGCGTAATAATATAAAGGCTATATTCTCATACCTTACAGCGGCTAACTTTTATGCTTGTATGGCCGGTAAGAAGGTTAAGGCAAAAGTTTTTACAGGATTAAGAAATGCAGAACTCCCTGTATTGAAATGTATTGCCGACAGAATGTTAACAAATAGATTTGCTGAAATGGCGATATCTAACAGCTTTTCAGGCAAAGTAAATTTTGTGGCGAAAGGTTTCAATGAGAGTAAGATAATAGTTATTCCAAATTGTTTTGAAAATATCAAGCCTTATATTGAGAAGGTTGAAAAGAATACACGGCATATAATTACTGTCGGTCGTTTTGTGCCACAGAAAGATTATGAAACAGCCATACATGCTATAGCAGAACTTAAAAAGAAGTGTAATAATATTGCATTCGATATAGTTGGATATGGTGAACAGGAAGATCAAATCAGGGAATGGGTAAAAACATATAATATAGATGATATAACATCTATATATATTAATCCTAATAATATTGCAGAGTTATTGGATAAGGCAGATATCTATTTATCGACTTCATTGTTTGAAGGTACAAGTAATTCTATTATGGAGGCAATGAATGCCGATCTGCCAATAGTAGCAACAAATGTCGGTGATAATGGTCTGCTTGTAAGGAATGAAATTAATGGCTTTTTATGTGAAAAAAGAGACTGGAAATATATAGCAAATAAATTAGAAGTTCTCATAAAAGATAACATTTTATGTAAAATAAAAGGTAAAGAAAGTAAACTTTTACTCCAAAAGGAATACTCAGTGGAGAAGTTTAAGAATGCATATGTCAAATTGTTAAAGGAAATAGGGCTATAAATTATATGAAATGTGTCGGCGGGTCTGTGCTCCGCCGGAATCTAGTATAAGGATTTCAATCCGCTTAGATACCGCTTATTTAAGTGAAAAATGAAGAGCAGGCGTGGAGCATAGAGCGCAAACGCAGTTCTGCCTTAGCGAATTAAAAAGTAAAAATTAAACAACGCCTGACAAAAGTGAAAAGTTAAAAGTGAAAAACGAAAAATCCAATAGTCTTGTGGCTTCTACTTATAAGCACTACGTTTGCACATGGATTTTTCACTCTTCACTCTTCGTTCTTCACTTAAATATGCTCCTAGTCAACTTGTTGGCGATAACTACTTTAACTTCTTTAACTCCTAGTTATATTACTTTATTCTCTTCCCCCTGATCAACAGCCAAAGGGCGGAGAGGCACGAAAGAAGAATTATGCCGGCATGTTGGGCTGATTCTTTTATATTGAGAAAAAACTTAGACATGGACTTTTGCTTATGACGTGGCAAAAGTAATGATTTATTTTTTAATCCGGAAAATTTTATGAAAATTGTTGTTACCGGTACCCGTGGCATCCCTAATGTCATGGGCGGAGTGGAGACGCACTGTGAGGAACTGTTTCCGAGAATTGCAGCCATGGGCGAAGACGTAACGGTGGTAAGGCGTAAAAGCTATGTCAGCGACGGTCTGAAAGAATGGAAAGGCGTAAAGCTGGTGGACATTGAGACACCGAAAAAGAAGTCGTTTGAAGCCATTATACATACGTACAGAGCCATAAACAAGGCGAAGAAACTGGGGGCAGACATACTGCACATACACGCCATAGGGCCTGCCCTACTGACGCCTTATGCCAAGATGCTGGGCATGAAGGTGGTGTTTACGCATCACGGCCCCGACTACGACAGGGACAAATGGGGAAAGGCTGCCAAGATGGTGCTGAAGCTGGGCGAGCGCATGGGATGTATGTTTGCTGACGACGTGATTGTTATAAGCGACGTGATACGTAACCTGATAAAGGAGAAATACGGACGCACAAAGAACGTGCATCTGATATATAACGGCGTGTCAAAGCCCGAGATATGTGACTATCCAGAATATTTTAAGGAACTTGGCATCGAGAAGGGTAAGTATGTTCTTGGCATGTGTCGCTTTGTGCCGGAAAAGAACCTGCATCATTTAGTGGAAGCGTTCAGGAGAATTAATAATGAAAAATTAAAAAGTAAAGATGGCGATGATATCAAGCTGGTGCTGGCAGGTGACACAGACTTTGAAGACGACTATTCGAGAGGCTTGAAGGAAATGGCAAGGAAGAACGGCGTGGTGCTGACGGGATTTATAAAAGGGCGTAAGTTGCACTCGTTGCTGACTAACTGTATGTGTTACTGCTTGCCGTCGAGCCACGAGGGCTTGCCGATTGCGTTACTTGAAGCGATGAGCTATGGCGTGAAGGTTGTTGTAAGTGACATTCCTGCAAACCTGGAGGTGGGGCTTGACAGGAGTGATTATTTCCATTTGGGAAACATTAACGAGCTGGCAGAAAAACTGAAAGGGGTGATTAAGCAAGGTCGGATTCATGTGGACTATGACATGACAAAATATGACTGGGACAAAATAGCACGGCAGGTAATGGATGTTTATTACGGAAAGTGAATGCCCGGATAGGTCACAGGCCTAATTTATAAACAAAAGTATTTACTATTATGCTTTTATTGGCAATTTATATTTGATTCCAAGGGCATTAAGTTGTAGGGCTGTTTTGAATTCGTAACCAACTTGTATTTTTATTTCTTTCCAAGTTTTATTCATAATATATAGTTTCACAAGTTTGTAAAACATGGCCTTTTGCAACGCAAAAGACGGTCTTTCGGAGTGCGAAAGGCCGTCTTTTGTTTTTGTACCGGTTTTTGGTTGGCATGCCGGTTGGGTGATAATGTTTTATCAATGGTTGTGCCTGTCATGGGCGGTGATTGCCGGGCGTGCCGCTGGTGTTGTTGGTTGTTATCTCTTTTTGCCTACCGTGTTTATCCATTCGGCTATGTCTTTGAGGACTTCGGGCGCGATGGTTTCTTCTATCTGTCCGTATTCGATGGCGAGGCCGGTGGTGCATGTCTGGAACAGGTGGTTGAGGCCGGGGTAGGTCTTTATGGTGTTTGAGGGATTGCCGGGCAGCAGGCGGCGTATGGCTGCGGTGTTGGTCTGTGCAGATACTTGGGTGTCTTTTTCGCCGTTGATTGCCATGACGGGGCATTTTACTGCCTTAATGTCGTCAGTCGGGTCGTAGGCTATGAAGTATTTGAGCCACGGGGTGGCAGTCTTTATTACTTGGGCGAGGTTGTCGGCAAGTTGTTGGGGTAGGTTGTTGCCTGCTTTTTCGGTGGCTTTTCTTACGGCTTCTTCAGGCGAGGCCATGGCTGTGCCGTCGGCAATGGAGGCTAGAACATCGGCTAAAGCGGTGCAGTAGGCGTCGGTCATGTAGGGTGGCAGGCCGGTCATGGCGAGTGCCATGCGGTTTTGTTCAATGAGTATGCTGTCGCCGCTTACGCCGGGGCCTGCCATGCTGACTATGAAGTCTGCCTTGCCGCGTGAGCCGAGCATGAAGGCTATGGTGCCGCCCTCGCTGTGGCCGAGCACTCCTACGCTGCCGAACTTGCCTGTCTTGCGTGCGTAATTGACGGCTGCAAGTGCGTCTTTCATGTTGTTTTCGGTGGTGGCTTCAGCCGCGTTACCGGTTGACTTGCCTGTACCGCGGTCGTCGTAGCGCAGGGTGGCTATGCTGTTGCGTGCCAGATAGTCGGCCAGGACGAGGAACGGCTTGTGGCCGAACAGTTCTTCGTCGCGGTTCTGCTGTCCGCTGCCGGTTACCATTATGACGACGGGCACGGTGCCTTTCTTCTGTTTGTCGAAACCTGTGGGGTAGGTAAGCGTGCCGCTAAGGGTGGCGTTGTCGTCGCTGTTGGTGAATGTAACTTCCTCGGTTGTGTAGGGGTAGGGCGGTTGTGGTGTCTGCGGGCGGTCCTGTTTAACGGTTCCGGGTTTCATGTCGAGCGGAAACGAGAATCCGTTTTGCGTGAACTGGCCTTTCAGCATGCCGTCTGCCAGCCGGCCTTCGTACACGACGGCGAGCTGTTGGATTGTGATTTTCACAGCTGTCCCGTCGGTTACGGTGATTTCGGCGGGTATGCCTTTGGCTCCCTGGTCGGGACTGTCGAGGGTGCATCCTATTTTGCCGTCGCTGCCTTTTGTTATATTGAATACGAGGTTAAGCTTGGTGCCCATTATGTCGAGCTTGCCTGTCCAGCTGCCGGTGATGTCTTGAGCCGTGATGTTGACGAACGCCGCCAGTACGAGTAAGAGGGTGATGATTTTCTTCATGGTGTGTCTTTTAGGTTTGATGATATTGCAAAGATAGCCAAAATAATCGGGAAATGGTGGCAGTACAAATAAAAAAATCCCTTGCGCCGAACGTTTCGGGCAAGGGATTCGCTGTTCTTTATTATGGTTTACGCTGTTATCTTGTGCCGACGAAGAGAAGTTGCGCCATAGCCTGTTCCTTTCCTGCGTCCACGCCGTTGTATATGTCGATAACCTTCTTGTCGTCTACATATACCGAGGCAAGGTATACGCTGAGGTTTACGACCTGTTTCTTATCCATGTAACCGTAAACACCTGTTGCCACCGGCGACCAGAACACGATGGATACGTCGTGGGTTTCGCCGCCATAGTTCAGGTCTTCATATGTCACGGTTTCAGGGTATATCATGTAGTAGGCGAAAGAGCTGATGCTGTAGAATATGAATTTACCCTTGATTGTCTGCATAGGTGCAGCGTCGATAGCTTCCCTCATCTCCTTGTACTCGTCAGGTATTTCCTTTGCAAGTACTCTTCCGGGGACGTTTGTAATGGCGAAAGTGGAGTCGTATTTAGAGAAACTTATGGTAATACCTACAATTGAGTCGATCTTTTCTGACAGTGTGCTGCCTGTGATAGTGTCGTTGTAGAAATAAATCTTGTTCTGGTATCTCCAGTCGGAATTGTCCCCGTAATAAGTTCCTGAAATGTTGGTCAGGTAGGTTTGGTAAAGTTCCGGGTCTATTCCGCCGTTGTCGTCGTTGTTCAAACATGATGTTGCCGACATGGCTCCGAAACAGCACAGAAGGATGATGAATAACTTGTTTAATTTTTTCATTTTGTTTTTCTTTTTATTTGTTGTTACTATTTATTAAATAGTTTGCAGGCGAAAAACTTGCATCAGCATAATGTAAATTTTTACGTTATGTCTGAATTTTGTTCGAAAACCAATGTCCGCAATGTCGTTATTACGGCTTTTGTTGCGTCAGATATGCTTTCCTTCGCTGTGCAGCAGGTTCATGAACTCCTCGCGCGTCTTGGCCTGGTTGAATGCTCCTGAGAAGTCGCTGGTAGTCGTTATGGCGTTCTGCTTCTCTACTCCGCGCATCTGCATGCACATGTGTTTTGCCTCGACTACCACCATTACGCCGAGAGGCTTGAGCGTTTCCTGTATGCAGTCCTTTATTTGCAGCGTCATGCGCTCCTGTACTTGCAGGCGGTGGCTGAATATGTCGACAACGCGTGCTATCTTGCTGAGGCCGGTGATGTATCCGTTGGGGATGTATGCCACGTGTACTTTGCCGTAGAACGGCAGCATGTGGTGTTCGCAAAGCGAGAAGAAGTCGATGTCCTTTACTATCACCATCTGGCTGTATTTCTCTTCAAACAACGCGTCGAGCAATACTTTGTGTGCGTCTTGCGTGTAGCCGCGGGTTAGTATCTGCATGGCTTTGGCCACGCGCATGGGAGTCTTCTGCAGACCTTCGCGGCCGGTGTCCTCGCCTAATAGTTCGATTATGCTTTTGTAGTGTGAGGCGAGGTCGTCAAGACCTTCGCGGAATTCAGTTTCGGGATTCATCTTAATTAAATGTATGTTGAATGTTGTGCCAGGGTATGGCTGCTGTTAATTGTCGTTTTATTGGTATGGCGCCGTGTCCGGCAAGGTTTAATATGCTACTGTGATTTTGCCCTTTACTATGCACGCCTGCCTGTAGCCCATGCTCTTTACCTCCTTGAGCACTTCGTTGGCTTCCTGGTATGTGCGGAAATTGCCTACGCGGCAAATCCAGCGCGGCGAGTAGAAATGGACATATATCGGAAGGTCGGGAAATCTCATCTTTATGGCGTTGCCTATGTTTTCGGCTTTCTGGCGGTCGGCTCTTGAGTTGCCGCCCGAGTACGCCTGCACCCTGTAGCCTGTAACTTTCCTGCCGCCGCGCATCACCTTCTTTGACGTGTCGATGGTAGGAATGTCCAACTCTGAATCGGTCTTAGGGGCTGATTCACGGCTGGCGGGTGTGCTTTCTGTTGTTGTTCTGCTGTTTGCCTGCTCGTTGAGAGGCGCGGTCCTGCTTTCAGTGCCGGCGGGTTTGTCCGCCTTTTCCTGTCTTCCCGGTTTGGCTGTAACCGGTTGGCTTCTCACGAGTTTGGTGTTGTTTACCAATTCGTCGATTTCAGGACTCTGGGTAACGGTCACGGTGCCTTGTCCCGGCTTCTTCTCCCTTAGATCGTCGAGAAACGACTGTGCTTCAGCTTGTACCGTGAAGATTGATGCCAAAAGCAAAATGACGGCGAATTGTTTCATTGCTTGTTTGTTGTTATGATTTTGATTAGGAAGGTTAAAAAAAGAGTTTGGCGGATGCCCCACGTATGAAGCGTGTCAGTCCGCCAACTCTTTTATAGTGGTTGATGCTTATTTCCAAGCGTCGATTATGCCGATGAAGTCGGCAGCCTTGAGTGAAGCTCCGCCGATGAGTCCGCCGTCGATGTCGGGTTTTGCGAACAGCTCGGGAGCGTTGCTTGCCTTGCAGCTACCGCCGTAGAGGATGGTAGTGTCTTCGGCAACTTCCTTTCCATATCTGTCAGCTACTATGCTGCGGATGTAAGCATGTATTTCTTCAGCTTGCTCGGCAGTGGCTGTCTTGCCTGTTCCGATGGCCCAGATAGGCTCGTAGGCGATGATTATGTTCTTGAATTCTTCCTCAGTGAGGTTGAATACGCTGCCTTCGAGTTCTGCCTTTACCACTTCGTTCTGCTTGCCGGCTTCCCTTTCCTCGAGGCTCTCGCCGATGCAGAATATTACTTTCAGGCCGTTCTTAAGTGCGAGGAGCACTTTCTCTTTCAGTATTTCAGGAGTTTCAGCGTAGTATCCGCGGCGCTCAGAGTGGCCGAGTATTACGTATTGTGCGCCAGTGCTCTTAACCATCTCGGCTGAAACCTCGCCTGTGTATGCACCCTTCTCCTTGTCGGCGCAGTTTTCGGCACCGAGTCCGATGATGTCCTGGTTGAGGAATTGTGCTACGCTTGCAAGGTGTATGAACGGTGTGCAGATGATGACACCGCAGTTGGGCTTTTCGCTTGTAAGTTTTTCGTTGAGTTCTTTTGCAAGAGCGATACCTTCTTGCAGGTTCATGTTCATTTTCCAGTTACCTGCTACAATTTTCTTTCTCATTTTCTTTTTGCCTTTTAAAAGTTGATATATTTTGTTAGAATGTTCTTTCTTTCGTATCCATTTCGTGAACTGCCATGTGCGGTCGGCGAATGCCAGCAACAGCAGCGGGAGGATGTACCAGAGCAGTATCTTTGATATTTTCTTTGTTACCGAGTGCTCAGGCATCGTGCCGTATTCGGTTTTTTCAAGCGCGGGCGATTTCTCGTCAAGTTCAGGCAGGTCGTTGTGGCTCCATTTGCCGATTATCGTCCCGTCCTTGAGCAGCAGCAGTCCGGGGTTGCTTCTTATTATGGTCTTCAGCGTCGTCTCGTCGGTGTTGTAGAAGTTGTATTCAGCTCCTGTTATGTCACGCCAGAACTGTATGCCCTTGTCGGTGCTTGCCGTAAGTGCGTAGAACGGGTATTTGTGCTCGACGCAGTATTCGTATATTCCGTCTATCTCGCCGAAGTTCGTGTCGTCGGCCTGCTCCAGGTGCGGTGAAACGAAGATGAACGAGTAGCCCTTGTAGCTGAGCACGCTGTCGGTTATGTCTTCGCCGCTGTCGGTCGCCTGTATCGAGAAGTCGCGGATGGGCGGCACGTAGCCTTCGACTGTCTGTACGGTCTTGCTGTCAATGAACGTCCATGTGGAGTCGGGGTAGTTGTCTATCGTGAACTCCTTGCGCTGTCCGTCCTTTTCGAGTATGAATGTTGTCTCGAATTCGGGCAGCGGGGCGCCTTCGGGTATCTCCATCCCTTTCTTTATGTTCGCCCCGATGTGGTAGGGACGGAAGTCGAACGTAGGCAGGGTGTACAGGCTAAGCACGCTGGAAACCAGGATGAAAAGTATTGTATAGTTGATTACAATCCATTGGTTGGTACGGCTTATGAACTTGGGCATCATCGGCGGACGCATTACCAGCACTATTGTTGCGGCCAGGAGGACGATGTTCTTGTAGAAAGTCTCCCAATTGGTGAGCACTACCGCGTCGCCGAAGCAGCCGCAGTCCTTTATCGGATTGCTGATTGCCAGCCACAGCGTGAGCGGAGTCATTACGGCCATGAAAAGGAGTGTAAGCCTTGTAACCAGCCTGCGGCGTATGGCGAACAACAGGAATACGCCCAGGCTGAACTCGAATCCGCCGAGCAATACCGATGCGAGGAGCGTAAGATAGTCGGGGACGTATGGGGCCAGCAACATTACTTCAAGGTAATCTTGCAGCTTGTATTGCGTGCCGAGCGGGTCGATTGCCTTGACGTAGCCTGAGAAGATGAACGTCAGCGAAACGACCAGGCGGCACAGGTTGACGCACAGCCCTATTGTGACTTTCTTCTTCGCGCCCATTTATTCAAAACTTAGTTTTATCACTCCGAACACGGCGTAATTTATTATGTCCATATAGTTGGAGTCGATGCCCTCAGATACGAGCGTCGCTCCGTTGAGGTCTTCTATTTCCTTGACGCGCAGTATCTTCGTAAGTATCAGGTCAGTGTAGCTGCTGACCCTCATTGACCGCCACGCCTCGTCGTAGTCGTGGTTTTTCCTGAGCATGAGTTGCAGAGCCTTGCCTGCGAAGGCGTCATACAGATCCATGGCTTCAGCGCTTGTCATGTCGGGCTGGTCGGTATAGCCCTTGTCGAGCTGTATCAGGCCTACGATGCCGTAGTTTATCAGGGCAATGAATTCGGGCTTGATGCCTTCGCCGACAAGTGATTCCTTTTTCACCTCAAGGCTTCTTATGCGCTTGGCTTTGATATAGAGCTGGTCGGTCAGCGACGACGGGCGCAGTATGCGCCACGAGGGGCCGTAGTCGTGCAGCTTTTTCTCGAAGAGCGAGCGGCATTCAGCCATCGCCATCCTGAATTGTTCTTCAGTTTTTGAAGTGTCTTTTGCCATAAGTCCTTATTTGACGGTGCAAAGATATATATATTTAAGGAGTTAAAGAAGCTTAAGGAGTTAAAGAAGTTAAAGTTTTTTCCGCATGCCGGTATTCCGTGCCGTGCTTCTTGCAGGCTTGGCGGCCGGTTGTCCGGCGTCGGTAACGCCGGCGGCTTATTCCTCCATTTTCTTCTTTATGTATTTTATCTTGGCGCATTCGACGTCGAATATTGTCTTCAGCGAGTCGCGTTTCACCCTCATCAGGTTTACGTTCCTTAACTGTTCAGCCGTAGCCTCGCCCTTGCTCCTTAGCTGGTCTACGGTGCTTTTCAGCTCCTGGTACTCCTTTTCCACGCGTTGCAGCACGGTGTCTGCGTTCTGCACCTGAAGCTCGGCGCGCTTCAGTTCGACTTCCTGGTAAAGCTTCAGCGCCTGTTTGCGCGCCTCAATGGCTTTGGGGAATTTCTTCCTCAGCGAGTCGATGGTCGCTATCGCCTTGGCATAGTCGCCTCCCTTGAATTCAGTCTGCGCCTTTTCCAGCATTTCGCCGGCTTGTCTCTCTATTGGGTTTTCGCCGCAGCTTGCAAGAAAAAGCATGGCCGTTACGGCCAATATTGCGGTCAAGTTTCTTGTTTTCATAATTCCTTTGTTTGATTATTTGACAAAGATGATACAAATCCTGTGCAAAAATAAGCAAATTTTTCGTACTTTTGCAGCCACGTATCAAATTATTGATTTATTGGTTATGAAGTTATTATCCGACGCCGATTTGGCGCAATTACTCGATAAAGACATATTCCATAAAATATCATCGGCTGCCGACTCGTTAGGGCTCGAGTGCTATGTCGTAGGCGGTTACGTACGCGATTTGTTCCTCGAACGCCCTTCTAACGACATCGACGTGGTGGTAGTGGGCAGCGGCATACGCATTGCCGAGGCGCTGAAAGAGCAGCTCGGCAGGCGGGCGCACATCTCGGTGTTCCGCAATTTCGGCACGGCGCAGGTCAAGTACAAGGACATGGAAGTTGAGTTCGTGGGGGCGCGCAAGGAGAGTTACAGCCACGACTCGCGCAAACCGGTGGTGGAGAACGGCACACTGGAGGACGACCAGAACCGCCGCGACTTCACGATAAACGCCCTTGCCGTATGCCTTAACGGGCCGCGCTTCGGCGAGCTTGTCGACCCGTTCGACGGATTGGCAGACCTCGAGGACGGCATAATACGGACTCCGCTCGACCCGGACGTCACTTTCTCTGACGACCCGTTGCGCATGTTGCGCTGCATACGTTTCGCAACGCAGCTCAACTTCTTCATCGAGGACGAGACGTTTGACGCGCTTATGCGCAACGCCGACCGCATAAGGATAATCAGCGGTGAGCGTATACAAGAGGAACTGAATAAGATAATGATGACCGCCGCGCCCAGCAAGGGGTTTGTCGACCTTCACCGTTGCGGCCTGCTGGCACGGATACTGCCCGAACTGACAAACCTGGATATCGTGGAGACGCGTAACGGACGGGCGCATAAGAACAACTTTTACCATACGCTCGAGGTGCTCGACAACGTGAGCCGCCACTCCGACAACCTGTGGCTGCGCTGGGCTGCGCTGCTGCACGACATAGGCAAGCCCAAGACAAAGCGGTGGAACAACGCCGTGGGCTGGACGTTCCACAACCACAACTTCATCGGAGCCAAGATGGTGCCCGACATATTCCGCCGCCTCAAGCTGCCCATGGATGCCAAGATGAAGTATGTGAAGAAGCTCGTCGACCTGCACATGCGCCCGATAGTCATTGCCGACGAGGTGGTGACAGACAGCGCCGTGCGCCGCCTGCTCAACGATGCCGGCGACGACATAGACGACCTGATGACCCTGTGCGAGGCCGACATAACGAGCAAGAACGAGGTGCGCAAGAAGCATTTCCTCGAGAATTTCCGCATTGTGCGCTCCAAACTGCACGACCTGAAGGAAAAAGACTACAAGCGTCTGCTGCAACCCTGTATCGACGGTACGGAGATAATGGAGATGTTTAACCTGAAACCTTCGCGCGAGGTGGGCGAACTTAAGAAGACACTCAAGGACGCAGTGCTCGACAACCGCGTGCCCAACGAGCGTGAGCCGCTCATGGCCCTGCTTGTCGAAAAAGCCCGTCAAATGGGCCTGGCCTGACCTTGCGCAGGCGTCATGATATGACTCAATCCCCCGCACAGGCAATGTTGCC
>OHGK01000398.1_pt1 | contig 31012 bp, 14 predicted proteins | sample 1567671 | NCBI WGS metagenome assembly OHGK01 (sample SAMEA3879577, study PRJEB24766) | human gut metagenome | biome: human-associated habitat; feature: feces | place: USA | collected 1985/1987 | reverse complement strand
CCGGCGAGCAGGTGCTCACGAAGGTCGGCTCGTGGGTCGAGGAGAACCAGGAGCTCGTCCGGGTCATCATGCTCGTCGTCCTGGCGATCGGCGGCTTCCTCACCATAGCGGGCACGGTCATCGCCGTCGTCTCCGGCGTGGGCTTGATTATCACGAAGGTAATCTCTGGGTTCAAGCTCCTCAAGGCTGGGTTCCTATTAGCGAAGGGAGCGCTCACGCCGCTCATATCGAGCGTGTGGAGCTTTACAGCGGCACTCCTGGCGAACCCTGTCACCTGGATCGTGATCGGCATCGTGGCCCTCATCGCGGCCCTGGTGCTGCTCTACAACAAGTGCGAGTGGTTCCGAAACGCGGTCAACGCAATCATCGACTTTTTCAAGGAGAAGCTCGGCGCAGCTCTTGAGGTCGCGTCGGCGATCTTCTCCGGCATCGGCAACGTCATCGGCTCCGTCATGAACGCAGCGAAGGCGACGGTCTCCCAGAACCTCGACAACATGCGATCCGCATACGAGGCGCACGGCGGGGGAATCCGTGGTGCAGCAGCGGCAGCGGTCGAGGGCGTCAAGGGCATCTATACGGCGGGCTTTACCTTCCTGGATAATCTCACCGGCGGGCGGCTCTCGGCGATCCGTGACAAGTTTGTCGGCTTCGTGACGAACATAGCCTCGGGCGTGTCCGAACGGTTCACAGCCGTCAAAACGGCGTTCTCGAATGGAATCACCGCGATCAAGAACACGGTCACGGGAGCCGTGACGTGGTTCTTTGAGTCGGGCAAGCGCGTCGTCACCACATTCGCGAACGGTATCAAATCGGCGTTCACGGGCGCGGTCGACGCGGTAAAGGGCGGCTTGCAGCGCATCCGAAATATGCTCCCCTTCTCCGACGCGAAAGAAGGCCCTCTCTCGACGCTGACCCTCTCGGGACAACGCACGATGACAACCTACGCCCACGGCCTCGAGCTGGCGCAGGATGCACCCGCCCAGGCAATCGAGAAGGGGCTCGACGGCGCGAAGGCTACGCTCGAACGCGAGCCCGTCCAGAAGGTCGACCTCACAAGCGGAGGCGGCAAGAAGGAAGGCTCCGAGAGCGGAGGCTCCGGCGAGGGCAGCTCCGGCAAGCAAGTCATCATTCAAAAGCTGCTCATTCCGGTCGACCTCAAGAAGATCAAAGACCTCGAGCAGCTCCTCGCGATGCTCAAGGAGGTCGAGGACTACGCCGAGGCCAACGGCAGCGAGGAACCCGCAGACGATCAAGACGCCGAACCGGCACCGGCATAACAAGGAGGGAGAGACGACAATGATTTACACCGAAGACCAGATCGTCAAGGTGAACGGGGTCGTCCTCCCTGGCCTTGTTAAGAGTATCGAGGTCAAGGAGTCGGCCCAGATCGACGAGCAAGAGGTCGAGGGCAGCGCCACAAAGCCCAAACAGGCGACGGGCTACGAGGACGCGAAGGTCAATATCGAACTCATTCTCGACGACACACCAACGCAAACGAAGTACCAGCGGCTCGAGACGCTTCGGGCGATCTTCCGAACGCCCGGCCAGTCAGTCCCGAAGCCGCTCTCTATTGTCAGCGAAGACACGGCAGCGCACGGCGTCGACAAGGTTCTATTCAAGGGGCTCACTCACAAAATGGAGAACAAGAAGGAGCAGCTCACCGTCTCCCTTGAGTTCTGGGAGTACGTCCCGCAGACCATACAGACGACGAGCAGCTCGTCGGGATCTTCGTCCGGCGGCGGCTCCTCTGGCGGGAGCTCCGGCGGAACCCAGCAGCAAACGACCTTGTCTTCTGACTATCAAAAATACTTGCAGACGAGCCGAGGGAAGTCCCCAGCCGTCGACGATGCAAGCACGGCGGCAGCTCTCGACAAGGTCTCACAGATGCCATACTAACCCGAGAGGAGGAACAGGATGGAAACGCTCGAATTATTCTACCCTCAAATCGCGGCCCGCGCTGGCCCCTATACCTTCGACAAGGGCATAGAGATCGAGGTCTACTCCTCGAAGTCTTCTTATTTTGATTGGGCGAAGATCCGCTTCACGGAGCAGTTTCAACCGAAGATCTCACTCGCCCGGAAAGACCCGGCAGCGATTGAGCTCGGGTATAACAATGTCTTTGAGGAGGTCTTCACCGGCTACGTCTCCAAGCCGTACAACGGAGGAGGCTTCACCGACGAAGTGACTCTCAAGGACGAGATGCTTCTCCTCGAGGAGACGCAGATCAACAACACATTCCTCGACACAACTCCGCAGGAGATGATCGCCTACTTTCTCGGGAAGGCCGGGCTCTCGAAGATGAAGCTCTCCTCCAAGGGATACCCGGAACGGAAACGGCTTCCCATTCGACAGATGAACGTCATCGAGGCGATCAATGCCGTACATGCAGCATGGAACATCAAACAGCCGTTTTTCTTCTCTGGGGGCGTGTTCTATTGGGGAGAGAAGCCGGAGCAGGACAAGACCTACATCTTCGAGTATGGCGTCAACATCATCGCCCTCACCAGGAGCGGCGGCTCGTGGGAGCTCGAGACGGTCTCGGCCCCCTTCGTCCGACACTCCCACAAAATCAGCGTGAAGCACCCTAAAGTGAGCGGAGAGTTCGAGGTCTCGAAGGTCGTCTCGTCTACCAGCGAGAACGGCTTCATCCGCACGAAGATTTATTTCTAAGAAAGGAGGGGCGGGAAATGCTTGAGCAGATGATGAGGGCGGTCGCGAGGAAGATCATCGCGCAGGAGTACCCCCACGCAAAGAGCCCCGCCGTGGTCTACGCCACCGTCAGCAAGGCGACGCAGCTCGGCGAGACGTTCGATCTCGAGGATCTTGTCATTCATAACGACGAGACCGACAAAGACCATTACCCAGCCGAGAAGTTGCCAGCCTGCCATGTCGCCGTAAATTTGAAATAACATTGTCATTCCCCTCCTCTAAAAAAGTTAAATAAAAATCATATCATAAAGACAGAGCGCATTAATATGCTACCGTGCCTCAATTTCCTTTATCATAATTTCATTACCCGAAAGAAGATAGGTTTTTTCGCTTTGACAGTAAGGGCAAATTTTACCGTACTCTACGGTTTTGTATTCGCCCTTGCAACTTTCGCAATACGTTACTGCCGGGATAACTTCTACCTTAAGTTCTGCCCCATTCATAAGCTCACTCTTTGAGCAAGCCCATTTCCAACAATCCTCAAGATAATCGTGGAGCACACCCGAAACCTCGCCTATTTCAACCGTAACAGACGATACCGTTTTAAGCTCGTTTTCCTTGCCTACATCTTCAATTTCGTTAATGATATGAAAAACTATACCAAGTTCGTGCATAATTAATCCTTTTTAGCCTTTTGAGCTTTTTTAATCTTGAAATTACGCTTAATCATATAAGGCAAAATTGCTTTCATCTTATCATCTGAATTAACCATTGTGCTACATTCGGGATTATCTCTAAAAAGATGAATTGCATCAAATTCGCATTTGGTAGTACAAATTCCGCAGCCTATGCACTTATTTTCGTCAACAACGGATGCACCGCAACCAAGACATCGTGCAGTTTCTTTTTTAATCTGCTCCTCTGTAAGGGGAAGATGAGCATCCTTAAACGAAGTTTTAGCGTCAATTTTCTTATTAATATTCGGGATTTGACGTGAGGAATTATCATAACTGTCAACAAGGATATCGTTCTTATCAAGCATTATGAAATCACGTCTGTTTCTGCCGACTGTAAGGCTTGCGTTGAAATGAACAAACCTATGGATTGACTCTGCACCCTCTCTGCCTGCAGCAATAGCGTCAATTGCAAAGCGTGGACCTGTATAAACGTGACCGCCGACAAAAATATCCTTTTGCTCTGTTTGATAAGTAAGACTGTCTGCCTGAGGAGCGTTACCTCTGCCAAGTTCTACCGCCTCACCGTCGATAAGATTACCCCATTCAATTGACTGACCGATTGAAAGATAAATACGGTCACATTCAATTATTTGAGTATCATTTTCGTCATACTGAGGGTTAAATTTGCCGTCTGCATCCTTAACACTTGTGCATTTTTTAAGCACAACGCCCGTCACCTTGCCGTTCTCTGCAAGAATTTCCTTAACGCCCCAGCCGTTGTTTATTTGAATACCCTCGTCCTCGGTTTCAAAAATTTCCTCTTCGCTCGCAGGCATTTCCTCTCTGCTTTCAAGGCAGAACATACCCAAAACATCAGCGCCGCAACGCTTAGTTGAACGTGCAACATCAACGGCAACATTACCACCGCCGATAACAACGGTTTTATTGCCTTTAAGGTCAAGGTCGTGATTTTCGGCAATCTCGTGGAGAATATCAACAGCGCTCATAACACCGTCTGCGTCTTCGCCGGCAACCCCCGATTTTCTTGAGCCTTGACAGCCGATAGCAATATAAAATGCCTCATATCCGTCCTTGCGAAGTTCGTCAAGAGTGATATCCTTACCGACCTCTACGCCGCATTTTATCTCAACACCAAGCGCACGAATAATGTCAATCTCCTCCTCAACAACATCCTTCTCAAGCTTATATGACGGAATACCGTAAGTAAGCATACCGCCGGGTTTTTCATTCTTTTCAAACACTGTAGGTCTGTATCCCGTAAGTGCAAGATAATATGCGCACGAAAGGCCTGCCGGTCCGCCGCCGATAATGGCAATTTTATTTTTAAACTCGCCCCTATTTGAAGGTATTACTTTTTTAGGAATATATCTTGTTTTACTGTCAAGGTCCTTTTGAGCGATAAAGCGCTTAACGTCATCAATAGCAACCGCCTCATCAAGAGTTGCTCTTGTGCAAGCCTCCTCGCATCTCTTATTACAAACTCTGCCGCAAACTGCAGGGAAAGGGTTATCCTTTTTAATAAGAGCCAAAGCATCGGTATATCTACCCTGAGCCGCCATTTTAAGATAGCCTTGAACTGCGATATGAGCGGGGCAGGCAGTCTTGCAAGGCGCCGTACCTGTATCGTAGCAATTAATTCTGTTTTTATCTCTATAATCCGGTGACCATTTTTCCTTGCCCCATTTAACTGCGTCGGGAAGTTCTTGCTTAGGATATGTAACAGCAGAGCCGTCTTTTTTGCAAAGCTTTTGACCGAGTTTAACGGCACCGGCAGGGCAAAATTCAACACACTTGCCGCAGGCTACGCAATCCTTAGCCTCAACCTTAGCCACATACGCCGAGCGTGACATATTAGGCGTATTGAAAAGTTGGGAGGTACGAAGCGCATTGCATACCTTTACCTGGCAATTACAGATAGCAAAAATTTTATTTTCACCGTCGATATTAGTAATTTGGTGAACAAAACCGTTATCCTCGGCACGCTGAAGAATTTCCATAACCTTTTCACGTGTGATATAGTGGCCCTTATTTGTTTCAACAAGGTAATCCGCCATATCGCCGACACCGATACACCAATCCTCAGGGTCATCGGCACAGCCTTCGCCGCACATTGCACGGCTATAACGGCACGAACACGGGCCTGCCGCATATTTGCCGTCATATTTATCAAGCCAATGAGAAATATGTTCCACATCAGCAGACTGATTTTCCATTGAAATTGCCTTTTCAACAGGGATAACGTGCATACCTATTCCGGCGCCTCCCGGAGGCACCATCGGCGTAATTGCTTCAAGCGGAAGTTGAGTCATACGCTCAAAGAAATTTGCAAATTGCGGATGCTCACAAATATTATCCCATTTCATATTAAAAAATTCTGTGCTTCCTGGAACGAACATAGGAAGCACATATTGCTTTTCATGCTCCGGATTTTCCCAATTAAATTCAACAAGACCTACATTTGCCATTTCCTTAAGAAGCGGCTCAAGGTAAGCGGCACTTTTGCCTGTAGCTTTTATAATTTCCTTAAGCTTCATACCCTTGTGTACCTTCATCTTAAGGGCAACCTCTGCCATCTCGTCTGTTACAATTGAAGCAAGACCCCAATACTCAGGGTCGTTAACGGTAAGCTCTTTACCTACCTTTGGAAGCCACGGCAATTTATACAAAACTCTGTCTGTAATATGCTTGCCGAGTGCCAAAATCAAAGGACGTGCAGGCTCGTTTGAATGATTTTCATAATAATGCATCACTCTGTCATCGTACACCCTATCCTCAGGCGGCTTGACAGTATCGAATTTGTATTCATACTCCTTATTTGACATAGTATTCTCCCTCTAAAATATACATCTTATGTCATAAATTACAATTTCATTTTATATGTTTGTTAATTATTTGTCAATATACAGTTAAAGGTAAAATGTCATATTCGGGAATGATTAATATTTAGTTTATTTTTTTATTCAAGGTTTTTAAAACGCAAAAAGAGACGGCATTTCTGCCGTCTCCAAATGCTTTAATCAAAGTGTCAGATTAGTCATTTCCACCGAAGCCCCAGTCAGTACCATTACCAGATGTAGTAATAACATCAGCTGTCTGAGAAAATTCATTAACCTCTGACACCGGCTTTGTATAAAGCTCTTTCATTAGGTGTGTCCTCCTTAATTTATCAAAGCTCGCCTTCACCCCTTAAGGCAGAGGTGAAAGCTTTGCTAAATTGTGTTAATTAAGCATTATAGTCGTAAAGTGATGCTTCTGAATAGTAAGTATGAACATTACCATCTGCATCCTTAGTAACTACGAATGCTCTTGCGCCGGCAACGCCTGTCTTTGCAGTAAGACCGTAGTTCAAACCAATCTGTGAAGCGTTGGTGTTGTTATAAATAACTCTAACCTTACCAGGATTTGTACCTGATGCAGTCTTGCCAACGTTTTCAAGTGTAAGGTCAGAAGCTGTTACATTCTTACCGTATACGAAGCCCTGGCTAACTACTGTCTCATTATCAGCAACAGTACGTGTTGCAACAAAGAGAACGTCGCAATCTGTAGCTGAAGGACGAGTTGTTGAAACGATAGCAACCTGAGTCTTAGAAGTGTCATCAGCCTTTGTAACTGCTGTGAGTTCGATATCCGAAGCACAGAAGAATGAGTATGATTCACCGTAACCAACTGTTGCGCCGTTTACTGTCCATGATGTTGCGCCTGCCTTAGTAACTGTTACCTTAGCGTCATATGCAACATTTTCAGCCTTGTCAGTGTAGTCAGTGCCGTTAACTGTGATTGTTGCGCCTGCAGCCTTAACTGTGTAAGTCTGAGTAGCATCCTTCTCATAGATAGCTCTGATGGTCTTACCTTCTGTAAGAGCGGTAATCTCATCGTTTGTAAGAGCCCAGCCCTTGAATGTATAACCAGGATAGATAGGAGCAGTTGCAGGAACCTTAATGTCAGCACCGCTTGCTACTTCCTGAGTTGATACAACGTTACCGTACATATCAATGAATACAACTACGAATGTTGATTCAGCTGTTTCTGTAAATACAGGAGTTACCTCTGTATCAGCAACTGCTGTGAATGAATATGTTTCGTTAGTTGAAACGAGCTTGTTAGCAACCTTCCAACCTACGAACTCTGCACCCTCATTAGCCTGAGCTGTAAGAGTTACAGTTGAGTTAGCAGGAACCTTAGTAGTCTTACCGTTTGTTGCGTCCTCGCTGTTAAGAGTTGTTGTACCGTAAGCAGTCTTAGCAACTGTGATATCATAACCCTTAAGCTGAGGAAGAACCTTAGTTTCGAGAACCTGACCGCAAATTGTACAGCTTGTAACTTCTGAACCCGGCTTATCAAGTGTAGGCTCTGTTACAACAGGTTTACCCTTTGTGCAATCTTCTGTTACAACCTTAGCAACTTCGTCATAGTTAGCGTTTGCTGTTACAGCAGAAACTGCCGGCCAGCTATAAGTTGTATGGCTGTGCTGTTTACTACCTGCCGGTGTAGCAGTTGTATCAGCAGTATTTGTCTTTGGAGCTACAGGAGTAGCGCCTGCAGCAAGCTTCTGAGTATCAACTACAGTGCCTGCGGCGTTTGTAAATGTGATTGTATAAACCTTAACAAGACCCTTAACTGCATCTTCAAGAGCAGTAGCAGCAGCAGTTACCTGTGCCTGATCTGTATAAGCTTCAACCTTAGCCTGAGCATAAGTCTCAAGAGCAGCTGTTACCTTAGCATAAGATTCAGCTGTGTACTTAGTACCGTCAACAGCCTTTGCAGCATCAAGTGCAGCATAGTAAGCTGTACCGTCAAGCTTATCGTCCTTAGTCTGAGTATCTACATGATTACATACAGTACATGTTCCTGTAAGAACAGTACCTGAAACAAGTGTATGCTTGCTTGTCTCTGCATAAGTAATGTTACAATTTTCCTCAGCTGTAGTAGCAACCTCAGTATAAGTAGTATCTGCAGTAGCAGCTGATACTGCAGGCCATGAGTAAGTTGTTACTTCGTGCTTATTATCGCTCTTATAATTTACAGCTGCAGCAGTATTTGTTGAAGGAACTGTTGGAGTTTCGCCTTCTTTAACTGTCTGCGTATCAACAGTCTTGCCGTTGATGTCATTAAATGTAATAGTATAAGTCTTAGTTTCAGGTGTTGATTCCTTTGCATAATCTGTCCAAATTAATGCCCAGTTAGCAAAAGTGCTATGTGTATCGTCATGTGTAATAAGGAACAATTCAGGATTTACAGCATTAGTGTTATTCGGTTCACCAGTACCGTCGAGTGAAGTTCTGTAATAAGGCTCAAACTCTGTACCGGCAATATCTGTGTCAAATGTAAATACATCTGAAAGGTCGCAGTCTTGAAGAACCTCAAAACTATATACAAAAGAAACAATACCATACTTACCGAATGGTTTTACGCCGTCTGCAGTACCAATAAAGTTAGATACTGACTGATCACCTGCTACAGCAGCCTTACCTGTAACTGCACCATAGAATGTACCATCTTCAACATTTACATTGTTTCCTGCAAAGGCTAACGCTGTAGGATAAAACTGAGTGCCATCGGCTATACAACCTGCAGCACCTGAAGAAACAGCCATGTATCGCCACGTGATGGCTTTGAAGAATAAGCTGCAGCTTTAAGGTATTCCTTATTGAACTTACCCTTGAACTGACCGTTTTGAAGAACGTCAAAACCACCAAATTCAACTGTTACAGCAATACGATCGCCTGCCTTAAGTGTTGCAGGGTTAAGAATATTTTTAGCTGTCTTAACGGCTTCATAAGTATGTGACGCATCCATGCCATAGTAATTCTGAAAGTATGATGCAGCATAGTTTTTAATTGCGTTTGTATCTGATTTATCTTTAACTTTTGCAATAGCCTCTTTCATACCTGCATTAGTACCCTGTGAAGATACTGTTGCAGCAATTACAGGCTTATAGTCATTACGATGGTCTTCATAGCCACTATTTCCATAATCTTCAAATCGTCCACCGAAGCTTAAACTCCATGAACCCATTTGGTTATAAGTTTCGTCGCTGTTATAGCTCCAATATTCAGGAGTTGACTGAAGCTTTGAAAGGCTTGTATCAACGCCGTCATCAACCCACCATTTTCTGTTTTTAGTAACAGTATAATTTGTTTCACCGAACATATCCGGCGCATCAGGAGTACCTGCTAAAGCAGAAAACGGAACGGAGAATGCAACCATAAGAACTGCAAGAAGAACAGCTATTGCTTTTCTAAATGTCTTTTTCACTTAGAAATCCCCTTTATTTATTTTGAAAAAAATCACTTTATCTCTAATCCGTTATAATAACCGGAACCGGATGAACATGCATAAATTGCTGTTGCATCGGCGCCTGTTACAACGCCGTCACCGTTAAGGTCATAGTTTAAATCCGTTTGCTTTGAAGCAAAAAGATATACACTTGTTGCATCGGCAGCTGTAATTATACCATCCTTATTAAAATCACAAGCCATCATAGGGATAACCGCATTAGTAATATCGGCACCGTTTACGATAACGGTAACGTCATTACGAGCTATTGCATAATCAGACGAGATTGAAAGATAGTAGGTTCCGTCCTTTAACGAATCAATAGAGAAAGCGTTTACACCATCTTTAAGAGATGATGTGGTTGTACCGACAAGCTCGGTACGAGCTGAATCGGAATATACGTTAACCGTATATTCACCGTAAACAGGACTGTTGGCAGTATTGCCTTTCGCATCTGTCATAATAACAAGCGAACCGTTTACGCTATGACCGGTTGACGGTGAAACGTCACAGGTCATTAAATATAGAGAACCGGGATAATCGGCAGATTCGGTAACAAGAGCGTACTCATCGTCAAATCCGTCATTATAATTAGCCAAAACGAAAGTCTTATTTGGGTCTGTTGAAACCGAAATAACATCAGCGGCGTCACAATCCTTTGCAAAAGCAACCGAGAAGGTTGCAAGCAACGTGCCGTCCTTTGTTACAGATGAACAAGTGTCAGCATCTGAAACAAAGCCGAATACCAAATTAGAATCATTCGTTACGGTTCCCATCGAAGATACGCCGGCAACCTCATCAGAAAGAAGAGCCTTAGGCTCACTCTGCACCGATACATCCGAAGAATAGGTTGATGTAACCTGCACAACCGATAACTCGGTGACGCCCTCTAAATAAAAGCTGACGTCGTATGTACCGGCAGGTAACTTATCACCGTCGTATTGTTTGCCGTTAGAATCTGTGTATGTGCAATAAACGTTCGGGCTCTCCGTTCCGAGCGCAGCAGCATACGAAGTACGAGGAAGGCACACAACAAGCGCAACAAAAGCCAAAAACGCAAGTGTACCGAAAATAACACCTACTCGTTTTTTCGCAATTGTATTCATTGGTGTTACCTCCTTGTTAAAAAAATTGCTTAATTTGGGGAGAAGCAGAATCGCCGTGAAGGGCAAAGACAAAATCGGTCAGAAAACATAAAAATATGAAACCAAGCAACTTTGGCAAAAGCCAAACACCGTGAAACACTAAATATTTACTAAACGAAACTGACCATAGCCTCCCCGCCCAAAGCGGGCATAGTATATAAACGGCAAAAGCCGAATATATCAAGACAAAGCAAAGCCATAGCTCTGCTTAATTAAATGATAACACAAGTTATCGTAATTTTCAAGTAAAACTTCTTAGGGACTTTCGCCCCTAAGAAGTATAGAAGCTAATATTACTTAATAGTAACAGCAGGAAGTGCGATAGCAGATGATGCAATAGCATAAACAGTTGTAGCATCCGCACCGGTTACCGAGCCGTCACCGTTAAGGTCATAACGAAGATCAGCAGCCTTAGAAGCAGCTGAATATACAGCAGTAGCATCTGCGCCGGTTACATTGCCATCCTTATTGTAGTCACAAACAACCATTGCAATTGCAGGACCTGCAATATCAGCGTCACCAACAACAATGCTTACTGTACGTGCAAGAGCGAATTCAGAAGTAATTGTTACTGTATATGTGCCAGGTGCAAGGTCAAGACTAATCTCGTTTGCATCAGTTGTAAGGTCAAATGACTTTTCAAGAACAGGAGCGTTTGCACTGTCATAAACAGTTACTTTATATGTTCCGTTTACGCCCTTATTGTTAGTAGCACCCTTTGAAGATGTTGCTACAACAAGTGAAGCATTAACACTATGAGTTGACGGAGCCAATGACTCAACCGAAGGAACGATTGTAGTATTGCCTGTAACAGTAAGCTCATACGGGAATGCTGTTGCTGTATCGTCAAATGTAAGTTTGTCGCCGTTAACAGTAAGTTCAGGTTTAAGAGTATAACCTTCCTCTGCTGTTACATTGATTGAAACAACCTGACCCTTTTCTACAGCTACAGGACCTGAGTAAGCAACGCCGTCGATTGTTACTTTAGCACCTGCAACAGGAGTTACAGTAAGCTCACAGCTCTCAAACTCGGTAAGACCGATTTCAGCTGCCTGAAGTTCAGTATCAACATTGTAAATCTTAGCAAGCTGAGCGTCATAGTTCTTACGGTCATTGATATTGAATGTGCCGGAATTCTTATACTTATAAGAACCGTTACCATAGTTAGCAAGGTCAACTGCGGCAGCAAGAGCTCTCACGTATCTGTTCCAAGATGCTGATGAGTACTTTGTTGCGCCTTCGTTAACAAGCTTACCTGATGCATCAAATGAACCAAAGCGTGGGTTAGCTGCTACGCCATTCTTAGATACGGTTGCTTCAGTAGCAACTGTACCGTCTTCATTGTATGTAGCAGGTGTTGCCTTGAGCATTGAGTAAGCATTACCCGATGCGCACTTGATTTCATTTTCAAGCTGCTTGCCCTGGTAACCACGTTCAATAACTGCAGAAGCGAATATGTTAAAGAGTTTAACGTATTCTTTTGCCTGAACAGAAGATACTTCAGAAGCTGTGGTATAAGTAAACTTAGTACCTGCATTCTTGAGGTCATTCATAAGCTTAGCAGCGTCAACATAAGACATACCGTTTCTTTCAACAGTCTTGCCTGTTGTTGCGTCAACGTAATCAACGTCAACTGTATACTGCTGTTCAGCCTTCTTTGCATATTCTACCATCTTATTATATGTAAGAATATCAAAGTTAATTTCTTCAAGACCATTTCTAAGCTCAGAAATCTCATTGTAGAGTGTTGATGATGAGCTGATAAGGTGAGACTTAACTACGCTAAGAACATATTCAAGTCTGTCATTAGCCTGAGTAGCAATACCACGATTATCTACTGAATCCATCTCGCCTGAGTTAGGAATGAGCTGATACTCAGCTGATGGGAACTTACATGCCCAATTATCGCCTGAGTTGCACTTTTTGCCTTCAGCATTTCTGTATACATATTGAACCTGATTATAAAGAGGCTCGTTATCTTTGTTTGTATCCTGAGTAGTTGTCGGTCTCTGCCATGGGCCGCCAGGATATGTATCGAGATCCCATTTTGTAGCATACTTAACTGAGTTAGTAAGGTAATAGTTACCGTCCTGACCGAGTGTTACATTAGCCAATGCAGCATCCTTGCCATTCTTAACATCTGATGATGTAAGCGGCTTTGGTGAGTAAATAGGCATTGTACATTTCTCATCGGAATAGTAAATTCCCTTTACGCCGCCACTGGTTGCACCTGTTGTAGCGTCTATTGTGCCACCGACATAAGCAGTTGCTTTAACCGATTCAGGGATTGTGTAGCTTACCTGAGTACCCTTTACAGTAAATGTTACTGTTTCGTTAGAGGTTGAGTAAGGAACGTATGCACGATCGCCTGTTGCGGAAGTTGTAACTGAAGTTGTAACTGCATACTCTGTTTTATCTGACTGAGTAAGAGCTGATTCAGCAGTGTAAGGAGCTGACTGAACGCTAAGTACATTCATAAGAGCATCCTTAGCCAAATCATAAACTGAACCGATAGATGCATCCTCTTTGAAGTCGGATGTTTTATAGTTAGCCATGATATTGGCAAGTTCGTTATAGTTCTTATCAAGTGAGCCGGCTGAACCGCTTTCACCGATAACAAGCTGGAAGCTGCCTGTCTTATAAGAACCTGAATTATAGAAGTTAACATTAACATCATAAGTGCCGGTCTTAACAGTAGCCTCACCGTCGAAACCAAACGGTCTGTAGTTATTAACAGCATTTGAACCAAATGTTTGCTTTGAGGTATTTATATAGATAGCATCAATACCGGTACCGAGTGTAACCATATTAAAGATGTTATCATAGTTATATTTACCACCGGTCTTAAGATACATTGTATCATAAATACCGCTTTCATTGATATGGTAACCGGCAATAATCTTAGCATCAAGTGCTTCCTGAAGAGTGAATGCAACGTGAGTTCTTGTTTCAATCTCCTTGCCCTCATTTTGCTTTGAAATGTTACCGATTTCCTCAGAAGTATAACCTCTGTAGTAGTCAACAGCACCAAGGCCGCTACCTGTAGAACCGTTTGTATGGTTACGCTGCCATTCGCCGAATTCGCCTGAGCCTGCAGATGTTTCTACACGATAGTCATACATACCAATCTTAAGAAGATCACCTGTTGACTTATCCCAACGAGCAATAGCGTTATTTTCACCGATATCTACTGTTGTTAAATTAGAATCATCGAATGCCTTAGCTGCAGTAGTAAGGTTATTTGATTCATAGCCGGATTTTCTGTCAAAGAAGAATACACCGTCAATGCTCTTTTCCTTACTGCCGCCCTTCATAAAGAATGAATACTGAGCGATTTCGTTAAGCTTGTTAGAAGCGATAACCATCTTATCAGGATAGTTTGCAGAGATATTACCGCCGATACCTGTAAGAGAATGAACGGTTACACCGTTTTCTTCTCTGTCAGTGCCGTCTGTCTGCTGGAATGTAGAGTTGAAGTTATAATCAGCATCATAAAGAGCATTTCTGAAGCTTACTTCACTTGTAAGAAGCTTATAAGCTGTTACAGTATTGCCTCCATAAAGAACATTGCCCTGATCATCAACAATATCATAATTTACAACAACACGGCATGTGTTTGTTGTATCAGAACCTGAAACATCGAACGGAACTGAAATATTAATTTTAGCACTCTTACCCGGATCAATAGGAGTTTCAGGGAAATCTATTGTATCATCAGGCATTTCTTCGTTATAAACATCATATTGAAGCACGCTTGTAATCTTTACATAGTAACGTGAAAGCTGAGTAGGCTTGCCGTCCTTAATGTACGATGCATTGATACCTACCGAGTTGTTTGTAACAGTAAGTGCATCATCATAAGGTTGACCTGAAATACAGCCTGTTACGGTGTTAGAACCGAATGAAGCAGTAGCCATCTTGAGCTGATGCTGACCAAGTGTAGTCAATGCATTAGGAATGAAGCTGTTAACTGCCTGTACTGCAAAACAGATACCTCTGATAATAGAATCAGAGTAGGTCTTAGGACCGTTTGTACCGTATCCGCCGAACTCTACGAAGTTACAGATAAGCTTTTGGAATGCACCCAAGTCCTTACCGCTTGTACCTGCGAGTACCTTAACCTGGAAGAAATCATCAAACGGATGAGCACTTGTAGCATCAGGAACGATTGTCTTAAAGCTCTGTCCGCTGTAACGTGCGCCAAACAATCCGTTAATGAGATCCTTAAGTAAATCATAAACTGTTACGACGAATGAAGTCTTTTGGATAGGCTCTGCAGAAACGATTGTAAATAACTGGTTAAGGAAGTTAGATACGCCGCAAAGACCTGTCTTTGAATTTTCTTTACCAATATCAAGGAATGAAAGAACAATGTTGTTCCAAATAAGTTCCTCTGAATTGAATTTAGCATAACCTGTACCCTGAAGTGTACCGAGAACAGGCATAAGCTTATTAGCTATTGCATTAATGTTTTCCCAAAGAGTATTCTTTGTTGTGATAAGGCTGTTGCCGTTTCCATCACAAATACCGAGGAGAGCACCTACGCCCATAGCTCTTTCGCCCTTATTTACAGCCTTCTCCATTGCATGGTCGCCGCCGTAGTAGCAAACTACAGAATTAAGAAGGTCAAAGAGTGTTGTTTTAGAATCAACAGCTGCTGACTCTGTCTTCCAAGTATTGCCGTTTTCGTCCTCAAGAGGAACGTAAGCCTCAATTACATAAGCAACTGCGTCACGAGCCATTGGAAGAATTGTGCCTTCAAGTGTTGCATTGATTGTTCCGTCGCTGCCAATCTTTACAAGCTTTGAATAATCCTTGTTAGGCATTGAGTATGATAAATACTCCTTAAGGCATACATAAGCTACTGCTTCTGCATCCTTACATCCGTCCCAATCAGAAGGATGGATAATTTTCTCAAGCTTGCCTGAGCCAAGATTTACCTGACCGATACAAGCAACGAGCATAGGAATCATTGCTTCTTCAAGATTCTTCTCTGTAAGAGCAGCGCTGGCGCCGTTCTTTGCGTAGAAAGCTTTAAGAATGTTAGCGTCTGTAGCGTCTGCTGTGTACTGAACCATCTTGCAAGCGTTGCCAACAAGTGTTGAAACGATTGACTTAATTGCTGCTGCGTCAATAGTTGCAAAATCACCGGTTGTTGTCATTTCAGGACGTGTACCGATAACGTTGCCGCGCTGCGGGAACAAGTCCTTAACTGCTGCAACAAGTGCGTCATTAAAGCCTGCTACCATTGAGCTGTACTTTGAATAGCTTTCGCTAAAGAACTTATCGAGGTTTGGAGTACCTGTTTCTGCAAAGTAAAGATTGATAGGACCTGTTGTTACGTTAAAGCCGTAATCAGCAAGCGGGCTGTATCTTAACTTAGCGAAAAGTCTCGTTGCGTCGATATCTTTCCAAGAACCTGTTGAGTCCTCGGCAGCTGTACGATCATAAGTTACCGTCTTCTTAACATAAGCAAGGAAATCATCTGCTGTGTCAAACTTATAATCCTTATATACTGCATTTGCCCATTGATTGAGCTTAGCCGGTGTATAGTTTGCAGCAACATCATTATCATTCCACTCGCCCTTTTGGTCGAAGAAATAATAATAGTTGTTATCAAAGTTAGCGCCGTGACCCTTATCAAATCCATCATTTACGTGAAGGAGTTTGACTGTACCCTTGAGAACTGTATCCCAAGCAAGGTCAAGAGCTCTGTAACTGAAATCAAAAAGATTATCGGTTGCCTTAAGTGTTACCTTTGTGGTTGATTCTGTTGCATAACCGTTTTCGTCAGGAGCACCGTAAGCAAAGAGAAGAACGTTAAGAGGATTACCCTCATCATCTTTAAATTCATCTGAATATACAAGGTTAGGGTCATAACCAAGCTTTGCAGCTGCAGTAGCGTAGTCAGAACCGCTTGCCTTCATTTCAGCTTTAATCTTCAAATAACGTGTAGCCGATGTATCCTGAATTGCTGTTTGCGAATCAGCATCTGTGTATTCTTGATTATATGTAACAAGTACACTAATCTTATCAAGAAGCTCTGTTGTGAGTTTATTAATAAGCTGGTCATCATAAACCCATGTTGCAGTACCGTTCTTGAAATTATTAATTTCCTCTTCTGTATACCAATTAGTATATTGGAAAATAAGGTTTTGAGCAACATTGTATACTAAGTTAGTCTTATACTTCGTATCTGTAAAGCCCAAAAGATTACCTACAATCTTATATACGTCAAGGTTTGCAACGTTACCGAGAGTACCGAGAGTAAAGTTACCTCTAAGCACCTGGCCTAAAATATCAGAGCCGTTATAGTCGCAAGAAAGGTTTTGTAAAATACCGATTACGCTTCTTAAAATATCAGTTGAAGATGCAGTTTCTCTTGTAATATTCCAATCCTTAGTAGCAACAGCCTTAAAGTTAAGGTTGCCGGCATCACCGAGTAAGTTACCATATGAGTTAAGAAGATCAGCGACACCCCTAAGTGTATAGAAAAGTTCATCAACACTGTGAGTACGTACCGGAATGTCTTTTTTAACAAGACCAAAAGCATTAAGCTTAAGTGTACGGCTGTTGCTGTCCCATGTGATATACTGGGTAATACTTGAAGGAAGGTTTTCAAGAAGCTTATCAATCTGCGGACCGTATTGGGCAAGCATCAAATCAGCATAGTCAAGTAAAGCTGTAGCTACCTGTTCATCGGAAAGAATAGCCCACGCCAAATCGTTATATTCGATTGACTCGTCGGCATACGTCTTTTCACTGCTCATAGTATCAGCATAAGCAGTTAAAGCACCGGTAAAGCAGGAAGCTGCCATAAGCACTGCCATAAATAATGCCAGAAGCTTATGTGAAAACTTTTTTGCCTTCGTTTTCATTTTTTACCTCCATTAAATTTAAAATTAATTGAATAATAAAGTGTTAACATATTGCAGGGGAGCCTGTCACAATCTCTGACCATCAGGCAATCTGAATTAGACTGAAGGTCGGCAAAGCCAAACCGTTGCACCAAAAACTGCGCAATATGTGCTTTAAACACATTATAATTATTACATAAGGCAACAAAAAAGTCAATAAAGACAAACGACAAATGATATTTTTGTAACAATGTCCAAAAAAGCAAACTTATTTTTGACACCTTGCACAAATTATTAACTAAAAGTTTACAATTTGTTTATAATTTGACGCCAAAAAACGCTTGATTTTCCGCAAGTAAAGCTGTGATACTTTACACAAAATTTACATTTGTAAAGATGTTTGCCTTTACAAATCGAACAGAATTTTACCCGACTTTATATGGATTATATTACGTTTTACAGTCAATTTTCTGTCGAATTATGTTTGTTAGACTTTTTATGTTGTATTGTCTATTTTACAACTCTCTATCGTCAAAAATCAATGCTAAAATATGTGAAAATTCACAATAAATTCAAAATATGTTATAAAATTATTGACTTATAAGTTTTTATTTGTTATAAATATATTGTATTTGTTAATACGCGTGTGGATATCCTGCGCCTAAAAAGCAGTTTTTTGTGTAGAAACTGTGAACAAATACTGCTCGGCGCATTATCCAAAAAATGCGTTACCATACGACAAGTTCGTAAATCATATGTAAAGGAGAGAGAGATTTATATGAGAACGAGCAAAAAGATACTCAGCTTTTTCTTAGCTGTAGTAATGGTCGTGACCACATGCTCGGTTGGATTTACTGCGTTCGCCAAGAGTAATGACAACCCGCTTTGGAAAACGACAAGTGTTGACGCCGATTCGGCATTCGACACACTTAACAAATTGGCAGACCAGCTGCCTTCCCTTCTCGTGGGCATTGAGGCAATAAGCAAGCCTGTTTATGAAAAGGGTGCTAAAAAGTTAGGTAAGACCGCAGCGGAACTTACCACCAAAGAAAAAGAGCAAATCGTAAGTGAAACAACACTTCAGGATTTACTCGGCGTATTGCAGCCGACTCTTATCGGCGCACTTGCAAAGACAAGCCAGTCAGACTTTGTAAAAAGTTATATTCAAACAGGTATGGGTAATCCTGAAGATTATAACTACTTAAGCGGTTCAACGGGCGCAATTGATTATTTTTCACTTACTGCCCTTTGCTTAAAGTACAAAGACAACAAAGACTTATCTAAAGACACGAGAAATCAGCTTGACGAATGGTTATACGGTAAAGAAAGCGAACGTACCGTTTCAGGCTACAATGCCGCAGGTCAAACTATCAAGTTCTCAACAAACAGCCTTTGGTATTTAGCCGACCTTTATGCTCAAAAGATAAAGGAAGGTACAGACAGTGATAAGGTAGAAGCAATTGCTAAGCGTTATACCGAAGCTGTAAAAAGCGGTGCTGTTGAAACAGTTAAGCTTAACGGCGAAGCTATCGGTGACACTTATGATACTGCCACACTTTACCAGTTGAAGAACTTTGATTTTAAGCTCACAGCTGATGAGCAAGCCGTTGTTAACAACTATATGGGCACACTTAACATTAAGTATGCAACATACGGTATCAACGTTAAGCTTAACGATTTGGCTGACGTTATTTACTACGACTTCGGTGTCGGTCAGAGCTTCATCTCAGCAAGCGAATTTATCAGATTGATAAGCGACGGCGGTGCAACATTTAACCAAACAGTTGACAGCACATCACTTTATCAGGTTCCTATGACATTTAACGGCTTCACAGTAAGCGACACTGAAAACAATGTTTATGACACTGTTAAGGAAATCGCAAGAAAAGCTGTTGCCGCTAAATTAGGAGTTGCCGAAGATGCTTCTTTCGAGACTCTTGCACAAAAAGAGGGCATGACAACAGATTACCAAATTGAGTCATATACCGAATATGTAGTAGGCAACACTATTATGACCGATTTGTGCAAAAAAGCACTTATGAACGGTAATGTCGACACAACCACTTCTCCGTATTACACTGATATACTTAAGGGTATGGTTGTACGTTTCGGTAATAACGGAAACGGCGTTGACCTCAACAAGCTTAATTCCGAAATCAATGCTAAGCTTCCAAAAGGATATGATGCAAATTGGCAAGAGGGTGACAGTTTCTTCATCAGCGATGACGAACTTACTCAGTTGCGTGCATTCTTCTCCAGCGTCGGCGGTGCAAACGCCACCACTAATGTTGTAACAAACTACTTTAGGGACGGCGAAGTTACCTTTAACGATAAATATGCCGACAAAAAGAACAAGACAGTCATTGTTCCTGCTTCACTTAAAGGCAGTTACACTTCAGAGTTTTGGTCTCTTATTGCAGCTAACCAAAAAAAGAATTCAACAAATTACAATAATTTGTTAGGTTCATTTGGCGGCTTTGCTAAAAACCGTTCACATATTGACAAAACAAAATACTTGCCTGTTAATTCACTTGTTGATGCTTCACGTTCAGACCCGGGTGTCGGCATTAACGCACTTAAGTCTGACTCTGTAACTAATTCAAATAATTACAGCAAGCCATTAATCAACGAATGGGTTGCAGCTTCTTACGACTACATTGTTACTAAGATTGCATCTGAATACCTCGGCGTTGATACAAACGACCTTGGCACAGATAACACTACTTATACATACAGCTATAAGTATTCTTTCAAATTCCTTCTTAACGTTCAACTCGTACTTGATGATATTGTAAAGAAAAAAGCTTCTCAAACTTCAGGTATCGTTCTTACCGACGCTCAAAAGGAAATTCTCAACGGTAAAAATGTTGACCTTACAGGTTCGGCAGGTACCGAGATTACAAACCTTATTCTCAACAACACAATCGGCGATATCGTTGACCCAAGTACAGATATCGGTAAAACGGTTGACGCTGTGCTTAAGTCACTTCTTAAGACCAACGTAAATCTTAAGGACGCTCTTACCGATGTTTGGAAGAATCTTGTTAACGACCCGATTAAGACAGTCGTAAACCTTCTTCCTTTACTTACAGTAGTAATTAACGAGCTTCTTGAGCCTATTCTTTTCTCTGAAATCGGCAATTCGCAAAGAAATAACCAAGAAGGCTTCCTCTATTCTGTTATTGACCTTATTGAGCCACTCAAAAATATGACTGCAGACACCGGCTCATATATCGGTATCAGTCAGCTTGCTTGGGACCTCAACGCTATGCTTCCTCAGCTTATGCATTGGCTCCAGAGAGATGGCAAGTTTGAGGAATTCGGCGGTACTTATTGGAACGGCGGTAATGAGAAAACAGGCTACATTTCAGAATCTTCTGACGACACCTTTGTAACCAAGAACTTCTCAGCCGGCGACATTATCGCAACTCCTGACTACGTACTTAAGTATGACAAGGTTGTAGACAGCTACGGCAAAGCAATCACATACACAAAGAACAGCGACGGTTCTTATACCTATTCTTATAATGGCGTAAGCGGTTCTCTTGCAGATGTACTTGCTAACGTTTCAAGCACTACTAAGTTTAACGTTAAATACACATATGAAGCGGGCGTACCTAAGATTACAGGTATTTACATTGCCGATAAGGCTCTCAAGTATGCTAAGCTCAGTGACCTTGAGGGTATCCTTAAGAAAGCAATCACAGCTTCGAACGGACAGGTTGGCGCAGGTCTTTATGAATTGGTAACAGAAATTGCTGGCCTCTTCACTACTGCAGTTGACACATACGTTAGCACTCCTAAGTACAGAGACCAGGTTAAGGGCCATGATGACGGAGGAAAAGTCATCAACTCAGGTCTTAACAACCTTATGGTTGCAATTCCTCAGCTCTTTGACATTATGGAAAACCTTGCAGCTGACAAATACGGCGTACGCAAGGACGCATGGACATATTGCTACAAGGGCAAGATTGTTACGGATTCAAACGGCGCAGTAAGCAACTCTAAGATGACAGAGTTCAAGGATTTTGCCGCTAATCCAAACCCAACAAAGATTTTTGACTGCTTTGTAGGTGTATTCGTAGAGGATTGGCTTGACGCTATTCTCGGTCTTGTAAACAACGTAATCAGCTCTAAGGGCAGTGAATTTGAAAAGAACCTTCCTATTATCACAGGTCTTCTCAATTCAGTAGGCGGTTTCACCGAAACAAGTGCTCTTACAGACCTTTTCAACAGTATCTTCCAGATTACACGTGACAGCAAGTACAGCTTCACATTTGAACCGCAATCAAGCGGATTTGTAGGTCTTGACAGAGATAACGCTTACTTCCTTATTACTAATGTAAGCAAGCTTGTTGACGTTGTTAAGGCACTTATCAATTCATTCAAGTCAAATAACAACAATAACAACAATAATAACAATAACAATAATTCTTCATCACCTGCCACTACACAGGCAGTTGCAACTCCTAACTCTTCAGTTGATATTTCAGCACATAAGAGCAGCGATATGAAGAACGTTGATAACACAATAGCTAAGCTTGATAAAACATTGTCATCTCTCCTTACGGATTCAAGCGTAAACGGCTATTCAATCAACAAGACAAGTAACATTATTGTCGGCGTAATTTCATTACTTTCAAATTACATTGGTGCAAATGCATCAAACGCAACAATTGATTTACTTAATACCTATTTATATTATCTTAATGGCGAGGATGCACGTACTCCTGATTCAAATGGTAACGTTAATCCTAAGGATATCTACACAAACGAAGGTCTTACAACAGTAGTAGTAAGAACCTATGCTCTCGTCGAAACACTTGTTGCAGGACTTACTGACAAGTATGCATACTCTTATACATATAATAATGGTACTGCCGACGTGACAGCAAAATACAATCTTATCAGTGAAGCAGTCAACGGACTTATTTCTCCTGACTCATTATCTGTAAGAATTAAGGACACAGGCATTAAGAACGCAAGCAAGAAGCTTTCTAAGCTTGACAGTTGGAGTGACGCAGTTAATGACAACGGTACTCTTAACGTAAGCATTAATTGGGGCATCACAGCAGGCAACAGAGATGAATTTATGACAGGTCTTTCAACCTCACTCAGACTTCTCACCTCTATCCTCGGCGTAGTTCTTATTGATACAGGCATTTATGAAAATGCTCTCTACCCTGTTCTTAATACAATAGCTCAAAAGACAGGCATCACAGTTGATACTCCTACTAAGTTTGCAGATAAGAGCAATCCATATCGTGACGAAGTATTCACAGGTATTGTTAATCCAATAGTTTCACTTCTTGACAAGTTCCTTGAAAAGCCTGCAACAACATTGCTCAATCTTGTGTCGGCTATCGGCGTTGTATTAGACGATACAACAACTCCTACACTTGCTTCTGTTGTTTCAAGCGCAGTTAAGGCTATTGCAAACGAGCTCAACGGCGCAGCCAACATTCTTAAGATTAAGAGTGATAAGCTTGGTGCCGCATCACCGTCACTTGCAGCGCTCCTTGAAGGTATCGTTACTAAGACGTTCGGTGATTTAATCACAGTTAACGACAAGCAAGAGCTTGGACTTAAGGTTAAGGGCTATGCTCTTTCAGGCAACAACATTATTCCTATTATTAATACCCTTCTTGCAAAGACAGGTATTAAACTTAACAACATTAATTGGAACAAGCTTGGCAAGACAACAACTCCTGCTCAAACACTTGTATACGTACTCGATTATGTTGTTGAATTTGTAAAGACAAATAATAACCTTTCCACAATCATCGGTTTGATTATGGGCAACAACAAGGTAAGCTCAGGCGTTAAGAAGCTCATCAAGTATATCGAAACAGGTAAGCTTGACGGTATGGGACTTCTTAAGATTGTAGGCAAGCTTCTCGACTTCACACAGTCACCTACAGAAGTTTATTGGGCTTACAGCAAATACAAGGGAACTTCATTAAAGTTCAAGTACCCTGACGGTATTTCTTCTTATGATGCTGAATCTGCTATCACCCAGCTTGACAGTGCAGTTGACGCAGTTATGGCTCTTCTCACTAACTTTGGCGTAGTTGACGCATCAAATCTTAAGGGTGTTGTAAGCGGTTTGGTATTTACAAACGCTAACCTCACTTCACTTGCTAAGGCACTTTACGGTGCACTTGACAAAAAGAATATTTCACCTTATCTCAATATGGCAGGCATTACTGTTTCACCTAAGGGCGTTGCAGGCTTACTTATGGATAAGAGCTATGGTAAAACTTATTCTTCAGCAGCTAAAACCCTCAAGAAGGTTAAGAGCTGGAAGAAGGTTAAAACAATCAACTGGGGCTTCAAGGATGGCTCCGCAAAGGCTGAGCAGGGCTTCGTACATGCACTCGTTGCAATTCTTCGTCCTCTCAACAGTGTTCTTAACGTATTCCTTAATGAAGGAAAGATTGACCTTAGCAATATCACAATTGCAAAGGCTTCAACATCTCTTGATATTAAGGGAAGCGACGGCAAGGTAGCAAGCAAGATTGCTCTTACCTATGAGCTTAAGAAAGGTGTTCTTACTCTTACAGCTAAGGATTCAATGAATGCTGACTCTAAGCTTTCAACAATTAAGCTTGACCTTAACGCACTCAATGTCGGCGTAAACGGCATTAACGGCTATGAAGGTGCAATCATTCCTCTTCTTGATGTTCTTCAGGTAAGCAACAGCAAGATTAAGACATTTGCACAGTATCAGAAGGATTGCAAGAAGGCTAAGGATAACGTACTTCTTGATGTTCTTAATCCTCTTATGAGCTTTGTTGACCAAGTTCTCGACAAGCCATTTGAAACAATTACATCAGTTCTTCCTAACCTTGCATACTTCATTGATAACAACGGTATCGGCCAGCTTCTTGATAATCTCCTTGCTCCGATTACAAACATTGTTAAAACTGCTAAGTCAGCAGGTTTAGACGTTGATAAGATTATTTCAGCGGTACTTGGCAAGGACCTCGGCAAGTATTTAACAAGCTTGCTTAAGGTTAGGGGCGTTAAGCTTAACATTAAGCTTGCAGACCTCAAGTCTTGCAACATTCAGGACATCGTTGTTCCGCTTATTAACAGCTTACTTAAGAAAACAGGCATCAAGCTTCCTGATTTCAAGTGGTCAACAATCGCTGCTCACGGCAAGGTTGTAACCTCTAAGTCGCATGCTAAGAATGCCGAAGGCAAGTTCACTAATAAGGAAGTAATTGCTGACAAGGGCGAGGTTCTCGTTGCAGTTCTCCGCTATGTGGCAGACACTCTTATTAAGAACGCTAAACCAATCAAATCACTTGTTTCTTCAATTGGTGCTATTAAGAAGAACAGTATGCTCAAGTCAATCATCTCAAGTGTATTCACTACAATCAGCATGGCTGAAAAAGATGATATCGTTCGTGCAGTATTCTACTTCTTAACAGGCGAACCTACTAATGCATTCTGGGATTACACCGCATATAAGACAGGCTCATTCGACTTCTCATATCCTAAGGGCGTAGACGTTGACTTCCTTAAGAATCTTCCTCCTATGCTTGACGGTCTTGTTGGCAGTTTAATTAAAGGCGGTCTTAACAACTTAATCAGCGGCCTCCTCTTCAAGGATGACATTGTTAACTCACTTCTCACCGGTCTTTACGGTGCAGTTGAAAAGGTTAAGGTTGGCGACGGCTCACTCGTTTCCCTCCTTGCACAAACAGGTATCGACTTCTCAACAAGTAATGTTGCTAAGCTCCTTACAGACGAAACTTACGGCAAAACTTATTCAGCTAATGCAAGCGTAATCGCTAAGGCTGGTTCTTGGTCAAAGGTTAATACATCAGCTCTTAAGTGGGGCGTTAAGGACAGAGATACATTCTTCCATGCACTCGTTGCAGTTCTTCGTCCTGTATTCGGCGTACTTGATGTACTTCTTAATGACGCATATCTCGGTCTTTTCGATATCGTAAGAATCCCTGGTTCTAACGGTTATACATCATCAATCGTTCCTCTTATGGAAGCATTCTCAATGTATAACGTTAAGACTCAGTATCAGTACAGAGAAGATATGAAGAAAGCTTATGATAATGTTCTTCTTGACATTATCAATCCTATCTGGGATAAGGTTGAGGATATTCTCAATGCTCCTCTCGAAACATTATTTGAAATGCTTCCAAACCTTGCACTCTTCATCGGTAATAACGGACTTTGCCAGATTCTTGACAATCTCCTCACTCCTATCTCTGCACTTATAGACGCTGTCAAGCCTGTAGTTGACCTCAACACTCTCTTACCTGCCCTTCTTAAGGCACTTAAGGTTGACCTTAACTCTCTCCTCGGCAAGATTGGCGTATCAAACTTCAAGCTTGATATCTATGATATTAACGCAACACTTAAGCCGCTCCTCGGCGCTGACGCTATCGTTCCTCTTCTTAATAACATTCTTGGAATGATTAAGATTAAGGGCACACCGCTTGGAATTAAGCTTAACGACATTAATTGGTTACAGCTTGCAAGCCACGGTAAGGTAATTACCGACGCATCACAGGCTGCTACCTACGGCACAAGAATTTACGTTAAGGGTAACTCTTCAGAAACTCTCATCGCAGTTCTTAGCTACTTAATCGAAACTGTAAACGCAGGCGACAACTTCAAGAAGATCAGTTCACTTGTAACCGGTCTTGTTGGCGGCAACGAAACAGTTTCAGGTGTTGTAGACCAGGTACTTCCTGTTCTTAAGGGTGATACCGATACGGTTATTGCTTCACTTGTTGATTTACTTCAGACAATGGCATAAACCTAAATCTGCAAACCGAATAAAAAATAAAAACGGGCAACTCTTCGGAGTTGTCCGTTTTGCTTTATCTTAAATATCATTTTTTCCGTTTTTGTAATAAAATTCTTGTATTACAATATAAAATAAGATATAATAAATACGAATTATATCTTTTACTTGGTGGTGATGTTATGTTTCTCGGCAAAACAGCCCAAGGAAGAGTTGTTAAAACTATTAATTCTGTCGATGAGAACGGTTATGTATATCCATTAAACTTAGTTCAAATCAAGGGATACAAAAACCGTTACGCTTTTGTTATGGGAGTGACTCACACGGTTTGCAATTTCGACGGACGAATTATAGCGGCACTCGTTCCTAAAGACCCGGAGAACACGGATTTAAAAACTATTTGGATTATGGCGTCAAGAAGTTCACGCTACATTAATCAAGACATTTATCAATACATTGATGTTAAAAAAGATTTTCCCGAATATGAACTTGTCTGCTACTACGAATCAAGCGCAGGCGCAGTAGTATACAGGAGTATTAAAGGCAAGCTTCGCTTTTTGCTTATAAAAAATAAGCGCTCAGCGAATTGGGGCTTTCCGAAAGGTCACCTCGAAATGGGTGAAACAAAATACGACGCAGCAAGAAGAGAAGTTCTTGAAGAAACAGGGCTTCACATTAAAATTCATCTCGGCTACGAGGGTATATCAAAATATACGCTTCGCAATAATGTTGACAAAAAAGTTTCTATATTCGTTGCAACAACAGACGATTTAAAAACAACAATGCAAGAGGAGGAAATTGACGATTACAGATGGCTTGCGTATGACCAGGCTATGGGCCACCTCTCATTTGAAAATGATAAAAAAATACTGAGGGAAGCCGTTGATTTTCTCATTAAGCAAAAGCTTATTGTAAATAAAAACACTCCCACTGCGCAAGCTATTGACAGAGAAATTGAACTTAAAGAGCAAGAGCGCAAGGAAAGAATAGCCGAATACAGGCGCCAAAAATGGATTGAACAGCAAAATAAACTCAGGGCTCAGCGCTATTATGAAAAGCACAAAGAGGAAATTGTGCGCCAAAAAATAATAAAAAAGAGAAAAAGAAATCAGGAAAAAAAGCGACTTCAAAATGCGGCAAACAATAACGTTAATGCTCAAACCAAAAATAATGAGTCGCAATCAAATGCAGATAAAAAGCAAAATGCAACAACCGACAAAAAGGAGAACTGATATATGGTACAAGAATTTTGCAGAAACTTACAAGAGTTTTTAACAGCGCACGGAATACCCGATTGGCTTGTTGTGTTTATTATTTCAGTCTGCCCTATCTTGGAATGCAGGCTCGGAATGTTTACAGCCATTGTGCTTTTGCAAATGAATCCTTTTGTGGGATTTATTATCAGCTTTTTAGGTAACATTTTACCTATACCGTTCATACTTTTATTAATCAATTGGATTTTCGATTTATTAAAAAAAGTTCCCGGAATAAACAAGTTTGTTTATTGGCTTGAGGACAAAACGCTTAAAAAGCGAGATAAAATTGATAAATACGGAATTTGGGGGCTTTTGATTTTCGTTGCCATACCGCTTCCGGGTACAGGTGGCTGGACAGGTGCACTTCTTGCATCTCTTCTCCATCTTGATAAGAAAAAGAGCTTTTTTGTGATTTCGCTCGGTGTGTTTATTGCCGGACTTATTATGACTGTTTTAAGTCTTGTTGTCGGCAACGCAGTTTTCAACTGATATGGATAAGGAATATGAGGTTTTAATTGACATTTGCCGCCACTATTTAAACGGCGACAAATTTATTTTCGATACAGACGTTAATTATAAAAAATTGTTTTTATATGCAAAGGGGCATAACCTTTTAGGTGTATTGCACTGTGCAGTTTTAAATGCAAAGAATAAAAGCGATTTGCCCGAAAACTTCTTAAATGCGCTTGAAAATAAATTTTTTGATTTAATTTTCCTTTCAAACGCTCAGATTAATATGCTGGAAGAGGTTAAAACGCTTTTTGCGTCGGCTCAGTGCCCGTATATCACGTTTAAAGGCGCAATACTTAGAGAATACTACCCCGTGCCTGAAAGTCGTACTATGGGCGATATAGACGTTCTAATCAAGGCTGAGGACAGGGACAAGATTAAAAAATTGCTTATATCTAACGGTTTTGACTGTGTTAAGGAAAACGGGCCGGTTTATAACTATGTCAAAAACGGTGTTCTGCTTGAGGTGCACACAAAGCTTATAAGCTGTTATGATACCGAGCCGTTTTGCAGCGCTTTTGATTATGCAGAATTTGACGGCTTTGACGGAAAATTTGACGACAGCTTTCATTTTGCATATTTGATTGCTCACATGGCGCACCATTTCAAATTCTACGGAGCAGGAATTAAGCTTATTCTTGATTTAGCCGTAATGCTAAGAACTGCAAATATTGATATTCAAAAGGTGTTTGAATATTTAAGCGCAGTTGAACTTGAAAAATTCGGTAAAACCGTTTTGACCGTTTGCCACAACTTTTTCGGCGAAGGTTATGATTACGCAATTGATACGAAAAATGTTGAAAAATACCTTTGCGACTGCGGTGCATTCGGCAATGAGAATGAAAACAAGGGCGTTACCGTTGCAAGGAGAGAGCTTGAAGAAGGGAAAAAATATTCGCCCTTTATGGCGAAACTCAGGCTTCTCTTTCCGCCTTACAAAAAGCTTAAAGAAATTGATTATATCAAATTTATCGACGGAAGACCTTGGCTTATTTTATATGCTTGGATTTATCGAATAATTTACAATTTTAAAAACAGAAAAGAATTTACGTTAAATGCAGTAAATTCACTTGATGATGAAAATACGCAGGCTTTGGCTCAAAAGGAGTTGGAGCTTTTTAAGGAGATTGGTTTATAATGAAATATCTTGCTATAATTTTAGTTGCCGTTTTGGCAATATTGATTGTTGTGTTCATTTCTTGGTTTTTAAATATGAAAGCAAACGGCAAATGTCCGCTTTGCGCCTTGAAAAAAATATTTATCCCGACTAAGCTTACAATTGATATAAGCGAGGACGAAGAATATTCTGAAAATAAGGTTGCTCAAACTCCGCCTATGGGCTGGTCAAGCTGGAATACCTTTAGAAACAATATTGACCAGGATATTATTATGCAAACTGCCCACGCTATGAAAGACAGCGGGCTTGCAAATGCAGGATATGAATTTATTAACCTTGACGATTGCTGGCAAAGCTCCCTTCGTGACAGTGACGGAAAGCTTCAGGGCGACCTCGGCACATTCAGCCGTGGTATCCCTAAGCTTATTAAGGATATTAACGCACTCGGCTTAAAGGTTGGTCTTTATTCTTCTAACGGTACTCTCACCTGTGAGGACCTCCCTGCCTCTCTCGGCAACGAAAGGCTTGACGCTAAAACAATTGCGTCTTGGGGCTGTGAATTTTTTAAATACGATTTTTGCCATCATAACAGAATCAGTGGTGACTGCCCTGCAATTGAGCATATTGTAATTACCAAGCCAAAAAGCGCTTTTGAAATTGATTTAAGGCCGGAAGACGCAGAGTTTACCGGAAGAGCAAAGATTATCAAAATGTCTGACGTGCCGAGCAAAAAAGCAATCGGATTTATCAGCCACGGCTCAGGCTCTGCAAGCTTTAATTTTGACGCAGACGAAAAGGGCGAATACGTATTAACCTTTGTTTTTCACAAGTCAATGGCTAAAAAGAAGCAGTATATGCAAATTCATATTAACGGCAAAATGTATGAAATTTTCTTCCCTGAAACTAAGGGCTTCAGTCCTTTAGGCAGGCAACAAATTATTGTTGAGCTTAAAGAGGGCACCAACAATATGACAATCAAAAACCCTGTAGCAACTGCGATTGACTCGTCATATATTCAGTATAAGCGTATGGGTAACGCTCTTAAGGAAGCAAGCTCGATGTGGGCTAAGGTTACACATTCAGAAGAAAAGCCAATCACATATTCCATTTGCGAATGGGGCATGGCTCGCCCTTATCTTTGGGGTGCTAAAGCAGGCTCAATGTGGCGCACAACGCCCGATATAGCTCCCAATTGGAGAAGCATAACTATGATATATAACCGTACCTTGAAGCTTTATAAGCACTCAGGACCGGGCCATTGGAACGACCCTGATATGCTTGAGGTCGGCAACGGAAAGCTTGACGATAACGAAAACAGAGCGCATTTCTCGCTTTGGTGTATGCTTGCCGCTCCGCTTATGCTTGGCAACGATATCAGAAGCTTTGTATCAAACGGTATGCCCGACAAGGATAACGAAACGCTTAAAATTGTTACTAACAAACATATGATTGCAGTTGACCAGGATTCACTCGGCAAGAGTGCTAAGAGAATTAAAAAGGAAAGCGGTATTGACATTATCGCCCGTCCGCTTTCAAACGGCGATGTTGCGCTTTGTTTATTCAATACTGCCTCTTCCACAAAAAGCGTCAATTTCAAGCTTGATGACCTTACTAAGGACCCATACTTAGGTATTGAGGAGGCTCCGTCGGGTTATGAACTTCACGATTTGTGGACAGATGAACGCACAACAGGAACTACCATTAATGCAACAATTCCTAAACATTCGA
>OHGK01000354.1_pt1 | contig 33111 bp, 25 predicted proteins | sample 1567671 | NCBI WGS metagenome assembly OHGK01 (sample SAMEA3879577, study PRJEB24766) | human gut metagenome | biome: human-associated habitat; feature: feces | place: USA | collected 1985/1987 | reverse complement strand
TAGCTGCTGAATTTGCTGACGAACTCGACAGCCTCGGCGTTCGCGTTGCTAACCTTGAGAAAAAAGCTGACAACGTAAAAATCACCGGCCAGATTCGTTATAACTATGTAAGCCGCGACAACGACGCTGACGAATCCAACCTTCGTACTCGTCTTTGGGTAACCGGTCAGGTTAACGAAGACTGGACTTACACCGGTATGTTCCAGAACACTCAGGAATTCATGCACAGTGAAAGCGGTGAAGATGAAGTTAAACTGAACCGTGCTTATCTGAACGGCCGTGTTGGCGGTTTGGATGTACAGGCTGGCCGTTGGGACGAAGTAACCCATACCGGTAACGTACTCGATTCCTACATCGATGGCGTTAAAGTTGCTTACGGCGATAACGTAAAAGTATTCGGTATCGCTGCTAAAGGTCCTTCCGAAGAATATCTTGAAGCTTCTTCCGACCGCCTTTATGTAGCAGGCGTTGAAGCTGACCTTGGTGCAGTTGATGCATATGTAACCTACTATAAAGCTAATGATGCTGGTTACTGGGATTATAAAACTGATGGCACTCATAATGGTCCTTTCAATGTAGTTGGCGATAAAGAAATCTGGAACATTGGTGCAAGCTATAACTTCGCTCCTGACTTCGTTCTTTCTGCTGAATATATGTGGGGCGATAAAGATCATGAATACAATGGCGAAAAACCGGGTAAAGACGGCTGGTATGCAGACCTCGCTTGGAAAGGCGCTTCCGCTGACGAACCGGGTTCCTATGGCCTGCATGTAAGCTACTTCGATCAGTCCGCTAACGCTTACATCAACCCGACCACCGATGCAACTACCTTTGGTGAAGATGGCGGTTACAAAGGCTGGGCAGTTGGCGCAAGCTATGCATTCGCTAAAAACATCGTTGGCGTAGTTAACTACTATGACACCGAAGCTCAGACTGGCGATGCAGACGATCAGGTAATCTTCTCCGAACTGTACTTCACTTTCTAATTTTAACCTTAATAAGTTTAATACGGAAAGCTTTAAAAGCGGATGGCTTATGCCATCCGCTTTTTGTATAAAAAACTACTTACAGCAGCTGTATAAAATGTTATGCTGTAAGCAGCAGGGTTTAAAATTTACTGCCCGGCAAAAACAAATTTTAAGTTCAAATGAAAATTTTAAATATTTAAGCCGCATAAATCCTTCTTATGGGAATTTGTGAAATTATATTTAATTTTTATAAAAATCGTTTGAATAAAACTTTGCTTACAGCCCCATATTTTGGTATAATAAAAATACAAAGAATGATGGGAGTTGATTACTGTGGCTGATGTAATTAATGCTGTATCCGGAAATAAAATGTTTCAGTTGAAGCAGGGCATAAAAGAACTGCGCGAACGCCTGAAAGTTGAAGAAGACCCGGATGTAATCGCCGGTATTAAAAAAGAAATTATGGAAATGGAAACCCATTACAATATTTTGGCAGACCGTTTGAAAATGCAGGACCGCGGTATCTGATTGCCTGAAAATTTGTTTTGAAAAGCGCTTGCCGTTAAGAAAAACGGCAGGCGTTTTTTTATCCGGCAGAGATTGCCAAGCTGTAAAAAAAGTGATAAACTACTACAGAAAATATTTATTTTGAAAAGTATGCCCTTTTGATAGAATGGATTTTAAGAACAGGAGAGTTTGCAGTTGGAAAGATTGATAGTTAAAGGTGGCAACCGCCTTGTAGGCACAGTAAAAACAAGCGGCGCCAAAAATGCCGTGCTGCCTATTATTGCCGCTTCTATTCTTGGTACTTCGCCGAGCAGGCTGGATGAAATTCCTGCGCTGGAGGATGTTCGCACAATTTGCGCGGTTTTGGAATGCCTTGGCATTAAAGTTGATGCTTCTGAGCCGCATACACTGAAAATTGACAGCAGGGAAATTACCTCCTGCGAAGCGCCTTATGAGCTTGTGCGTTCCATGCGCGCTTCGTTCCTTGTTATGGGCCCGCTCTTGGCACGCAAGGGTTATGCCCGCATTTCCCAGCCGGGTGGCTGCGCTATCGGCACAAGGCCGATTGATTTGCACTTGAAAGGCTTTGAAGCACTGGGCGTAAAAATTGAACAGGGGCATGGCTATATTGAGGCTTCTGCGCCTGATGGCATGACGGGTGCTAATATTTATCTCGATTTTCCGAGTGTGGGCGCAACCGAAAATATTATGATGGCGGCAGCAATGGCAAACGGTACTACGGTTTTGGAAAACCCGGCCGAAGAACCGGAAATTGTAGACCTTGCCAACTATCTTAACCAGATGGGGGCGCGTGTGCGCGGCGCCGGTACCAACGTTATTACCATTGAAGGCGTATCCGAACTGCACGGCGTGCAGCATTCGGTTATTCCCGACCGCATTGAGGCAGGCACTTACATGATTGCGGCGGCGATGACCGGCGGCGACGTAATTATTGAAAACGTACTGCCGGAACACCAGAAGCCGCTGATTGCAAAACTGCGTGAGGCCGGTGCGCTGGTTGAAGAAGATATCGACCGTATTCACGTTGTCGGCAGCGGCAAGCTGAAGGCCGTTGATATTAAAACCCTGCCGTATCCAGGCTTCCCTACGGATATGCAGGCCCAGATGATGGCCATGCTTTCCGTTGCGGAAGGGCGCAGCAAAATTACCGAAACTGTTTTTGAAAACCGTTTTATGCATGTGGTTGAACTGAACCGCATGGGGGCAAATATTACCACAGAAGGGCGCAGCGCCGTTATTACCGGCCCGGCCCATTTAACAGGCTGCACCGTAAGGGCAACCGACCTGCGTGCCGGTGCGGCAATGATACTTGCGGGGCTTGTAGCCGAAGGGGCAACGGAAATCTGCGATATTTACCATATCGACCGCGGTTACGAAGAAATTGCAGCTAAACTGACCAGGCTCGGCGCGGATATTAAGCGCGTTGGCACGAAAGATTAAAAGTAGGTGAAAGTATGTTTTTTAACAGTGTAGATATAGGCATTGACCTTGGTACAGCCAATCTTCTGGTGTACATCAAGGGCAAGGGCATCGTGTTTAACGAGCCTTCCGTTGTGGCAATTAACAGAAGCAAAAATAAAATTCTGGCTGTGGGCAATGAGGCCCGTGATATGATTGGCAAAGTTCCGGAAAGCATTTCCGTTATCCGTCCGCTTAAAGAGGGCGTAATTGCCAATTATACCGTAACGCAGAAAATGCTGGAATTTGTGGTGGAACGTGTGGCCGGCAAGAGCTTTTTCAGCAAGCCGCGCATTATGGTGTGCATTCCGACTGGCATTACTTCGGTAGAAAAACGTGCCGTGCTGGAAGCTGCCATGCAGGCAGGCGCATCCAAAACTTATTTAATAGAAGAGCCGCTTGCCGCGGCGCTTGGCGCAGGGCTTGACATCAGCGTGCCGAGCGGCAGCATGGTAATTGATATCGGCGGCGGCACAACCGATATTGCCATTTTAAGCCTCGGCGGCGTGGTTGTTGATTCTTCCATCCGCGTTGGCGGCGATGCTTTTGACGAAGCAATTGTGCGCTATGTAAAAAAAGTTTACAACGTGCTGATTGGCGAACCGACGGCAGAAAAAATAAAAATGAACGTGGCTACCGTGCTTTCCAACGGCAAATGCACGGATATGGAAGTGCAGGGGCGTGACCTTATTGCAGGCAGGCCTACCACCATTAAGGTAACTTCGGCAGATGCACGTGCAGCGCTGCGCGAACCTGTTTATTCCATTATCGGCACCATCCGCGGCGTGCTGGAAAAATGCCCGCCGGAGCTTTCGGCAGATATTGTCGATAAGGGCATGGTGCTTACCGGCGGCGGCGCGCTGGTTGACGGACTGGCACAGCTGCTGACTGAGGAAACCGGCATTAAAACAACGGTTGCGGAAAACCCGCTGGACTGCGTGGCACTCGGCACCGGCAAGGCTCTCAGCGAGCTGAACAACCTGCGCCCGGGTTCTGTTGTCGGCAACGACTGATTAGTTATGGTTTATAATACACAGCTTACGGGCTGTGTATTGTTTTTTCACGGAGGTAGGTTATGTTAAAAACTTTCGGCAGGCTGCTTGCCGCGGCGCTGCTTGTTGTTATGGTGCCGCTTTCCGCAATGGCGGCGGAGGTTGAAAATTTCCGCTTCAGCAGCAGCCCCAGCAAAATACGTTTTGTTGTAGATTTGGACGGCAAGGTTGAATATGAAGAAATTAAGAACACCAAAAAACAGCTTGTACTGGAATTTGACGCAAAAGTAGACGACGATATTGTTTCCAAGGTTAAGGACCCGATTATTAAAAAGGCCCGTTTGCAGGAAAAGGGCGATAAAACACGCCTGATTGTTGATTTAAACAGCGAAGCGCAGCACAAGGTGTTTGTGCTTAAACAGCCTAACCGTCTGGTGCTTGATATTTTCCGCATCCGCGTGGAATCTACCAGCAGCGATATGGGCAAAGGGTTGACGCATATTTACCGCCGCGAGGACATGAACGGTTTGCCGGTGGAAGTAAATATTTTGGAAATTGCCCCGAAAAACCGCTATATTTTAAAACCGTTCAGCGGCGCGGTTAACAAAAACGGTCGCGGAACTTTGCTTAAGGCAGCCAAAGCCGTCGGCGCGCGTGCGGCAGTTAACGCTTCGTATTTTGATTCGGACGGCTGGATTATCGGCAACTTAAAGCTGGACGGCGAATGGCTCGGCATGGAAAGCCAGCCGCGCAGCGCACTGGTTGTTGCCGGCGGCAAGCCGATGGTTATGCAGGACCTGGCTTATGAAGGGCGCGCTTTCTTCCCCAAACTGGGCACTTTTTTGGATGTGAAGGGCATTAACCGCAGCCGCATTGCCGATGATGTGGTGCTTTATACGCATTATTACGGGCCTGGCACAAAAACCAACCAGTACGGTTATGAAATACGCATTGCCGCTAACGGGCGCGTTACGGAAGTAAGCGGAGCAGGCAACATGAAACTTGATAAGGACAGCGTTGTGCTTTCGGGGCATGGCATGGCCGCAAAAGTGCTGGAGCGCGTACAGGTGGGCGACCGCGTGCGCCTGCGTGAAACGCTTGGCAATGAAACCGCGGATGAAGCGGAACTCGTTGTGGGCGCAGGGCCTTCGCTGGTAGCGGAGGGCAAGGCTGACGTGCGCAGCGCCGAAGAAAACATAGCCTATGATATTGCCCGCGGGCGTGCGCCCCGTACTGCGGCAGGCGTAAAAAAAGACGGCACAGTTATTCTGCTGGTTGTGGACGGCCGCAGCAGCAGTTCTGCCGGTATGACTTTGCAGGAGCTTGCTTCCTACCTTGTAAAACTCGGCGCATGGCAGGCCGTTAATTTTGACGGCGGCGGCAGCAGCGAAATGGTGCTGGACGGAAAAATTTTAAATACGCCTTCTGACGGAAGGGAAAGGCCTGTCAGCGTAGGCTTGGGTGTGTTCCCTACCAAAGGCTGACGCTTGCCAGAAAATTTTTAAAATAGTATAATATAGCCATGCATGCCAAGGCTGCGTGCGGCTGTTTTGCTTAAACGGAATTAAACCGGCGTGCGGCTTATGCCCAGGCCGGTTTTGCATTATTTGCGATGTGGGGACTTTATGGACACAAAAAAATTATTGCTTTTTATTTTTAGTATTTTGCTTATATTCAGTTTGCCTTTATTATGCGCTGCCAATGTGCCGCTGATGCCGGTGGAAGATATCCGCCCGGGCATGCAGGGCATTGGCAAAACGGTTATTAACGGCGACAATATCGAAAACTTTAACGTTGAAGTTATCGGCGTTACCGGCAGCGAAGCCGGAGGATACAGCATACTTGTGCGCACAAGCGGCGACGTTATCGAAAAAAGCGGCGGCGTTGCGCAGGGCATGAGCGGCAGTCCGGTTTATATTAACGGCAGGCTGGTTGGTGCCGTGGCTTTCGGCAAAGAGTTTAACGACCCTCATTACTGCTTTTTAACGCCTATCGGGCGAATGCTTGATTTACTGAACGAAACAAGCCCGCGCCCTTCCGAGCTTGTGCCCAAAAGCACAATGCTGATGGCGGGCGGTTTTACGCCCAAAGGGCTTGATTATTTAAACAGCAAACTTGCGCCTTTGGGGCTGGAGGCTACCGGAGCCGGCGGCAGCGGTGGTTTTAATTCCGATAAGCCCATCGAACCGGGCAGCGCTATCGGCGTTTCCTTAATCCGCGGCGATATCCGCCTTGGTGCACTGGGCACTGTAACCTGGGTTGGCGATGACGGCAGCCTGCTTGCTTTCGGGCATCCCTTTATGCAGCGCGGCGACAGCAATTATTTTCTGGAGCGGGCCTGGATTCTGGCTTCGCTGCCTAATCTGCAAAGCGCTTATAAAGTCGGCAACCTCGGGGCAACCATAGGCACCGTAACGCAGGACCGCGGCGCGGGTATTGCGGCCCAAATAGGCGCTCCGCCGAAGGTAATACCCATGTATGTTTCCGTTACCGATTCTTCGCGCGGCGTTAACGGCAGTGCGCGCACGGAGCTTATTGACGACGATGCGCTTTTGCCTTCGATGGTTGACGCCGTAACCTACAACACCGTTACGCGCGTTGCTGACAGGGAAGGCGGCGGCACGGCGCGTTTTAACTTCCGTATTGACGGGCGCAGCGCCGGCGGCGAACAAATTAAAATTCAGCGTGAAAACATGTATTATGCGGATGCCGGCATTTTAAAAATGATAAGCCAGGAACTGGTGCAGGCGGCAACGCTTTTGGCGCAGAATAAGTTTGAAAAAATTGACGTTTATAACATAGAGGCAAATGTGGTGCTCGGCACCGAGCCGGAAGTTGCGGAAATAATTTCCGCGCGGCCGCAGAAGCTTAACGTGCGCGCAGGTGAAGAACTGGCCATTGATGTGGAGCTGCAGCCTTACCGTGCGGAAAAATTTACAAGAACGGTTAAATTTACCGTGCCCAAACAGCAGCGCCCGGGCAAAATGGCGCTGAATGTGCGCGGGGGCAGCAGCCTGGCGTGGATGCAGGAACTGATGAAACGCCAGCAGGAAGAAGGCATACCGGCAGCTAAAAAGCCGCAGCGCCGCACTTTAAAAGATTTTATTGCCGATATTAACAATGCGGACCAGAATAACGAAATTATTGTGGATATAGCGGCCCTGCCGGACCCGGATATGGCGGCGCAGCAGCAGGATACCGGCTTTGCGGCGGCTCTTGCGGGCACGCCTGCCAAGCAGAAAACAACCATGAATTTTATCGTGGACGGTACGGCAGACATTATGGTTGAAGTTACCGGCTGAAAAATTTACAAAAACGTTAAAAAGCCCGGTTTAAAATAAGCAGGGAATTTTTGCTTTATCTTGAATTATATAAAAATAACTTAAATTTTTTGGGAAAGGAAGAGGCCGATGCTGAAAAAAATATGTGCGGCCGTGGGCGGTTTTGTCATCAGGTCGTGCCACGATACAGGGCGCATAATGCAGCTGTTTCTGGATACGGCTGCGCGGCTGAAAAATGCAGATGCCAGGGAAACCATACGGCAGATGTCAAGGCTCGGCGCCGATTCTTTGCCCATTGTGCTGATGACGATACTTTTTACCGGCATGGTTTTTACCCTGCAGACCGCAACGGAATTTGTGCGTTTCGGCGCTGCTTCTTCCGTTGGCGGCATAGTGGCAATCGCGCTTGGGCGCGAGCTTGTGCCCGTGCTTACCGGTGTGGTTGTTGCCGGGCGCATAGGCGCTGCCATAGCGGCAGAGCTTGGCACCATGAAGGTAACCGAACAGATTGACGCTTTAAAAGTAATGGCCACCAACCCGATAACATACCTTGTAGTGCCGCGCTTTCTGGCGGCAGTGCTGATGATGCCCGTGCTTATTGTTTTTGCCAACGGCATCGGCAATATCGGCGGCTGGGTGGTTGCCCATTATTACGCGGGCATCAGTAATTTTACATATGTTAATTCCATTAAAGTATTTGCCGATATTTTTGATGTTACCGGCGGCATGCTTAAAAGCATGGTTTTCGGCGGCATTATCGCCATTGTGGCAAGCCATAAGGGGCTGGGTGCCAAGCAGGGCGCCGAAGGCGTAGGCCTTGCCACGACGGAATCCGTAGTGCTTTCGATAATTTTAATTTTTATTGCCAACTACTTTTTATCGGCAGTGCTGTATGTATGAGGTAAATTAAATGGCAGAAGCGGTTATCAGTTTGCGCCAATTGAATATCACCTTCGGCACGCATACGGTGCTGGACAATATTGACCTTGATGTTTACAAGGGCGAAACGCTGGCGGTGCTTGGCCCTTCCGGCACCGGCAAAAGTACGGTGCTGCGCTCGATGATTGGGCTTCTGGAGCCAAACGGAGGGCAGATTTTCATTCAGGGCGAAGATGTAAGCGGGCTTGATGAGGACGGCTGGAACCGCTTGCGCATGAAAATGGGCATGGTGTTTCAGTATTCGGCACTGTTTGACTTTTTAACGGTGGGCGAAAACGTAGCTTTCGGGTTGCGCCAGCATACTGATAAAAGCAATGAAGAAATACAGGGCATTGTAACGCAGATGCTTGATTTGGTTGGCCTGCCCGGTACGCAGGATTTGTACCCGGCGGAACTGAGCGGCGGCATGAAAAAGCGCGTGGGGCTTGCCCGCGCGATTGCCGTAAACCCGGAAATAGTTTTGTATGACGAACCGACGGCCGGGCTTGACCCGATTATGAGCCGCAATATCAGCCGGCTTATAAAAAAGACGCAGGAGCAGCTGCATGTAACTTCGGTGCTGGTAACGCATGACATGCAGTCGGCGTTTTACGCGGCGGACCGCGTGGCAATGCTTTATGAAGGGCATATTGTTGCCATAGGCACGGCAGAAGAAATGAAAAACAGCACCAACCCGATTGTAAAGGCCTTTATAGAAGGGCGCGAGATTAAAGAGCAGGTGATAAAATGAGTTCCAGCGAAGTTAAAGTAGGCGCAATAACCCTGGGCGGAGCCGCAATTTTGGCAGCGATGATAACCTTTCTGGGAACATTCAGCTTTGGCAGTGACAAATACGACATTACAATAGATTACCCGCAGGTTGCCGGGCTGATGGAGGGCAACATGGTGCGCTATGCCGGTGTGCAGGTAGGTACCGTTAAAGGCCTTGCCGTTAACGAGGACGGCATTGAAGTTACCGCCGAAATTAACGACAATGTGCGCATTCCGCAGGAATCGACGTTTTCCATTAATTCCGACGGCATTTTGGGAGAAAAATTTGTCGATATTCAGCCGCCGCCGCGTGCGGTAAGCGCTTTTCTGGAGGAAGGCGACAGGGTTAAAGGCGTTCCCGGCGGCGGGTTTGACACCTTTATGAGCGCGTCCGGCGATGCGCTTGAAAAACTGGAAAACATTGCCGATGCTCTTGACAATGTGTTTGGCGACCCGGAAGTGCAGCAGTCGCTGCGTGAGGGTTTCATCAATATGAAAGACATCAGCGCCAACATGAATACTTTTACCAAGGTAATGGCTGATGTGGCGGTTGACAACCAGCAGCAGATTAACAGCATGGTTAAGCAGCTGAGCGAAATGTCGGCGCGCATGAACGCAACGGCAGACAGCATGCAGAATATTATCGGCGAAGTTAATGCCGGGCATACCGGACAGAATTTTGCCGTAATTGTAGAGAACATGGCCAAAACAAGTGCCAGAATTGAAGAAGCCAGCAAACTTTTGGAAAAGGTTGCCAGCGACCCGCAGACCGAAGATGATTTAAAAGCTACTTTGCATAATGCACGCGAGGCAAGCGAAAAAGCCAACCGCATGCTGGGCGTTCTGGAAACGGCAGAAATAAGCGCCGACGTTACGCACAGCGCGGAAGGCGGCGACTGGCGCAGCAATCTGGGCGTAACCTTCCGCCCGCAGGACGACACTTTTTTTTACCTGGGCGGCTATGACCTTGGCGACAGCAACAAGCTGGATTTACAGTTTGGCAAGCAGTTTGACGCCGCCGATGTAAGCATGGGCAGCATGCAGGGCGAGTTCGGCGTGGGGCTTGGCTATAATATAGCCGACCGTTTCCGCCTTTATACGCAGGTATATGATTTTGACGATACCAAAGTAAAACTTGGCGGCGAGCTTAAAATTAACGATAATTTTTCGCTTTTGGGCGAGCAGACCGATTTGCGCCACGGCAGCAAAAGCAACACCTATGTTGGTGTGCGTACCTATTTTTAAAAGTTTGTTAACTTTTGAAAAAACAGTTGACTTTTAGGGTTAAAAAATATAAAATTTAAGCACTGACTAATCAGTCAATGATTGGAGGTAAATGAAATGTTCAGTTATAAAAAAGCAAAAAACGTGCTGGCACTGACGGCTGCATTAAGCGTGCTGTGTTCCCAGTCCGTCTTTGCCGCTACTTTGGAACTGGATTTGGAAGAAACCATCCAGAGGGCGCTGCTTACCAATCCGAGTGTAAAAATTGCAGAATACAACAGAAAAGCTGCTAAAGCTGATTACAGTGCTGCTAAAGGGGCGCGCGGCATCAGCATCAGCTTGAGCCACAGCACGGGTCGTAATGGTTATGCTGATTATGCAATGCGCAGTGTTAATGGAGGAACAGAGATATGGACTAAAGGTATCGGCAACAGCCACAGCAACTCCATTACTGCCAGCCTGCCTATTTTTACGGGCGGCGAACTGCAGGGGCAGATTGGCCAGGCAAAGGCTAATTACCGCAGCATGCTTTCCGCTGAAGAACAGGCTTATAATGAAATGAAGGAAACCGCAACTACCGGTTATTTTAATATGCTTAACGCAACCAATATGAAAGCTCTGCGCCAGGAATCGGTTGACCGTTTGCAGGCGCATCTGGATAATGTTATTGCCCAGTACAATGTAGGCATTGTAGCTCGTGCAGATGTACTGCGCAGTGAAGTTGAGCTTGCCAACGCACAGCAGAACTATATTACCGCTTCAAACGAATATGATGTTGCTGAAGCAACTTTGAATAACATCATCGGTACACCGCTTGGCACTACCCTTTTGCTGAAGGACAGGCTGCAGTATGAGCCTTACGAAAACGATATGGCTTACTGCCTGGCTTACAGCGAACAGCACCGCCCTGAACTGAAACAGGCTGAATACGCCATAGATTCGGCAGAAGCGGCACTGGTTGTAGCGCGCAGCGGGCATATGCCTAAGGTATACGCTAATGCCAGCAACAACTGGGGCGGCAACGGCAGCGACTGGCCGGGCGATGACGATGAAAACTGGAGCGTTGGCGTAACTGCAAGCATGAACGTGTTTGACAGCGGCGTAACGTGGTCTAAGATTCATGCAGCGCAGGAAAACCTTGCCAAAGCAAAGGAATCCCAGCGCCAGATAAAAGATAACGTTGAACTTGAAGTACGCACAGATTACCTTAACCTGCGCGAGGCTGAAAAACGCATTACTACTACGCAGGTTGCCGTAGCAAGTGCGGAAGAAGATTACCACATTGCAGTTGTACGTTATCAGGCGGGCGTTGGTACCAATATCGACGTTATGGATGCGCAGGAAGCCCTGACGCAGGCCAAAACCAACTATTACCAGGCTCTCTATAACTACAACACTTCTAAAGCAGCACTCAATACTTCCATGGGCGTAGGTGTTCCCGTACCGGAACCGAGAACCTTCCCCGAACCGGTTGAAGATACTGCTGCACAAGCCGCTGATGCGCAGAGTGCAGGTACTGACGCAGCAGCTCAAATTGAAAACGCAGCTAATGACAGTGCACAGGCACCGGCAAACACTGCTGACGCAGAACAGCCTGCGGCTGAAAATGCTGCAAGCACCGCTGCCGAAAACGGAAATACGGCAGCTGCTGAACAGACAGCAGAATAAAATTAAACTAATTTGTATTGAAAAGCATTACATCTTGTAAAATTTAAGGTGTAATGCTTTTTCTGTTTTGAAACAGCAGGAAGATTATTTTTAACGTAGAATACATAAACTGTCAAATTTAATTTTTTCTGCGGAGGCAGATATGAACAGATTTTGGAAAATATTCCTGCTGGTTTTGGCAGTGACGGCAGCGCTTTATGCGGCGGCAGTTAAATTTATTGCGCCGCAGTATCTGGCGCAGGTGCCGGAGCTTGTTAAAACCATGTCGCAAAATTATATAAACGGTACCGTTACGGTAGAGCGTTTTGACTGGAACGGACGCCTGCAATTTACTGCTTACGGTTTAGAGGTAAGCGGCACGGACGGAGAGCGCATTGCGCAGGTGCCGGAGGCGAGATTTTCCGTTTCGCCTTTGCAGGCTCTTGCTGCGCCTGCACGCGCTCTGTCGGATATAGAACTGGTGCGTCCGCAGCTGTATTTAAAAATGAACGCCAAAGATGAGTGGAACCTGCGTAACTTTTTAAAGCCTTCAGATTCTTCGGAAACGCCTTTTTACGGCTATCTTGCTATTGAAGACGGTACCGTATCGGTAGAAACTCCGCACGGAAGCTGGAATTTTGGCGTTAATGCTTCGCTTGACGGCAGCGGCAACCCGAACTTTGCCGTTGACGGCACCGTGGCTTACGGCGGCGAAGAACTGAAGATTGCCGGTGTGGTAGACAGCAATGCCCATGGGCGGCTTGCTTTAAAAACAGAAAAATTTACGTTAACGGACTTTGGCGGTTTTGCTGCCGCTTACGCACCTGTGCAGAAACTTGCTGGTGAAGTTGACGGCTTGAACCTAATCTGGGAAAACGATGGCGCAAATACAAGCTTAAGCGGCAAGGGCAGTATTCAGCTTGCGGCGGAAGCACTGTTTGGCGGGGAGCCGCTGCCTGTTGAACTGGCAGGCAGCATTGAGGCTGACGGGCGTGAGGTAAAGCTTGAAGATTTAGCGTTTACCGTTGACGGAAATACGGCGCAGATAAACTGCGATGTAGATTTTAACGACCTTGAAAGAATTCAGGGCAAGGGTGAAATTAAAGCGGCAAAACTTGCTTTGCAGGGGCAAGAATTTACCAATCTGAATTTGCCCTTTACCATTGTGGACAGCCGCATAATGCTTGATGAAGCCGGTGTGGATGTGGCTCAGGGCCATCTGCGCCTTGACGGCGAATACAATATTAAAGACGGCGAAGTTTTTGCTGTTTTAAACGCTTCCGGCATTACGGATTTTGCTTTAGAAGGGTTTAAAGAAGATACTGTTGATTTGGACGGTTTGCTTGCCATTCACGGGCAGACCGGAGTAAAAGGCGAAACAAATCTGACCGTTGCCGGTAATATGGAGCGCCTTGGCTGGCGTGATTTGCAGATGAGCGATGTCGATTTTGAAGCACTGGTTGGCAGTGAAAGCTGCGAAATTGAAAAGTTTGCGGCTTTTGCGGGCGACGGCGGCGCGCTGAACCTGACAGGCAGAGTTATGTTTGACGGTTCTTTCAGCGGCAGCGGCAAAATGGTTAATTTCCCGCTGGACAGCTTCTTTACGGCCGTTGGGCAAAACGGCAGCGGCACGGCAACCGCCGGATTTAAGTTTGGCGGCGATTTGAACGGCATTAATTTTTACGCCAATACGCAGGTAAAAAACGTGCATATTGCGGGGCTGGTATTTCCCGAAGCACACGGCAAAATTGACATGTCCGGCAGTGTGCTGAACTTAACCGATTACCGCGTTGCCATGGAACAGGGGTATAACCTTATTAACGGCATGGTGGATATCGGCGGCGCAGAACCTGTGGTAAGCGTAACCGTAAGCACCAAAGGCATCCGCGCTGAGCCATTAGTAGCAGCTGCGGCGCTTGGTGTTAAACTTACGGGCAATATTGATAACGAAGTAAGCGTTATGGGCCCGATATCTTCGCCGGAAATTGAAGGCAGCCTGCTTTTGACTGACGGCAGTGCCGAAGGCTTTTTGATAGATAAAATCAGCGGACGCTATTATTATGCGCCCGACGGCAGCCTGCGCCTTACCGAAGGCTATATTAAGGCGCTTTCCACCGAGGCCTCGCTGAGCGGTACCATGGATGCGGCACAGAACCTTAATTTTACCCTTGATATAACCGATATGGATTTGGGCGCTTTGCCTATCAGCGACGATACGGTGGCGCTTGACGGCTTTGTCAACGCCCAGGGCAGCCTCACCGGCACGCTTACGCATCCGGAATTTAACGGCAGCATCAGCAGTGACGCGGTGTTTATTAACGGCGAAGAACTTAAAAACATTCTTGGTACGCTTACTGCGGACGGCAGGCATAATAACCGCGTGGAGGCGTCGTTTGAACAGTCGCCAGACGGCAGGTTTGCTGCCGAACTTTCTCTGGATACAGTTGAACGCACATTAACAGGCAATGTCGATTTTATTTACGGCAATTTGCGCTCCATTTTAAAAATGGCACGCGTGGAACTTGATATTGACGGGCTGGCAGACGGCCACCTGAAGATTAACCCGCGCGGCAGGGGCAGCGGCATTTTTGCCGATATGCGCGTTTACGAGATAAAAGTTAAAGATTTGAGCTATGATTCCATGCGCTTTAAAGGACGTCTGCAAAACGGTATTTTAAGTTTTGACGAACTGAAACTTACCGAAAGCGCTCCGGAAACAAACGGCAAAACGGCTGTGGAAGAAACGCCGGGTTCAGTAAATGCCGGCGGCTGGGTAAACCTGCATACGCATGAACTTAATATCAGCGCTTCGGCGCAGCATGCAAACCCGGCTATAATTACAGCTTTGATGGATGCACCGGTAAAATTAAACGGCAAAGTTGATATGTCGCTTGCTTTGAACGGCAGTTTGGAAAATCCGCAGGGCAATGCGGATATAGACCTTGTTGACGGCGATGTTGAAGGCATCGGCTTTGACGTCCTGACGGCAAAACTGAGCCTTGCCAACGATACGCTGCGCCTGGAAAATGCCCAGCTGAACAAAGATATCTACAAATTAAGCGCCAGCGGCGATATACCTCTTGATTTGCTGCGCAGCAAAGAACAGCGCCGCAATCCGGCAGCGTCCATGAATATTAAGGTCAACCTTGACAATGCGCGCCTCGGGTTGCTGCACCTTTTAACCCCGATGGTTGAGTGGGGCGTTGGCGAAACCCTTGGGCAGGTAACTCTGGCCGGTACGCTGGAAGAACCGCTTGTTTACGGCGAAGTAACCCTTCACGGCGGTTCAATGAAACTGAAGGATGCGTATACAGTATTTGACAATATTAATCTTGACGTTGACTTTACAGGCAACGACATTCAGCTGAATGAATTTTCGGTGCAGATGGGCAAAGGCACGGTAACTGCTTCCGGCAACTATGCCCTGCGCGCACAGGAAGATAAAACCTATATCATCAACGCCGTCTTTAAAGATGCGGAAATTGCTTCGGAAATTTTCTCCGGGCGCATTAACGGTACGGCGGGCATTATTCCGCAGCGCTATTTTATCCGCACCGATACGGAAGAAGGCATCCGCCGCGGCGGCATTGGCTACCGCCCGCATATTCAGGCAGATATCCGTCTGGATGACGTGCTTGTCAATATGCCTACGATACCGGAGCTTTCCGAAGGCAGCAGCAACTACGGGCTGGATGTTAAGGTAACACTTGGGCCGGATATTCATCTTTACAACAAATATTTGTACGATTTGTGGCTTTCCGGAGGATTGCATGTTACCGGCAGTACAGTGTATACTAATATAGACGGCAACATTAAGGTGGATAAGGGAACCATAACCTATCTGCGCACGCCGTTTGAAATTCACAATGCTTCGGTGGCATGGCCGGTGCCCGGCGATGTGCTGCCGACAGTAAATCTCGATGCTACTACGCGCTTCAGGCGCTATGATATTTTCCTGCGCGTTACGGGGCCGCTTGAGCAGATGGAAATGATTCTGCGCAGTGACCCGGCGCTGACCAAAGACCAGATTATAAAAATGCTGACTTTGCAGCGCGAAGTAACCGGCACAAATCAGGGCGTAACGCAGGATGACTTCCAGAACCTGATGACGGTGGGCCTGGAAATGACGGTGCTGGGCGACGTGGAAGAAATTTTTAAGGAAACGCTTGGGCTTAATGAATTTATGATTTATTCCGGACGCCTGCGCACGGGGCACAGCCTTGGGCGTGAAGAAGGCGAGCTTACCGAGGATGAAAAAGACCAGTATAATATTCTGGTAAGCAAGTATCTGACGGATAATCTGCTTGTCGGCTATACGGTAAGTTCTGACAGCGAACATGAAAGCATTTTTGCCCAGTATGATATTTCGCGCCATATGAGCATTAACTATGAACGCAATAAAGATTACGATACTACTGAAGACTGGTATGGCGTTGAATATAAAGTTACTTTTTAAGTAAATTTTAAGAATGTTTAATTAATATTTAAGGAAGGTATGTCCATGCTGAAAGAATATCTGGCAGAGCTGCAGAAAACGCCGCTGCTTTCCCGTGAGGAAGAAACGGAGCTTTGGCAGCGCTATGCCGGAGGTGACCAAGAGGCGTATAATAAATTGATGACGTCTTACCAGCCGCTGGTTTTTAAAACGGCGGCCGGGTTCAAGCTGCCTGAACAGCAGACAATGGAGCTTGTACAGGAAGGCATGCTCGGGCTGTTGGAGGCGGCAGAGCGTTATGATTATAAACGCGGCATAGCCTTCAGCGTATTTGCAGTACACCGCATCCGCGGCAGAATGCTTGATTTTCTGCATGTGGAGGATGGCGCAAAAAGTTTTTCGCTGGATGATACCAATGCGGCAGGCATAGCCTGGGCTGATGTGCTGGCTGCTTCTGGCAGAACGCCGTTTGAAGAAGCCGAGCTGAATATGATTACAGACAGGGTGGTTCAGGCTTTGCAGCGTCTGCCTGCCAAGGAACAGCAGGTGCTGACGGGCATTTATCTGGAAGACCGCAGCGCTGCCGATATGGCAGACAGCATCCATGTAAGCCTCGGGCATATTTACCGTTTGCAGAAGCAGGGGGTAAAACGTATCCGCGGCATGCTGTCGCATTTTATGGCCGATTTAAAAAGAAGCTAATCGGAGAAAACAGGTATTTTTGTGCTTTTTTTAGGTTATTATTGATTTTAACGGCGGAATATGGGAAAATATAATAAATTTTGCCATGATAAAATATCCTGAAAAAACAGATTATATATTTATCAGTCTGTGCAGAAGGGAGTTTTAGCGGTGGCAAAAGATATTTACGAAAATATAGATGATGTAAAATGCAGTCTGGACAATGCCCAGCGCAGCTTCCGCAAAAACAACGGCCTGCGCGGGGAGCTTGATTTGATGCTGGCAGAAGCTTCCATACGCTATCTGCGTGAAAAACGCGGCTTTGCCAGCGTATGGAACAGGCAGAAGCTGGCAGCGGCTTTGGCAGTGCTTTTGGTACTGGCTGGCTACGGCGGCTGGTGGTATGCAGGTATTACGCATGACGGAGAGGAAAAACCTCAGGTTGTGCAGAGCGCTGCGGTGCAGCAGGCTGAACCACAGATACAGCAGACAGTCAAGGCAGATAAAACCCGGCAGGATGATGCGGTTAAGGCAGCGGAACCTGCTGAGTCAAATATAAAAAACAATACAAATTATAAAAATTATTTAGCTGAAACAGATATGCAGCAGCTTGTCAGAACAGGTAGGCAGGTTCTGCAGGATGCTGATTAGTTAGGGAGGATTTGAATGAACAAGAGAAAATATGCACAGTTATCCTTGAGTCTGGCAGCCATGCTGATGGCTGCGCCTGTGTGGGCTGCCGAACAGAATCAGTCAGCAGCGGATGTAGTTGCCAATCAGACTATGACCATTGGCGGCAAGGAGCAGATTGTCAGCCAGAAAGCGCTGGAACAGGCAAGAAAAGCGCAGGAAGAATCAGGCAAATCTTTCCCTAAAAAGGGTAAGGACGGCAAATATACTTATTATATGCATAACAATCCTTCGGAAGATATTTCTGACCCGAATTATAAAAGTGACGGCACTAAAAAATCCGGCGGCAGGATTGTAGAAATCGTTCCCGGCAAAGGCGTTGTGCGTGAAGGCGGCAGCGGTATCGAAAAAGAAAATGCTGCAAAGAGCGGTGAAACTTCTGCGGCCGAAAATGCACAGCAGGGCGCAGCTTCCGAGTCTTATGAAAGCGGTGCTCAGGCAGTAACCGGTGAAACTGCTGTAAGCGATGAAGCTGACGGACCGATTACCGCGGGAGAAAGCCAGCCCGCTGAAATTAAAGAGCCGATGATTAGAGAAGCAGACGGCAGCCTGCGCCCAATGACGGTAGAAGAACGCCAGAAATGGCAGGCCGAGCAGGAACAGCAGCGTACGGCACAGGAGGCAATGCAGCAAAACGCACAGACCAATGCTATGGCGCAGGGACCTGTTTTGAATATGCCGGTTGCCCAGCAGAGACGTGCCAGTGAACCAGCAGCGCCGTATATCGGTCAGCTGGTAACGAAGATTTCCGTAAAAGGCAACAAAATTACCAAAGCCGAAGATATCGAAGCAGTTGTTACTACGAAGCCGGGCATGCAGTTAACTCAGGAAGGCCTTGCCAAAGATTTGCATGCAATTTACGGTTTGGGCTGGTATTATGATTTGCAGCCGGAATTTACCAAAGTTCCGGAAGGCGTGCAGCTTACCTACCATGTATTGGAAAACCCTGTTTATAAAAAGCTGGAAGTAGAAGGCAATACCAAAATTTCCACTTCCGAAATCGAAAAAATCCTTGATTTGCCGAAAGACCAGATAATTAATATTAAAGACGTTAATCTCAAAGTGCAGCGCCTTGAAGCAGAATACAACAAGCAGGGCTATATTCTGGCGCGCGTGGCTGATATCCGCATGCTGCCTGACGGCACTTTGCTTTTGCTGGTAAACGAAGGCATTGTTGAAGACTTTAAGGTTAAAGGCAACGTAAAAACCAAAGATTACGTTATTACCCGTGAAATGAAGCTGAAAAAAGGCGAGCCGTTTAACGCCAAGGATGCCCGCCGCAGCATGCAGCGCATTTATAACCTCGGTTATTTTGAAGACGTAAATATTAAACTTAACCCGGGCCAGGAACCTAACGCTGTGGAAATTGAAATTACCGTTGTGGAAATGAACACCGGTACTTTCGGTATCGGCGCAGGCTACAGCAATGCTGACGGCTTTATCGGCATGGTTTCCGTCGGCGACAGAAACTTCCGCGGCACCGGCGACAGCGTTAATGTACGCTGGGAGTTCGGCGGCGTAGATAACAAGAACTATGAATTTACCTATGTAAAACCGTGGATTGACGACAAGGAAACCAAGGCCAGCATCGTATTGTATGATGTTACCAACGAATATGCAGACTATGATATCGACGCCAACGAAATTGCGCGTTACGATAAAAAGCGCCGCGGCCAGGAAATTACTTTCAGCCGCAGAACCGATAATGAATTCATCAGCAACTATGTAACGCTGAAAAACCGCGATGATATTTACGAAGGCATGGCTGATGGATATGAGAATGATAATGATCAGTATTATGAAGATCGTTTTAATGGTTCTTATTATGATAAACCTTATTATCCTGAGACTGCTGCAGAGCGCCGTAAAGAAAACTTTGGCGTTACTCGCAGTATTACAGTTGGCCGTGTATTCGATTCGCGCGATAACATTTATGACCTGCATGAAGGCAAACGTATCGGCTACAGCGTAGAATGGGCCGGCCTTGGCGGCGATTTTGACTTCACCAAATTCACCGGCGACTGGCGTTATTACTACCGTGCCGGCGGCGAAAATGTCTGGGCACTGAACCTCGGTGCAGGCTGGGCTGACGGCGATATGCCTTTGAGCCAGCGCTTCTCAATGGGCGGCAACGACGGCCTGCGCGGTTACGAAGATGACCAGTTCCGCGGCAACAGTATGTTGAAGGCTACGCTGGAATACCGCTTCCCGATTATCAAAAAAGTACAGGGCGTACTCTTTACCGATAACGGTTATGCCTGGGATAAACGTTTTGAAGACGATTTTGACCTTGGCCTTATTAAAAACAGCATTGGTGTCGGCATGCGCATTAACTCCCCGCTGGGCCCGGTTAAACTTGACTATGGCTGGGGCGATGACGGCGGCAGGTTCCACTTCAGTTTCGGCGGCCAGTTCTGATTAACAAGTTATGTGGTTAATAAAGCTTTTGGTGTGCTGCCTGTGTATGGCTGCACTGCCTGCCTTTGCCGAGCCGGTAGAACGCGTTGATGTGCAGATTACCGATAATGGGGCGACAAGCCGGGTACTGCTTGACAGAATGGGTAAAAGCATGCAGGTTGTGGCTGAGCAGCTTTTTGTCGATAAGGACAGCGTTAATATTAATGCCGCACGCGGCGATTATGAACGCCTGCTGGCGGAAGTAGGCGACAGGGTGTTGACGGGCTATCAGATGCAGAGCGTTTCCGTTAATGCCGGTGCCGTAACAAGCATTAACATTCAGGTTGCACCGTGGAGCGCAGCCGTGGATGATGTTTTTGTGGATCTGCAGTTTTCCGGCGTTGAGCCAGGAACGGCAGAGTGGCTGCAGCAGCGCCTGCCGCAGCTTAAAAGCAGAATCGAAAGCATATTAATGGGTTCCTCCGTTGATGCTTCGGACTGGGCGGGCGGCATTCTGCGCCGTATGGTGCGCAGCGAAGTGGAAAAAGAACTGCCGGAATTTAAGGCTGCCGTTGATTTGGTGCGTGAAGACAGCCGTACCGTTGTGCAGGTGGTAATTTATCCTGTCGGCCAGCTGGTGCAGGACATAAATTATTCTATGGAATCGCAGTCAATACCCAATTTGCTGCTGCTTGATTTAAAACAGCGTTATGCCCAGAAGGCGGAAGCACTGCGCGGACTGCCTGTTGATTTTGTGAAAAAGCACCAGATGGAACTGGAAAATTTGCTGTTAACGGATTTGAAAAATGAAAAATCCGTGCAGAGGCATAATCTGGAGCCTTCGGTAAAACTTGTGCCTGCCAGCACGCTGGGCGTGGAAATCGGCATGGGCTCGGATAAATACAAAATCTGGTTTGAAGGCTACGGCGATATCGGACGCAATGACGACAATATTTCCGGGCGTGCGCATATCGGCAAATTCATTTCCGAGCAGGATGAAATTTTTGGCGAAGCAGGCGTTACGCTTGACGAAGTGGACTGGGATTTTTCCGCAGGCTATGCGCGCCACTGGGGCAAGGCAACGCTGAGTTACATGCGGCGCGGGCCGGACGGGCAGAACGTTTACCGCGGCGAATACGATTTTACCAATAAGTGGCGGCTGCGCACGGAATATTTTTCCGGTACGGATACTACGGAAATAGCTGTCCGTTACAGAATTCACGAATTTTTGAGCGCCGAATACGTTTATTCCAACGACAAGCCCTATTTCCGCATTGTGGGAAATTTATAGGCATTAGTTGAAAGATAAACGCAGGGCTGATATAATTAAAAATATAATTAAATTTGAAAGCAGGGATATTTATTATGATGCAGCAATTACGCAATCCTAAAAACGTAAAAATGATTTCCTTATTTGTTGCCGCAATCTTTGTTCTCAGCTGCTTTGCAGTAACATTGCAGCAGGGTGCTTTCACAAGCATTGCTTCTGCGGCGGCTTCAGAATCCGCAATCGGCGTGGTTAACTACCAGATGCTTCTGGCGCAGTCCCCGGATATTGCCGGTGTGCAGGATGCCATGAAGCAGGAAGTTGCTGCCCAGCAGAAAAATTTTGATGAAAAAAGCAAGGATATGAATGATACCGAAAAGCAGCGTTATTACCAGCAGCTGCAGGAAGTTATCGCCAACAAGGAAAAAGAGCTGATGGAACCTGTGTTCCAGAAAATTGAAGCAGCCATTAAAAAAGTTGCCGATAAAAAAGGCCTGGCAGTTGTAGTTGAAAAAAATACCGTAGTTTATGGCGGTCTCGATATTACTGACGAAGTGGCAAAAACCTTGCAAAGCGGAAAATAATTTTACGGGACCCGGCAGGGTCCTGTTTGCTGTGGGGCTATGAAAGGAAGATAGTATTATGCGCCAGCTGCAAATTTTAGTACTGATATTCATAGCCGTTTTTTGCCTTAGTGCCTGCGGAAATATTCCCGGTTCCGGCGAAAAGATAGCCTATATTAACTGGGAAGAAGCGGTTAAGGCGCATCCGCGCCACGAAGCGCTGAAGCAGGGGCAGGCAGAATATGACAAGCTGCTTGCTTACCGTGACCAGCAGGCCGATATTGCCCATAAGCAAATAAGCGGGCTGGCTTTATTGCAGAAGATAAAACAGAACAGCAAAAGCAGTTATTATGAAGCCGATTACCGTACTTCGCTTTATGCAAAGCAGGCCGAAGAACAGCATGAATTTAAAGCCGTTCTGCAAAAAGCAGCTGACGAGGCGGATGAAATTCTTGCGTCTGAGCGTGAAAGTATTAAAAACGATTATCAGCTGAGGCTGTTTAACCTGCGGCTGCGCCTTGATACCGTGCGTATGAAGCCGGAGGACCGCAAGCAGGTGGAAGCGGAGCTGAAAAGCGTACGTACCGAAATGCTGGATAAGCTGGAAGAAGTAAACCGCAGGCGCAATGAAATTATTGCCGGAAAAACCGCGCCGGCGCGTGAAGCCATGCAGCAGCGCATAGCGGAATATGCTTCCGGGCTGCGCAGTGAGCTGCACGGAAAGCTGCAGGACGACATTGCCAAAGACGATAAGGATTTGCAGCAGGGGCCGGAGGCTTTCAGCAAGGTGCTGGCTGTAATTGACGGCAGGCTTGATAAGATTAAAGAAGGCAATGATAAAATTGCCTCGGAAATAAGCCATGATATTGAAAGCAGGGTAACGCGCCTTGCCAAAGAACGCGGTTATACCATTGTTTTTAATAAAGTTAAAGTAAATGTAAAAGCAGACGATATTACTGCTGAGGTAATAAAAGAACTGAAGAAATCAAAATAACAGGAGCGGATAAAAGATGAAAAAACAAATTATTGCCGGTTTACTGGCTGCAACAGCTTTGTTGTCTTTTGGCTGCAGCGGCCGTAATGCGGAATTCGGCGTTGTTGACATGCACGCCGTTAAAAGCAAGGCTGCGGTTGCAAAAACCGTGCAGGAAGAAGTAACAACCAAAGACAAAGCACTGCAGGATGAAATGAACACTGCCCTGGAAGGCAAAACCGGGGACGAACGCAAAAAAGTGCTGGAGGATTATACTTCCAGAATGAATGTTATCCGTTCTGAAGCGCAGAATAAATTAAAAGCCAGCCTTGATACCGCATTAAACGAAGTTGCCAAAGAAAAGGGACTTGGCGCAGTACTGATTAAAGACGCAGTGCCGCAGGGCGGCGTTGATGTTACGGAAGACGTAATTGCCAAAATGAAATAAAAAATCTGTAACCTGGCGGGCGGCACGGCCGTCCGCTTTTTAAATAAGCTGGTTATACAGGAGGCTGTATGATGGAAAAAACTGTCCGTGAATTAGCAGAATTTTTGCATGGCAAACTGGAAAACGATGTACCTGAATTAAAGGTTACCGGTGTTAACGGCCTTGTTGAAGCAGGTGCCAACGATATTTCCTTTGCCGTTCCGCCGCATGTGGAGCATTGCCATTTAAGCAAGGCTGGCGTTATGGTGCTTGGGTTTGATGACCCTGCGCTTCCAGATAACCGTCCGGTAATCAGGGTGGAAAATCCGCGTGCCGCTTTTGCCGCTCTTTTGGAATTGTTCCGCCACAGGGCTGAAGTGGAACGTGTTGTAAGCGACAAAGCATATATTGCCCCCAGCGCGAAAATAGGCAAAGATGTTGCGATTATGCCGTTTGCCTACATTGATGAGGGTGCTGAAATCGGTGACGGAACCGTTATTTACCCGCATGTATATGTCGGCAGAAACGTAAAGGTCGGCAGTAATTGCCTGTTCTATCCAAGCTCCACTATCCGCGAGGGCTGCGTGCTGGGCAATAAGGTTGTTTTGCAGTCGGGCGCTGTTATTGGCGGCGACGGCTTCGGCTACATTACCGATAAAAAGACCGGCAAACACAGCTTTGTTCTGCAGGCAGGCAATGTTGTGCTGGAGGACGAGGTTGAAATCGGCAGCAATTCCTGTATCGACAGGGCTACCGCAGGCAGTACGGTTGTAGGCGCCGGTACCAAAATTGATAACCTTGTACATCTCGGCCATAACGACGTATTGGGCAAAAACTGCCTCGTTGTTGCGCATGTAGGCATCAGCGGCAGCGTAACCGCCGGCGATAACTGCGTTTTTGCAGGCCAGGTAGGTACCGTAGGCCATATCACTATCGGCAACAACTGCCAGTTTGCAGGCAGAACGGGCATTACCCACAACATTCCCGATAATTCCGTTTGTGCCGGTTTCCCTGCGCAGCCGTACAAAGAATGGCTGAAACAGGAAGCAAGCCTGCGTAAGGTTGGCGATTTGCTGAAAAAAGTAAAAGAGCTTGAAAAGGCTTTGGCAGAGTTAAAGAAATAAGATTTTGCAGGACGTGTTGTAAGTGATTGCTTATTATATAGTTAAATTTTTCAGCTGGCTGATGTGCGTATCGCCTAAATTTGTGCGCAATGGCGTGGCGCATTTTCTGGGCAGCGTTGCGGTTATGGCAACGCCTGAATGGAGGCTTAAAATGGCTGCTGCCAATGTGCAGGAATGCCTTGGCGTTGACGAAGCACGTGCCAGGCAGATTGCCGAGGACAGCCTGCACCGTTTCGGCAGGATGATTGTTGAGGTTATGCGGTTTCCGTTATTGAAGCCGGATAATATCGACAAGCTCGTAACCGTTGACGGGCTGGAGTATCTTGAAAAAGCCTATAAAGAAGGTAAGGGCGTAATCATGGCCACCGGTCATTTCGGCAACTGGGAGCTTTTGGGCGCGACGGTGGCACTGCACGGTTACCCGATGCTTTCCATCACACGCAAGCAGAACAACAGCCAGATGGACCGCTTTATAAACGAATACCGTGAAATGGTTGGGCAGAAGGTGGCCTATAACCGCGGCAAAAGCGGGCTTTTGGCCATCAGCCGCATGCTGAAGGAGAAGCATTTGCTCGGCGTGCTGTTTGACCAGGACACCAATGATGACGGCGTGGAAATAGAGCTTTTCGGCAAAAAATGCATTACTCCGTACGGCCCGGCGGCTTTGTCGCGTTTATACGGTTCGCCGATACTGCCGATTTTTATGCACAATAATCCGGACGGAACTTTGCGTGCCAAGATTTATCCGCCGCTTTACACGCCGCGTACCAAAGATAAAGAAAAAGATTTTTACGATGTTACCAAAGAACTGATTACGGTGCTGGAGCACGAAATAATAGAAAACCCGCCGATGTGGTTCTGGGTGCATGACCGTTGGAAAGACGGACGGCAGCGTTTTGCCGGTAAAAAATAAACAGCAGACAGGAGGAAAAGTATGCCGAATCAGGAATATCAGCAGACTTTGGCCCAAAAAGTATCTTATACGGGCGTTGGGCTGCACTCCGGCAAGGAAGTGCTGATGACGCTCTGCCCGGCAGAAGTAAATACAGGCATTGTTTTTGTCAGGACGGATTTGCCGGAACGCCCGGAAATACCGGCAATGGCAGAAAACGTAACTTCTACTTTAAAGGCCACAACTTTAAGCGCTAACGGCGCGGAAGTTTTTACGGTTGAACATTTAATGGCGGCACTGGCTGCCATGCAGATTGACAACTGCCGCATTGAAATGAATTCGCCGGAGCCTCCGGTAACAGACGGAAGCGCCGCAGTGTTCTGCGATTTGATTTTGCAGGCAGGGCGCGTTAAGCAGGAGGCTGTGCGCAGGGTTTATGCCGTGCCGAAGTCTTTTGCCGTTTACGAAGGCGATAAATATATTACCATACAGCCATATGACGGATACCGCATTTCCTTTGTTTCCATTAATCCGCATCCGAAGCTGGGAACCCAGTATTTTGATATTGAGCTGACAGAGGAAAGCTTCTTAAAGGAAATTGCCCGTGCCCGTACAGTCGGCTTTATGCATGAAATCAAGCAGCTGCAGGCTATGGGGCTTGGCCTCGGCGGCAGCATTGAAAACGTAGTTATTTTTGATGAAGACAAGGTTTTAACGCCGATGCGTTTTGAGGACGAATTAATCCGCCATAAAATACTTGACGTTGTCGGTGATTTGTATTTGCTCGGCGCGCTGAAAGGGCATGTTATTGCCGTTAAGTCAGGGCATGCGTTTAATTCGGGGCTGGCAAAACAAATCAGGGCCTATCAGTTAAAGGAGGAAGAAAAATGACCGTATTAGAAGCAAGCGAAATTCAGAAAATTATTCCCCACCGTTACCCCATGCTTTTGGTTGACCGCATTATTGAACTGGAACCAATGAAACGTGCAGTGGGAATTAAGAATATTACCATGAATGAAATGCAGTTTCTTGGCCACTTCCCCGGCGACCCGATTATGCCCGGCGTTTTAATGATTGAAGCCATGGCTCAGGTTGGCGGCGTAGCACTGCTTTATCCTGAAGAAAACCGCGGCAAAATTGCCGTATTCGGCAAAATTGACAATGTGCGCTTCCGCAAACAGATTATTCCCGGCGACCAGGTAATTACCGAAGCGATTATTACCAAAATCCGCGGCAACATGGGCGTTTGCGAATGTAAGGGCAGGGTTGACGGCAAGGTTGCCTGTGAATGTGAATGCACCTTTGCGATTATGGACGCTAAAAAATAATTTAACAAAATACGTTGTATTTGCTGAAAAATTAAAGAAAAACGGCGTATTTTGCAGTTAACCGCTTATAAAAGCTGATTTTGGAAAGTGAAAAAAAGATTTGATTTGCGAATATATAATAGTAAGTTGCAAATCGTTTATAAGAATTTGCAGATTAAAATGAGCGGTTAATTTTGAGGAGTGAATATGATGAATTCGGTAATAATGCCTGTACATAAAATCCATCCGACGGCGATTGTGCATCCGAACGCAGTAATAGGCAAAAACGTGGAAATCGGCGCTTATGCCATTGTCGGCGATGACGTTGTAATTGGCGACGGCTGCAAACTTTATCCGCATGCCGTTATCCATGAACATACTACGGTAGGCAAAAACTGCACCTTCTTCCCCGGCTGTTCCATCGGCGCAGTGCCGCAGGACCTGAAATTTGCCGGAGAACACAGCTCCACCATTATCGGTGACGGCTGCATTTTCCGTGAATGCACCACGGTAAACCGTGCAACCGGCGAAGGCAACAAAACAATTATCGGCAATAACCTTTTGATGATGGCTTATACCCACGTTGCACATAACTGCATTGTAGGCAACAATGTTATTATGTCTAATGTGGCAACTCTGGCAGGGCATGTAACGGTTGAAGACCGTGCCGTTATCGGCGGTCTTGCTGCCGTGCATCAGTTCTGCAAAATCGGCCGCAGCGCCATGATTGGCGGGCAGGCACATGTAAATCAGGACGTGCCGCCGTTTATGATTGTATCCGGGCAGCCGGCTTATGTATTCGGTTTGAACAGCGTTGGCCTGGCACGTGCCGGTATTCCGCAGGCAGAGCGCAGCCAGCTGAAAAAGGCTTTCCGCATTCTGTACCGCAGCGGGCTTTCTTTGCAGGAAGCAATCGCAACCATGGAACAGGAGCTTGACAGCTGTGAACCGGTTGAACATTTAATGCGTTTCCTGCGTACGGCAGAGCGCGGTATTTTGAGAACCCCGAAAAATTAAGGTGGTGGCTTGATGGAAACTGAAACCCTGGGGCTGCTTTCCGGTATCGGGCATTTGCCTGTTGATGTTGCAAAATCTGCCAAAGAACGCGGCTGCCGTATAGTTGCTATCGGCGTTGTGCCGGATATTGACCCGGAACTGCCGGAGGTTGCCGATGTTTACTACGATATTCATATCGGAAAAATTGGCAAGATTATTTCTACTTTAAAAAAGAATAATGTTAAAATTGTAACCATGATTGGCAAGGTTACAAAGGAAATTTTGTATAAAAAAGGCGCTATCATTCCGGATATGCGCGCTTTAAAAATACTTTCTTCCGTGCCCGACCGTAAGGACGATACCATAATGAACGCTATCGTGAAAGAACTGGAAAGCGAAGAAATTTTTGTTATGGACCAGACTTACCTGATTAAGCCCCTGATGCCCGGACCGGGCGTGCTGACCAAACGCCAGCCTACGCCGGAAGAACTGGCCGATATGGATTTTGGCTATAAAATGGCAAAAGAAATTGGCAGGCTTGATATTGGGCAGACTGTTGTCGTAAAAAATATGGCTGTTATGGCTGTGGAAGCAATAGAAGGCACTGATGCCTGCATTTTGCGCGGCGGCAAACTCGGCAAGAATGCTGTTGTTGCCAAAACGGCCAAACCTGCGCAGGACGACCGCTTTGACGTGCCGGGCGTAGGCACCAAAACAATTCAGTCCATGATTGAATCGGGCTGCAAGGCTTTGGTTATTGAGGCAGGGCATACGCTTTTAACCGAGCGTGAAAAGGTAGTTGCCCTTGCTGATGAACATGGTATTACGATTGTTGCAAAATAATTGAAAAATTATTGAGAAAAACGCAAGGCTGGACTTAAAGTCCGGCCTTTTTGTGTTATAATATATAATGAATTGGTATGCAATAAAGTAAAACAGATAGAAGAAAGGAACCGTTATGGCCAAGATACTTATTTCTGCCGGCGAGGCTTCCGGCGATGTGCACGCTGCTGCCGTAACAAAGGCACTGAAAAGAATAGACCCTTCCTGCGAAGTGTTCGGCATGGGCGGCGACTGCCTGCGTGAAGCCGGCGGCGAGGTTTTGTTTGATATAAAAGAACATGGCGTAATGGGTTTTATAGAAGTTGTAAAAAAACTGCCGGCGCTTTTCAAGCTGCGCAGTGATTTCGGCATGGTAATGGATGAACGCAGGCCGGACTGCCTGGTTACGGTTGATTACCCCGGATTTAACATGAAGCTTGCAAAACTTGCAAAAGACAAGGGTATTCCCGTTGTTTCGTATATACCGCCTTCTGCGTGGGCATGGAATAAGGGACGTGCGCCGAAAGTGGCAAAGCTGGTTACCAAAATAGCTTCTATTTTTCCGTTTGAGTACGATGTTTATAAAGAAGCAGGGGCCGATGTAGAATTTGTCGGCCATCCACTGATAGATATAGTAAAGCCGGAACTTGACAGAAAGCAGGCTTTGGATTTTGCCGGTAAACAAAGCGGCCGCAGGCTTATTTTGCTTCTGCCGGGCAGCCGTTTGATGGAAATACAGAAAATGCTGCCGACGCTTCTTGACGCGGCAAAGTTAATTTCTGAAAAAGAGCCCGATATTGATTTTGCCATGCCGAGAGCTTCTACAATACCGAAAGAAATGCTGGAAGGCATGATTGAAAAAAGCGGCCTGAAAGTAAAAATTGTGGAAGGGCATATTTACGATGTAATGAGCGTTGCAGACCTGGCCCTTGCCACCAGCGGAACGGTAACTCTTGAGGCTGCGCTGTGCGGGCTGGGATGCGTTATCGTGTATAAAACTTCTCCCATATCGGCATTTATTGCCCGCAGGGTTATTAACATACCTGATATCGGGCTGCCGAACATTGTGGCAGGAAGGCATATTTTGCCGGAGCTATTGCAGGAGGACTTTACGCCTGAAAAAACGGCGCAGGAAGCACTGCAGCTTTTGGAACCTGAACGCAATGCACAGATGAAACAGGATTTAGAGTACGTAAGAGAAAGATTGGGCGCCCCCGGTGCGGTAAACCGAGTTGCGGAACTTGTACTCCGCGTAGCCAAGGAGAAAAAATGAATTTATATTTTCGTTTGTTAAGTTATGTACGTCCATATTTAATAAGAATTACCATTGCTATTATTTGTACAATGATGGCAGCTGGATGTAATTTGTATTTGCCGTGGATTATTAAAGATGTTGTTGATAAGGTGCTTGTAGATAAAGATACGGTAATGCTTAATTATATCGCTGCAAGTATCATAATAGTTTTTATCGTAAGAGGATTGTTTTTCTATGGGCAAAGTTACCTTATGAGCTGGGTAGGCCAGAAGGTTGTAATTGATGTCCGTGGAGATATTTTCCGTAAGCTGCAGCGACTGAGCATGTCTTTTTATGATAAAAATAAAACCGGCACAATTATGAGTTATGTTACCAATGACGTTGCTGCCATGCAGACGGCAATGGTAGATAAAGCGGTAGAATTTGTCACCGAAGGGCTTATCCTGGTGGGCAGTATTGCTGCCATGCTGTGGCTGGACTGGAAACTGACGCTGTTCACCTTCTGTACATTCCCGGCTGTTTTATGGTGCATGGATTACTTCGGCAAGAAAATCCGCAGAAATGGCGGCGAAATACAGGCCTGCACGGCAGAACTGACCTCCGTTTTGCAGGAGAGCGTATCTTCAGCGCGTGTTATTAAATCTTTTGTACGCGAAGATTATGAAACCAATAAATTTGATAATCAAAATAAAGAAAATTTTTATGCCAATATGAAAAATATTAAGTTAAATTCGCTGCTTACTCCGACTGTTGAGTTTGTGGCTGCCGTAGGCGTAACCATTGTTATGTGGTACGGCGGGCGCAGCGTTATTGACGGCGATATTACTGCCGGTGCGCTGGTAGCGTTTTTGACTTATGCTGTTAATATAGCGAATCCTATCAAACGCCTTACCAAAGTAGCGGCAAGTATTCAGCAGGCATTGGCTGCCGGAGAGCGTGTTTTTGGAGTGCTTGATTTGCCGGAAGCCATTAAGGAAATTCCCAATGCCAAAGTTCTGCCGCCTGTTAATGGCAAGGTTGAGTTTGACAACGTAAAATTCTCCTACAATCCGCAGGAAGAAGTGCTGGACGGCTTGTCCTTTACCGTTAACCCCGGTGAGGTAATTGCCATAGTCGGACCTTCCGGCGCAGGCAAATCTACCATTGCCAGCCTGCTGCCCCGTTTTTATGATGTTACCGGCGGCGACATCCGCATAGATGGATACAGCATTAAAGATGTAACGCTTGATTCTTTGCGCGGGCAGGTAGGCATAGTGCCGCAGGAAACCATGCTTTTTAACGGCAGTGTTTACGATAACATTTTGTACGGGCGGCTTGATGCAACTCCTGACGAGGTAAAAGCCGCTGCCAAAGCGGCCAATGCCGATGAATTTATCAGCCAGCTGCCGCAGGGTTATGCAACCATGCTCGGCGACCGCGGCGTGAATATTTCCGGCGGCCAGCGCCAGCGCATTTCTATTGCCCGGGCAATACTTAAAAATCCGCGCATTTTAATTCTGGATGAAGCGACATCCGCACTTGATACGGAAAGCGAGCGCGTTGTACAGGATGCCCTTGACCGTTTGATGATAGGGCGTACGTCCTTTGTAATTGCGCACCGCCTTTCGACTATTAAAAATGCCGATAAGATTCTGGTGCTTGAACATGGCGCGCTTGTGGAAGCAGGCACGCATGATGAACTGATTGCCAAAAACGGGCTGTATGCCCATCTTTATCAAATCCAGTACCGCAGCAAGGAAACGAAATGAGGGTAGCCGATGTATATAATTTATAATTTACTGATGATTGGCGCATTTTTCCTCGTAATGCCGTATTTCATCTACCGTTCGATATGTGAAAAAGGCTTTACACGCAGGATGCGCCAGAGCCTTGGCGGTATCCGCGATGAAGAAATTGAAGCCGTTGCGCTTAAGGGCTGTATTTGGATTCACGGTGCATCCGTTGGCGAAATTGTAGCAACCAGCCCGCTGGTAAAGGAAATCCGCAAGGCGATGCCGGAAATTCCGATTCTGGTTTCGGCAGTTACGGTTGGCGGTTATGATATGGCGCGCCAGATTATTCCGGAAGCAGATGCCATTATTTATTTCCCGCTGGATTTGCCTTTTGTGTCGGAATCCGTCGTAAAACGAATCCGCCCGCGCATTTTTATGCCGGTAGAAACAGAACTGTGGCCTAATCTTCTGCGCGCGCTGCGTGAACGCAATATTCCGGTAATGATGGTTAACGGCCGTATTTCCGAAAAATCGGTAAAAACCTACCGTTATTTGTACGGCATTTGGGATGATATGCTGAATACTGTAAGCCGTTTCTGCATGCAGTCCAGCATTGACGCTGATTATATCCGCCATTTGGGCGCAGACCCCAGCAAAATTTATGTAACGGGCAACACCAAGTTTGACCAGACCTATGCGGAAGTAACGCAGGAAGATCTGGATAATTATAAAAAAGAACTGGGCATCGAAGGGGCGTATCCGGTTATTGTTGCCGGTTCCACTCATCCTACCGAAGAAAAAGCCATGCTGGAGGCTTTTAAAACCATTAAGGAAACTTATCCCGACGCGCGCCTTGTTATTGCTCCGCGCAAGCCGGAACGCACTAACGAAATTGTGCGCCTGGTTGGGCATTTTGGTTATGAAGTTGGGCTCCGTTCCAAACTTTTGAAAATTGACGGTGTACGTCCGCAGTACCCGGTGCTTTTGATTGATACCATCGGCGAACTGGGACGTATTTATTCCGTCGGCGATGTGGTATTTGTGGGCGGTTCTTTAATTAACCATGGCGGCCATAACGTACTTGAACCTGCCGCTCATGCCAAACCTATTCTGGTTGGCCCGAGTATGCAGAACTTTAAAGATTCCTATTCGCTTTTGAGCAAGGTTGGCGCCTGCAAAATGGTGAGCGGTATACCCGAGCTTACCAAAGAACTGATGGATATTATAAACGATGATAAACGCCGTGCCAAAATGGGCGCAGCGTCTTTACAGGTTATTAAGGAAAACCGCGGTGCTGCCGTGCGCAGTATTGAATATCTTGAAGATTTGCTGCGCATTACTACTGTTCCGGCAACTATTATGTCGCGTTACCCGACCAATATCCGCAATCTTAATGATGAGGGCGGCATCAGCATGAGCCACTCCGATTATATTATCCAGTATGTATACCAGATGGCGCACGGCACGGAAACGCCTTTTATGGGCAGCGTGCTTTTAGTGGTGCTGCGTTTCTTCTCTTATTTGTACGAATTTGGCGTTTGCAGCAAATTGTGGCTGTATAACGTGGGCTTTTTTAAACAGACAAAACTTGATTGCTGCGTAATTTCCATCGGCAATATTACCGTTGGCGGCACGGGCAAAACCCCTACCGCGCAGAAAGTGGCGGCCATGATTAAAAGCATGGGCTATAATGTTGTTATCTTAAACCGCGGCTACCGTTCTCACTGGGATAAAGAGCTGGGCGTGGTAAGTGACGGCAAGAAAATTTTCATGACGGCCTACG
>OHGK01000339.1_pt1 | contig 33652 bp, 20 predicted proteins | sample 1567671 | NCBI WGS metagenome assembly OHGK01 (sample SAMEA3879577, study PRJEB24766) | human gut metagenome | biome: human-associated habitat; feature: feces | place: USA | collected 1985/1987 | reverse complement strand
CACCACTTTCCTTCCTACAGATGAATTACTTAACCACATAAATGATTGAATTTAAGTTATTTAATAGTTTGAAAATTTGTTCTATCAGGATACTTCTGTAAATGTTTCGCAAAAATAGGAGAAATCCAGCGATAAAGCAAGCGATTAAAGAAATAATTCCGTAATCCGGCAGAATGCGAAGTTTACGGACAAGTAAAAGGTTTACTCGTCCTCCTGGTCTTTGCCTTGCTCTTTGCAGATAATGGAAATCTTTTCTCCGTTTGCTGAACGTTTTCTCAGGGCGCGGGGCGTGTCTCCGAAAGAGTCTTTGCAGAAGTGGGCAAAGTGGGATAGGGAATCAAAGCCATAGCGGGCGCTGATGACTGAAATGCGTTGTTTGGTGTATTGCAGGTCGTTCAGAATTCCTTCACGTTTCTTGTCCAGAATCCATTCATAGACCGGGACCCCATACATATTTTTAAACAGACGGCGGAATGTGGTGGTGGTATATCCACCGAGGTGGGCAAACTCTTCCACATTCTTCACCTTGTCGTAGTTCTGCATGACGAAATATTGGAAGCTTTCCGTATAAGTGCTGATGGGGTAGAAGAATGTACTGATTTGGTGTAGCGGATAGTAGCATGTCAATATGTATACCAATTCCTGGCATTTCATTTCAATGTATTTGCTGCACGCATAGGGTTGCTCGTTGAGGTAGCAGGCAAGGCTTTTCAGGAGCCCTTCGAGCATGGAAATCGCGGTAAGCGGGGTATAAGTCAAGGGGGCTTCCGAGCGTTTCAGTATCTCCTTGTAGCGCTCTTCGCAAATCAGAGGAAGCTCGGTGAACCAATAGACAATATATTCCACTTCGGTCAAAGCCAGGAGTTCTACTTTGGAGCCGATGGCTTGCAAGATGAGCTGGCGGCTTTGGAGAGTGGTGCCCGGATATTCGTCACTGTTTACAAGTAATTCACCTTTCAGCATAAATATCATGCAGTTCTGTGTGCACTTTTCAGCAGAGAAATGTTGTCCCTTGGGGTAGTGGCGGTAAACCAATACTCCTTCTGATTTTTGGGGACATACCATACAATCAATCTGTCGGTTGCAGCAAGTTTCCAGTCTCATGAAATGATTAGCGAATTATTATAAATGTGGCAACAAAGATAGAATTTTTTTGTGAAAACTCTATCTATTTGTCCTATCTTTGCGTCAAACTAATATAAAGGACTTATGAAAAAGGCTATTTTTTTTGTATATTTTATCTGCCTTGTTGTATCCGGTCTTTCGGCACAGAATTGGGATATTAACACTTTGCATCGGGTTAACAGTTGGGATGGCAAGTTTGTCCGTAACTATAATAAGATAATTTCACGTTCAGAGCCCTATGTTGCTGTCGGTGTTCCGGTGGCGATGGCGGTTGCCGCTTGGATAAAACATGATAAGGGTTTGCTGAAAGATGCGGTCTACGTAGGTACAAGTGTAGCGGGGGCTTTTGTTGTGACTTATGGAATGAAATATCTGGTGGACCGTGAGCGTCCTTATGATAAATATCCCGACAGAGTGCATGCATATAGCCATGAAGGCAGCCCGTCTTTTCCTTCCGGACATACGGCGACGGCTTTTGCCCTTGCCACCTCGCTCAGTGTAAAGTATCCTAAATGGTATGTGATAGCTCCGTCTGCCTTGTGGGCTTGTTCCGTGGGAGTTTCCCGTATGAACGAGGGAGTGCATTATCCGTCAGATGTGTTGGCGGGGGCTGCAATCGGTGCTGGATGTGCTGTGGTCAACATCTACGTCAACAAGTGGCTGAATAAGTGGCTGTTCGGAGAATGATTTTAGGCGCGAATTACGCGGAATACGCGGAGTTAGATAAACTAAATCCGCATAATCCGCGCCTAAGTTTGTTTCAAGTCGGCTATTGGATAATAGTGCTGTAGATGCCTTCGTTCAGCACTTTTAGAGCTTGCTGCACGCTCTGGTTCGTACTGTTCATCACCTGGAAGTATTCGTTCATGTCCCATAGGTCACGGGCTATCAAGGCTTTAAGTTGTGTCTTGATGAGCGGTAGGGATTGGTTGTACTGTTTCTCGTCAAACTTGATTTTCTCTTTGTCGGCAAGCGTACGTATTTCGGCAAGGAAGTTATCGTCTATCTCGAACTTCTCGTTGAAGGCTTCGAATTTCTTGTATTTGTTCTGCAACTCCTTCCGGTGCTTCTCGATGTAGCCGGTAGTGGCTTTGATAACCACGCCTTTGGCTACGAGGTTGCGGTGATAGTCTGTGTACTGGGTAGTGTCGATGGGGACGAAGAAGTCGGGCATGATACCTCCACCTCCGTAAACGGTACGTCCCATACGCTTGGTCTGTGCTTTCAGGGAGTCGGCAAAATGGATACTGTCCGCATGAATCATTTCTCCATGATTGAAGCGGTCTATCAGTTCCTGGTTATACTTATCCTGACTGTTCTCGCCGGTTAGGCGGCCGTCGAGGTTGGCGGTGCTGTCGTAAGGCTTCTGGATACAACGGCCCGAAGGAGTATAGTAGCGGGCGATAGTGAGGCGAATCATGGAACCGTCCGGCAGGTCGATAGGACGCTGTACTAATCCCTTGCCGAAGGTGCGGCGTCCTACTACCACGCCTCTGTCCCAGTCCTGGATGGCTCCGGTCACGATTTCACTGGCAGAAGCGGAGTACTCGTCCACCAATATGATGAGACGGCCGTTCTTGAAGTTGCCCGTACCTTTGGCAAAGAAATCACTGCGGCGTGCGGCCCTTCCTTCGGTGTAGACGATGAGTTCTTTTTGCTTCAGAAATTCGTTGGCAAGGTCGATGGCGGCATTCAGATACCCTCCTCCATTTCCTTGCAGGTCGAGGATGAGGTCTTTCATTCCTTTCTTTTGCAGGCTTTTCAGGGCTTCTGCAAACTCTTCGGCGGTGGTTGCCCCGAAGCGGTTGATACGGATATAGCCGGTTTTGGGTTGTATCATGTAAGATGCGTCCAGGCTGAGGATGGGAATTTTGTCACGCTTCACGGTGAAGTACAGCTGGTCGTCCACGCCACGGCGCACGATGGTGAGTTTCACTTCCGAGTCTTTCGGTCCGCGCAGGCGGCTCATAATATCTTCCGTGCTCATTTTTACTCCGGCAATGGCGCTGTCATTGACGGCTACGATACGGTCGCCGGCAAGGATGCCCACCTTCTCGGAAGGTCCGTTGCTCACGGGTTGTATCACAAGCAGGGTATCTTCTATCATCTGAAACTGTACGCCGATGCCCTCGAAATTGCCTTGCAACGGCTCGTTCATCTTCTTCACTTCTTCGGCGTTGTTGTAGGTGGAGTGCGGGTCGAGTTGTGCCAGCATCTTGATGATGGCTTCTTCCACCAGCTTGTCTTCATCCACCTTGTCCACATAAAGGTTGGTGATGGCAAACTCTGCCATTTGCAGTTTGCGCAGGGCTTCATTGTTCGGCTTTTGCGCTTGTGCCGTCACCGCGCATATACATATTATAATAGTAAATAGTTTTTTCATCATTTCCATTTTAATCCCTAATCCTTTATCCTTAATCCCTAATCCTTTATCCTTAATCCCTAATCTCCATTCCCTCCGGTATGAACATGCTTATGTCCTTGCCGTATTGCAGCAGTTCGCGCACGGTGGTGGAACTGACGCAGGTAAGTTCCGGCTCGGTGAAGAGCAGGATGGTTTCTATGCCGGTCAGTTTGCGGTTGATGTCGGCAATGGTTTCCTCGTATTCGAAATCCTTCACGGTGCGTATGCCGCGTATTATCAGACTGGCATCTACCTGCCGGGCAAAGTCGATAGTCAGGCAGTCATAGGACTGCACAATGATGCGCGGCTCGTTCCGGTAGTAGTCTCGTATCATTTGTTCGCGCTTTTCCAAGGGGAAATACGTATTCTTATTTTCATTGATGCCGATGCCTATGACGATTTCGTCTATAAAAGTCAGTGCACGGCTCACTACCGAAGAGTGTCCGATAGTAAACGGGTCGAATGTTCCCGGAAAGATAGCTCTTCTCATGATGCCAAATCTTCTTCTATAACCAAGTTGTTGATAATAAAGTTTTGTCGTTCCATGGTATTCTTACCCATGTAGAATTCCAGCAGCTCTTTTACGAGGTCTGTCTTGCGCAGGGACACTTGTTCCAGACGCATATCCTTGCCGATAAAATGCTTGAACTCGTCGGGCGAGATTTCTCCCAGACCTTTGAATCGGGTGATTTCGGGGTTGGGACCCAGTTCTTCAATGGCTTTCACACGTTCCTCCTCTGTATAGCAATAACTTGTCTTCTTTTTGTTGCGCACGCGGAAGAGAGGGGTTTGCAGGATATATACATGCCCTTTCTTTATCAGGTCGGGGAAGAATTGCAGGAAGAAGGTGATGATGAGCAGGCGGATGTGCATGCCGTCCACATCGGCATCGGTAGCTACGATGACTTTGTTGTAGCGCAGTGTCTCTATGCCGTCTTCTATATTCAAGGCTGCTTGAAGCAAGTTGAATTCTTCGTTTTCATAAACTACTTTCTTGGTGAGTCCGTAGGAATTTAGCGGTTTACCACGCAGGCTGAATACTGCTTGGGTATTCACGTCGCGGCTCTTGGTGATGGAACCGCTGGCAGAGTCTCCCTCGGTAATGAAGATGCAGCTGTCTTCCAGATTGTCGCCTTTCGTGTCGTTTAGGTGAATACGGCAGTCGCGCAGTTTCTTGTTGTGCAGGTTCGCCTTCTTTGCCCGTTCGCGGGCCAGCTTGGTCACACCGGCGATCGCCTTGCGTTCTTTTTCCGATTCCTGGATCTTACGCAGCAGGGCGTCCGATGTCTCTGCGTTCTTGTGCAGGTAGTTGTCCACTTCGGTCTTTATGAAGTCGCCTACATACTTGTTCACGCTCACGCCGTCAGGACTCATGGTAAGCGAGCCGAGCTTAATCTTCGTCTGGCTCTCGAACATCGGTTCCTCCACGTTTACGGCGATGGCGGCAACGAGGCCGTTGCGTATGTCGGTATATTCGAAGTTCTTGTTGAAAAACTCCTTTATAGTCTTGGCTATGTGCTCCTTGAACGCGCTCTGGTGCGTACCGCCCTGGGTGGTGTGCTGGCCGTTGACGAACGAGTGGTACTCCTCGCCGTACTGGTTGGTGTGGGTGAACGCTATCTCGATGTCTTCGCCCTTGAGGTGTATTATAGGGTAAATGCCGTCGGTGGTCATCGTGTCGTTGAGCAGGTCTTCAAGTCCGTTGCGGCTCAATATGCGGCGACCGTTGAACATTATGGTAAGCCCCGTGTTAAGGTAAGTGTAGTTGCGGAGCATCGTTTCGACGAAGTCGTTGTGGAAAGTGTAGTTCTTGAACAGCGTGTTGTCGGGCTCGAAGAACACGTATGTACCGTTTTCGTCCTGCGTGTCTTCAGTCACGTCGCTTTTAAGAACGCCCCTTTCGAACTTCACCGTGCGCACCACACCGTCGCGGTAAGACCTCACCTCAAACTTGGAGCTAAGCGCATTGACGGCCTTTATGCCGACACCGTTGAGGCCGACGCTCTTCTTGAACGCCTTTGAGTCATACTTTCCGCCGGTGTTGAGCACGCTTACAGCCTCTACGAGCTTGCCCTGCGGTATGCCGCGGCCATAGTCGCGGACGGTTACCCGGAGGTTGTCGTCAAGGTCAATCTCAATCCGTTTGCCGGCTTTCATCTTGAACTCGTCTATCGAGTTGTCGATGACTTCCTTAAGCAATACGTATATTCCGTCTTCCGGCATCGAGCCGTCGCCCAACCGTCCGATGTACATTCCGGGACGGGTGCGCACATGCTCCATGTCGGACAGGTGCCTGATGTTTTCGTCTGTATAAGAAGTTGTAATTTTATTCTCTTCGCTCATAAAATTCCAAAATTAACAATTAAAAGTTAAAAATCAAACGCCGTGGTTGAAACAGGATGGCGGCTTCATGTGGCGTTGTAAGCTGTTACTTGCTTTCTATACCTTTCAACGACCTCAATATTGAAACAAGAAGACTTATGATGTTCTTCAAGTCGGTGTTCATTGAGTAGTAAATCTTGTCTTCCAGTATGTCTGTCGAGTGGAGCAGCTACAGCCAATATTTGGTTTCAGATGCTTCTTTAAGCGCTATGCTCATCTTGCTTATAAAGTCGGCTTTGCTTTGTGCAAATTCAGCTTCATAAAGATTGGCACCTATACTTGTGCCGGAACGTAGCAGCTGGTCAGCAAGCGAGTATTCACGTTTGGTATCTCTTATGAACCTACTGCACTTAACAATGCGTATGGCAAACTTCTCCGCCTTTTCTTTCACAATGTTATTGCCGTCAGCCATAATCAACTTTGTTTAATTGTTACTCCATTTCAGCGGGTTTAAGTCGATATGATTACCGCCAGCCATAAATAGCGCTGTTTAATTTTTACTTTTTAATTTTTAATTATTTCCCGCCGGCTTGCCGGCAGGAAATCTACAGCCACTTCTTGTAGCAGCGTCTTCTCTTGTGCAGTATTGTCTCGAGGTATTGCCACTGGCTCTGCACATTCTCGTTCGTTTCCATTTCAACCTGGCTCTCGCCCCACTTGAATCCGTATGCCTGGTAGCGCGGAATGAGGTCGTAGAACATAAGGGCGTTGGCTCCCTTCATGCGGTATTCGGGCAGAACTCCGAGCAGGAGCAGGTCAACGCCTTCGGTCTTGTGGGCCTTGAGGGCGCGCAACACGTGCCACCAGCCGAACGGGAAGAGCCTTCCGCGGCGGCATTTCTGCAGCGCGCGTGCCAGCGACGGTATGGTGATGCCAACGGCAACGGGCTTCTTCTCGGCGTTCCAGTCCTCCACTACGGTGATTAGGCTGAGGTCGGCCATGGGGAAATACATCTTTATGTATTGGTCTATCTGCTTCTCGGAGAGTTCCGAATAGCCGTATAGGTCTTTGAAGCAGGTGTTGATAAGGTCGAACATCTTCTTGCCGTAGCCGCCCTCGAACACGTCTTTCTTGGTCAGCTTGCGCACGTGCAGGTTGTAGCGCTTCTGTATCATCTCGGCTATCTTGGTGTATTTCTCCGGCACTTCGTCGGGCACCATGAGCTTGAACTCCACGTAGTCGTTGTCCTTCTCGAATCCGCCCAGCTTCTCCATGTGTTCAGGATAGTACGGATAGTTGTATATCGTGGCCATCGTGCCGAGCTGGTCGAATCCCATTGTGAGCATTCCTTCAGGGTCGAGGTCGGTGAATCCGAGCGGACCTATCATCTCGTCCATTCCCTTCGACTTGCCGTAATCCTCGACGGCATTGAACAAAGCGCGCGACACCTCGATGTCGTCGACGAAGTCTATCCAGCCGAAGCGCACGCACTTGCGGCCCCAGCGCTTGTTCGCGCGGTGGTTTATGATGGCGGCCACGCGTCCGGCCATGCGTCCGTCTTCATAGAAAGCCATGAAGTATTCTGCCTCGCTGAACTCGAAGGCGGCGTTCTTTGTTTTGTCGAGGGTATTCATCTCGTCGCTGAACAGGTTGGGTACGTCCTGCTCGCAGCCTTCGTAGAGGTCGTAATGGAAGTCTATGAAGCGCTCAAGGTCTTTCCTGCTGCTTACTTTCTTTATTGTTACAGATGACATTTCCTTATATTTTGAGACGTTGTTTAAACGTGCAAAATTAACATTTTTACAGTTAATATGGAAATAAAATCTTTTTTTTAGTATAAAAGATGACAGCGCAACGCGCTGCGATGCCTTATTCTGACAGTTTCTCAAACTGTTTAAGTACGTCGCAGCGCGTTGTGTACCGGTCGATATTCTGCGGATGTTCGTGTGCGAAGCGGCTCAGTGCTGCCAGTGCTTTGTATTGCGCTGAGGCAGTGTGAGGAATTATTACGAGGTTGTATTCGCTGTCGTAAGTAACCTCATACCACGGTTCTATGTCGATGAAAGCCAGCGCGTAGAGCGATTTGTACTGTGTGTTCAGATTGGCGGAGCGGCTGCTCTGTCTGAGATAGTCAATCGCTTTGGCAGCGAAGTCAAGTTCACCGGCGCGTGCGCTGTCGTTCACACTGTGCGAGTAATGTGTCAGGAACCAGCAGTCGCCGTAGCACGATGCCTGATAATAGCGCACCGCAAGCTCGTAAGCCTGTGCTTCTTTCTGCTCTCCGGCAGTCGCGAGGTTATAGCTTGACTGCATCTGAATCATCTCCTTGCAGTACTTCAGTTTCAGGTTTTCCTTAGGTTCGCCCTTGTCAGGGCCGTCTGTCTCATACGTGTTGGGCAGCTGTCTGTTGAACCAGCGGGCTTCAGTGTAATTTCTGTTGGCCATGTACCAGCTGATGTTCTGGCGTGAGATGAAGTCAAGACTTACACGCTCAAGATAAGGCACGGCCTCGGCGAAGCGTCCTTCGGCCATGTATCGTGTGCCGATAAGGTCGTTGTAATAGTCCTTGTTGGCGTAAACCTGCTGCGCTACGTAGTGCTCGAACAGGTCGCTCTTTGCCGATGTAAGGAATGAGTAGTATGCGGCCAAAGTGTCGGCAGACGTCTGCGACAGTGCTGCGAAGTATTCGTTACCCCATGAATAGTCGCGGTTCCACGGCCAGTCGCCGCCCCATTTGAAGTCCTTGTCGGCTGTATGGTCGCCCGAAGTCTCAAAGCTGAAGCCGTTTTCGGTAGCCATGCCAATGAGCGCGAGCGCCATTTCGGGGCGTCCTGCGGCTATGTAGCGCGGTGCCAGCACGTTGTAGGCAATGCGCTCCTTGACGTCAGTGTAGTGGTTTGCGTATTCGCCTGAGCGTCCGCGCTCCTCCTCAATCTTGCTGTCGAGCCAGCGGAACTCGTCAGTAAGCCATGCCGTAGAGCTGCCTTCGAGCTTCATCGTGGTGGCCTTTGCCAGCATACGTATGCAGCGCGCGTTGTCTTTCATACGCTGACTGCCGTCCATCTTGACAGCCTGTGCGGCTCTGCGGTAAGCCTCGTCATAGTTGCCCATAAGATATTCTATCATGGCTGCCGCGCTCTGCCACAGGCAAGGCGACTGTGTGCGCTTCTCTTTTATAACCTCATCGGCGAAATTCAGAAATTCGTTTGCCTCGCTGTCGGCCACTTTGCGTATGTCAGTTCCGCCCGTGTGCAGTCTGAACGGACTGTCGTCGCGCGTGTCAAGAGTCTCCTGAAGATTGTTCACAAGGTCCTGAACAAGGTATAGCAGCGTGGGCGAGTCAGGGTCGTCGGCATAAACCTTGCGTATGCCTGCCATGTTGCGGTACTTGCCCATGCAGTATTTAATGCTCAGCATGTCGCCCTGTTCGGCGTATATGTCGCACGCCTGGCGCATCAGTCCGCTGTTGAGCAGAGCCCGTGCGTATATGTTGCGGCACATCTCGCGCCACACGCCGTCGGGCAGCTTGCTTGCCGTTGCCGTCCAGTAGAGCATGTTGGCCTTGTCGCGCCCCAGCATCATGTTGGCGCGCATGGTCATCAGGGCGTACTGCTCGTCCATGCGTCCGCCCTTGTAGTCCTCGCAGGCGTCGAGCAGGGCGCGCAGGGTGCTGTCGCGCGAGGCCAGCTCCTCCTTCGTCGGATAGTCCCACGAGTCCATGCTTATCTTGTCGCTCACGTCGAGGTATGCGTCCAGCAGGCGCATGTAGCTTAGCATCTGCCGGTCGCCGTGGCGGCGGGCTATGCTGTCCAGGCGTTCGCGGTTGTACTGGTAGTATGAGTAGTCGGTGCTTTCAGGCTGGCCGCCGTAGCGTTTCCACCAGTCGTTCATATCCTCGCGGAACGGTGATGTGAGAGCGTCGCGGCGGAATACGCTGAACATATATGAGTTGTGCGACGGCAGTTCGGGCATGCAGGCCATTGCTCCTGCCGCGGCTGTCAGACTAAATATCGCTGTAATTAAATATCTTCTCATAGTCATCGGGTTTAAATCGGGTTGCGTTCTGTTTGCTAAGGTCGAAGAGTATTATCTCACTGTTGGCGTCGGGCCGGCGGCTGCCTACGGCCCCCGCCGCCGTGGTTATGTCGTCCAACGACGGCGCGCGCGTCACTATCGAGTCGCCCGGCAGCACGGGCAGGTCGTCGTCCCTGTGCATTATGCCCACGTACCTGCCGCCGCGGAACAGTATGCGCCACGAGTAAATAGGGTAGGCTGCCGAAAGCGGAAGCTCGTAGTCGGCCAGATGGCGCAGGTATGGCGCTGCGTCGCGCATGTCGAGAATCGGCTTGCCGCAGCTGATGTCGGTGAAGTCGCCCGTGTTGTACATCATTAGCACGCCGCGGTCTACGGGCGGCGCGCCCTCTGACAGCTGGTGCAGGCGTATCGTGGCAGACACCTTGACGCCCCTTTCGGCGGCCATGGCGCGCAGCGTGCGCAGGAATCCGAAGTAGCGCTGGCGCGTGCGCCGCGTCCAGTCGCAGTCTATCTGTATCTCCTTCACGCCGCCGATGTCGTTGGTGGCGTTCATCTGCAATATGCGCTTTAGTATGAGTCCGGCCAGCCCGGCGGTGTCGGCGGCCATGCACTCGTTGACTATGTAGACCGCGGGCACCACCTCGACGCCCTGCGGCACGCCCGTGCTGAACCTCAGCGTGGCGTTGGGCACGGGGCTTCCGTCTTCGCCAGCCACCACGTCGAAGTACCTTACGTACATGCGGTTTACGCCGTGGCGGTCGATGAAGGCCTGCTTGGTGCTGTCGATGTCGAGCACCGTGCTCCAGTAGTACACCGAGCGTCGGCTTCCGCCGCCGTCAGTCCTGCCGCATGCCGACGCAAGCAGCGCCAGCAGGCACGCTGTTATGTATGTTGCGAGCTTCATTGTTCAAATTGCGAAGATACTTAAAAATGCGCTTAACTGCAATATTTGTAACATTATTAGGTGTTATTTATGGATATTTGTATTTCGCGCCGGTATTGCAGTCAAAAAACGTCAGCGCCCACAACCTTGGCGCATGGCTAAGGCTACGGCGCGCTGAAACAAAAGCCGTGAAAACAATCGTAAGGGAATAACAATGGAACTGAAAATACTGCCGTTCCGCGTGGACGTCAGCATGCCGTGTCTTGGCTGCACTCCCCGTAGGTTATTGTCATTCCACGTTCCACGCGTAATATGTGTTGCCGGTATTATCGTAGTCTACCGATACGTGCGGCGGATGGTGCTTCGGGCCCTTAGGCTTCTTCGGTGGTTTGTGCTTCTTATGGTGCGGCGGACGTGGCGGATGGTCCTTATGGACTATGCACGAACCGCAGGCCATTGCCATGCAGAGGGCCATTATTGTCGTCTTGAATATTGCTGATGGTCTCATCGTAGTATTTGTTACAGGTTTATACTAAGGTTATGTAAACGCCGTTTTTTCAACCGCGTCTTATATATAAGAGGAGGTAAACGGCAAAAAGTAAAATCGCGACAACATTTTTTTACAATATTTTGACGCACCAGTTCTACCGCTTCCCCGCCCGTGGCAGGGAAGCGGCCGCAGGCATGCGGTGCCGTCATATTTTGTTGCGTGTGTAACGGATTGATGCTCAATCGGTTACAAAAGGCCGTCTTTTGCATTCCGAAAGGTTGCCTTTTGCAACGCGAAAGATAACCTTTTGCATTCTAAAAGGTAGCCTCTTGCAGACTGTGTGTCGGCAAGCCCGTGTCGGGACGGCGCACGGCAGGGGCGTGGGCGGCATGCAACGGGCATGCTGCCGGCGTCGTTATGTTGTCTGCCTGATTTAATTATGTCATGCAAATTTTATTAAAAATATAAGTTTCTGCATCAAAAAGTATAGTTTAATTATATTTAATTCGTATATTTGCAGTGTGTAACGAAAGGCTTGACCGTGGTTTGACGGTTCGGAAAAGCCAATATGCAACGGTAACGAAAATTCAGACAAAAACCAAAATCTTATTTCAGTAGTATTATTATGAAACATTATTTTATTAAATCTTTTCTTTTCCTCGCCGTCCTGTCCGTATGCTTCGGCTTCGCTTCATGTTCTGACGACGAGGACAATACTCCCCCGCCGTATGAGGAGGTGTGGACTGTTCAGCCTTACAAGGCAAAAGATTATCCTATTTTAGACCTTAATCCTGCTTTTTGGTGTTGGGGGTATGTGGTAACAGACCCGAGAGGTAAAACTGGCGTTTACGGAGGTTTATCTGATTTTGACGACATCTGGCAGGAAGGCCACAAGTACGAGATACTGGTAAAGGCTGTGTATCATAATGTGCCTGAAGGAACTGTTGACGATATTCCCGGTTACATATTCTATTTTGTCAAAGTACTGTCAGATGAGGTTGTGACCGATTATGAGGAGAAGGCGTGGCCTCCGTATTGGTGGCCTGAAGGTGAGCCGTGGCCTCCAATGGGTTGGGAGGATGATTATGATAATTACCCTCCGTTCTGGTGGCCTGAAGGTGAGCCGTGGCCTTCAGAGTATTGGGACGAGAATTTCAAGTATTGGTGGCCTTCCGACGAGGACCCGTGGCCTCCTACTGGTTACAAAGGTAATTAGTTTGTGTGGCTTGTTTTTCCGCCCATGTTGGTAACCTTTACGTGTGCTGCCCGGTTGCAGGTTTGAGCCTGTGGCCGGGCAGTATCATTTTTCATCGATAGAATATGCCGTGCTTGCCGGTCGCCTTGTTATGTGCTGTGGGTTGTTTTCCGGCATCCGCCGGCTCCTCGATAAACGAAAAACGCGCGGGCTTTAGGCCTGCGCGCAGAGATGAAAGGAATCAAGAGTGGTCTCACCGAGAATCGAACTCGGATCTAATCTTTAGGAGAGACTTGTTCTATCCATTGAACTATGAGACCCCAATCCGGCTGCAAAGGTAATCTGTTTAGAGCGTAAAACCAAATTATTTGTGAAAAAACATGTAAACAATTAAACTTTTCGGGGCTTAATCAATCAGATAGAGTGTTATGAAGAAACTTATTGTTTTTTGTCTACTCGTTATGAGCGTTGTCCTCTGCCATGCGCAAGGCAGCGTCAGGGGAAAGGTGGTAGACACGGCTACGGGCGGCTCGATGCCGTTCGTCAACATCGCCGTGTACGACAAGGCCACGCAGAAATTTGTAAAGGGTGCAATATCGGACGAGAAGGGCCTGTTCTATGTTACGGGTCTGCCCTACGGCAGCTACACCATGAAGCTGTCGTACATAGGCTACACCGAGCTTGTAAAGAGCTTCACGCTTGAGGCCGAGCACAAGCACACCAATTTTAAGAAAATAAGCCTCTCTGAGGACAGCCAGACGCTGCAGGAGGTCACGGTGACGGCGCAGCGCCCGGGCATGAAGCTCGAGGTTGACCGCAAGTCGTTCGACGTGACGCAGGACATAAGCAACGCCGGCGGTGCGGCGAGCGACGTGCTCGAGAACATCCCGTCGGTCGAGGTCGACACGGAGGGCAACATATCGCTGCGCGGCAACACCAGCGTGGAGGTGTGGATCAACGGCAAGGCCAGCGGACTGACCAGCGACAACCGCGCCGAGATACTCCAGCAGCTGCCTGCCGAGAGCATTGACAGGATAGAGGTCATCGACAACCCGTCGGCAAAGTTCAGTGCCGAGGGCAGCGCCGGCATCATTAACATCGTGCTGAAGAAGAACCGCACGGCGGGCTACTACGGCTCGGTGCAGGCCGGAGGCAGCTCGAGGGGCAGCGCCAACGCCAGCGGCAACATCAACTTCAACGTAGGCAGGTGGGAAGGATACCTGAACGTGGGCTACCGCCACCGTGCCAACGACGGCGGCTCGTCGAGCTACCAGGAGTACCTGAACACCAATGAGTACCAGTCGTACACCACCGAGAACAACCGTATGGGCAACAACATATTCAGCCGTGCCGGCCTTACATACAACGCAACTGACAAGGACGCGCTGTCGATATCGGGCATGATGATGATGGGAAGCCACAAGAACGGCGGCGTGACGCCTTACCATTACGGTACGATAGGCGCCCCGCAAGACAGCTACATAATGCTGCGCAACTCGTCGGGGCATAACGACATGCGCATGTTCTACGGCGAGTTCAACTACCGCCACAACTTCACCGACCGCCATTACCTCGACTTCACCGTCGACTACAACAACTGGCGCATGGACCAGGACAACATATACCAGGACAGCACCGAGTATTTCGACGAGCCGAAGCCCACCGAATACGACTACCAGTACCGCCCGATGTTCAACCGCAGCCACTCGTGGGAGGTGAAACTCGACTACGAAAACCCGATAAGCGAGGCCATAATGCTGCAGGCCGGATACCAGGGCAACTTCCGTCGCGAGAACTCTCCGCAGGAGTCTTATATCGACGAGACGAGCTGGGACGGCGTAAACCAGGTGGAAGACGAGGAATACTACAACCGCTTCATCTACAACATGGACCTGCATGCGCTCTACGCCACCGCCACGATGAAGTTCGGCAAGTTCGGCGTCATGGGCGGACTGCGCGGCGAGTACTGGCACGTCAACTCCGAAAGTTACAGCTACGAGCAGGAGCACGACCCCTCGAAGCGCGACCCGGCGTTCAAGAAGGACTTCTTCCAGCTCTTCCCCAGCGTGTTCCTCTCTTACCAGCTTACCGAGACGCAGCAGCTGCAGCTCAACTATACGCGCCGCCTGCGCCGTCCGTGGGGAGGCCAGCTCAACAGCTTCCGCAACACGCGCGACGCCTCGATGGTGTCGTTCGGTAACCCCGAGCTTACTCCCGAGTACAGCAACTCGTTCTCGCTCAACTACCTGAAGACATGGGACGCCCACTCGTTGCTCGTCAGCGCGTACTACCGCCCCACTTATGACGTAATCGAGCGCATAAGCTACCAGAGCAGCTCCGACGGCATGATGTATCAGACTTTCATGAACGTTGCCAAGAGCCTGAGCTCCGGTGTCGAGCTTGTTATGAAGAACCAGATTTGCAAGATACTTAATCTTACCACAACAGCCAACGCCTATTACTACAAGCTCGACGGCTTTACGTACGACATAGACGGGCAGACCGTAACCGGCGAAGGCAACAGCAACTTCACCTGGAACGCACGCATGCAGGCGTCGTTGATGCTGCCCTGGGACATATCGTTCCAGCTTACGGGCCGCTACCGCTCACGCCAGGCAGTGGCGCAGGGCTACCGCAAGGGTAACTTCAGGCTCAATCTGGGCTTGCGCAAGTCGTTCCTCGACCGCAAGCTGACGCTCGCCGTCAACTGCCGCGACCTGCTCAACACAAGCAAGTTCGATACTTACACCAGCTCGGAGACCTTCACACGCCACCAGAAGAACTGGCGCAGCGGACGCACGGTGAACCTTACGCTGACTTACAACTTCGGCAACATGAAGGCGAAAGCACCCAAGAAGAAGGTTAACAACAGTGCCAACATGAGCGGAGAAGAAGGCGGAGGAATGGAGAACGGATACGAATAGTCCGTGAATTGAAATAATACGAGCCTCTGAAAGGACGTCATCATAAATGCGGCCTGCAATCAGAATCTGTATGATACAGAATCGGTGGCGGCCGCATTTTTATTTATTAAATGCCAGACCGGTTGGCTTTTTACCTCACGTTAAGGTTGTTATTCGTGATGTTGGTCCGTGCCTTATTCGCCGGCGCGATACGTCTCAGTCAGCCTTGCGCCTTGTCTTAAGCGACAGGATGTACCAGCTTACGCCCACAGCCACGGCCAGCATGGCGGCGCGCAGCCACCACGAGCCGAATATCAGCACCATGCAGTGCAGCGAGGTGAGCCACAACAGCGACAACGAAATAATCTTTGCGCGCAGCGGTATGCTGCGTTCCTCGCGGAAGCTGCGTATGTACGGGCCCAGGTGCCTGTGCCCGAGTAGCCACCGGTAGGCGCGCGGCGAGCTGCGGAAGAACATCGCCGCCGATAGAAGCAGGAAGGGCGTGGTGGGCAGCAAGGGCAGGAATATGCCTATGACGCCGAGCACCAGCGACAGCGAACCTATTAAGAGGAAGATGTATTTCATGGCGCAAAGATAATAACACGGCGTGAAATAACGGCACGCCGGCGGCATAATAAGTTGCACATGTGCCGGTATTGCCGCCCCTGTGGCATGGTATACGGCGGCCGGCGGCTGTATTTACAGGAATAAAATACGCATGCTCCTGTATAATGGAGCATGCGTATTTTTATTTAACGGTAATGTTTTACATTGCAAAAGCCATCCTTCCGCGGCACGTCAGGCCGCCTTACGGGAGGCGTTTCGCCTTCAGCGTCAGCACACCTGGCTGCCCGGCTTCACGTCGGCGGAGGTCGTAATGACGCTCAGCGAGCCGTCGAAGTCCTCTGCTGAGAGTATCATGCCCTGGCTCTCGATGCCCTTCAGCTTGCGCGGGGCAAAGTTGGCGATGAAGCAGACACGCTTGCCTACGAGGTCTTCAGGCTTGTAGAACTTGGCTATGCCGCTCACGATGGTGCGGTCCTGGCCGCTTCCGTCGTCGATGGTGAACTTGAGCAGCTTGTCGGCTTTCTTCACTTTCTCGCACGCCTTGATTAATCCAACGCGTATGTCGAGCTTCTCGAAGTCCTCGAAAGGTACGTTGGGCTTTATCTCCTTGGCCTTGTAGTTGGCGGCCTCGTTGGCCTTCTTTGTCTCCTCGAGCTTCTTCAGCTGGAAGTCTATCACGTCGTCCTCAATCTTCTCGAACAGCAGTTCGGGCTCGGCCAGCTGGTGTCCGGCCTGGAGCAGGTCGGTAGAGCCGAGCTGGTTCCAGTCGAAGGTGTCGATGTTAATCATCTTGCGGAGCCTTGCGCTGCTGAAAGGCAGGAACGGCTCGAAGGCTATCGCCAGGTTGGCAACGAGCTGGAGCGAGATGTTGAGGATGGTCTCTACGCGCTTCATGTCGGTCTTTGCCACCTTCCACGGTTCGCAGTCGGCTATGTACTTGTTGCCTATGCGTGCCAGGTTCATTGCCTCCTTGAGGGCGTCGCGGAACTTGAAGGCGTCGAGCAGGCGCTCAACGTTGGCCTTGACGTCCTTAAACTCTGCTATGGTCTGCGTGTCGATGTCTTGCAGTTCGCCGCATGCCGGCACTACGCCGTTCCAGTATTTCTTGGTGAGCTGCAGCGCGCGGTTTACGAAGTTGCCGTAGATGCCCACCAGTTCGCTGTTGTTGCGCTCCTGGAAGTCTTTCCACGTGAAGTTGTTGTCCTTCGTTTCGGGCGCGTTGGCGGTGAGCACGTAGCGCAGCACGTCCTGCTTGCCGGGCAGCTCCTCAAGGTATTCGTGGAGCCATACCGCCCAGTTGCGCGATGTCGAAATCTTGTCGTTCTCAAGGTTGAGGAACTCGTTTGCCGGTACGTTGTCAGGCAAGATGTATCCGCCGTGTGCCTTGAGCATGGTGGGGAACACGATGCAGTGGAACACGATGTTGTCCTTTCCGATGAAGTGGACGAGGCGCGTCTCGGGGTCCTTCCACCACTTCTCCCAGTCCTCGGGCATGAGTTCCTGGGTGTTTGAGATGTAGCCTATCGGCGCGTCGAACCACACGTAGAGCACCTTGCCCTCTGCTCCGTCGACGGGGACGGGTATTCCCCAGTCGAGGTCGCGCGTCATGGCACGTGGCTGCAGGTCGAGGTCGAGCCACGACTTGCACTGTCCGTAGACGTTGGGGCGCCACTCCTTGTGGCCTTCGAGTATCCATTGCTTGAGCCAGTCCTGGTACTCGTTGAGCGGCAGATACCAGTTCTTGGTCTCCTTCAGCACGGGCTGCGAGCCGCTGATGGCGCTCTTCGGGTTGATAAGCTCGGTGGGGTCGAGGTCGCTTCCGCACTTCTCGCACTGGTCGCCGTAAGCCTTCGGGTTGTGGCAGTGGGGGCATTCGCCCGTTATGTAGCGGTCGGCGAGGAACTGGTGTGCCTCCTCGTCGTAGTACTGCATTGAGGTCTTCTCTACCAGCTTGCCTTCCTCGTATAGCTTCTTGAAGAAGTCCGACGCCACCTTTGAGTGTGTGTCGGATGTGGTGCGGCTGTAGATGTCGAACGAGATGCCGAAGTCGGCAAAGCTCTTCTTTATCATTGCGTGGTAGCGGTCGACCACTTGCTGGGGCGTTATGCCCTCCTTCTTTGCGCGGATGGTGATGGGCACGCCGTGCTCGTCGCTTCCGCAGATGAATCTTACGTCTTGTTTCTTAAGTCTGAGATAGCGCACATAGATGTCTGCCGGCACGTAGACTCCGGCCAGGTGGCCTATGTGCACGCCGCCGTTGGCGTAGGGCAGGGCGGCGGTCACGGTGGTGCGCTTATAATTTTTCTTTTGTTCCATAATCTTATCCAAGTTAAATAAGCCGGCCGTGCTTGTCGGCCTAATCCGCTGCAAAAGTACTCAAAAAAGTCGGATTATCGCCATGTAGCCGCCATGTTTTTGTATTTGCCGGTGATAAAAGGGTGGTGTAAGTCAAAGTGTATCAGCATGGTTTGGTGCCGCAGGGCGCTGCCGCGGCGGTGCGGGCGCAGTGGGCGTGCCGTAGTTTTTTCCTGTCTGAAACGCAATCCGTGATACAACCAAGCGCCGTGGCGGCTTAAATTAGCAACCGCAAACGCCGGCAGGCGCAACGCCCGTGCCCGCCCTGCCGGCAGTCCGCGTGCGGCAGTATGAACGGTTATGCCGCACGGGGGCATGGCACGGATAGTTTTCGTAAAACCGTTAGTAACAACTAAAACAACAGCTTATGGCAACAATCAAGATTAAGTTACGCCCTTCGGCTACGCAGGGCAGTGAAGGCACGTTGTTCTTCCAGGTTATCCACCGCAGGGTAACAAGAACCGTCAGCACCGACTACCACGTGAACACGGACGAGTGGGACGATGCCCTATCGGCAGTGCGCATGGGCGGCAGTCCCGGCCGGCAGGCGTATTTGCAGATGGTGGCGTCGAAAATACGGTGGAACATGAAACAGTTTACGGCCATACTGGTGGGAAGGAGACTGCCGGCGTGCAGTACACAGCCGACGACGTGGTCGAGGCTTACAGGCGGCTGCCGCCCTGCCAGACGTGGTTCGGCTTCATACGCTCCATGGCCGACAGGAAAATCATGGCCGGGCGGCATGGCACAGCCAAGACGTACAGTGACGCCCTGAAGAGCTTCTCGGCGTTCCGCAGCGGCGAGGACATCGTGCTTGACGCCCTTGACGGCGATACCATTGTGATGTATGAGGCGTGGCTGAGGTACCGGGGGCTTAAGCGCAACTCGTCGTCGTGTTACATGCGCACCCTGCGCACGCTGTACCGCAAGGCTGTCGGCATGGGGCTCACCACCGACAAGGACATCTTCCGCCACGTGTTCACGGGCTTTGCCAAGACAGCCAAGAGGGCCATACCGCTGGCGTCGATACGCTCGATACGGCAGCTCGAGCTGCCCGAAGGGTCGCGGATCGCCTTCGCCCGCGACGTGTTCATGCTCAGCATATACCTCCAGGGCATGTCGTTCGTCGACATGGCATACCTGAGGAAGTCTGACATCAGCAGCGGACAGTTGCAATACAACAGGAAGAAGACCGGCCAGTGCATCACCGTAAGCTGGGAACCCTCGATGCAGGCCATCGTTGACGAGTATGCGCACCTGACCGGCGGCAGCCCTTACCTGCTGCCCATCATAACGCGCCTTGACGGCACGGAGCGCCGGCAGTACGTGAAGATGGAGCACAACGTAAACCGGCTGCTCAAGAAGATAGGCGCCATGGCCGGCGTCCGCATACCGCTTACGACATACGTGGCGCGCCACTCATGGGCCACTACCATGCGCGACATGGGCTACGACCTGTCGATAGTGAGCCGCGGGCTGGGGCACGAGAGCCTCAAGACCACGCAGATATACCTGTCTACCATCGACACGTCGGCCGTGGCTAATGCCAACCGCAGGATGATAGGCCGCATCATAAGGTGAGAAGGTGAGCCGGCACACGGCGTGTCAAAAAACAGGGTATGGCCGGCAGTCTTGTGAAAGACGGCCTTCAGCGTCATAAAACGCCACGTCTTGCAAGGAAGAGCTGTACCATACGTGGGAAAACGTCAACATTGTGACGCTCAACACCGACTGGATTAAGCGCATGGACAACCACAAGCTGCACCTCGGCATCGACGGCACGCTGAGCTTCCTCAAGTCAACCGTCAACACGGAGAACGTGGTTACGGGCGAAAAAGGTTACAACACTACCCGCTACCCCGACGGCGGCAACAGCATGCACACCGTCGAAGCCTTTGCCACCCACGTGTGGAATATCAGCCAGAAGTTGAGCATGCACGACGGCATTCGCCTTGGTTACGCCACCACTTACTCAAGCGTGAAGGACACGGAGCAGTTCCCCTTCTTCGGCGGCGGCAGCCAGCGCAAGAACAACTTGACGTACAGTGCCGCCATCGGGCTGAACTACCTGCCCTCGAAGACATGGAAAACGGCGTTTTCCATGTCAACGGCCTACCGCGTGCCCAACATCGACAACACCTCCAAAGTGTTCGACTCGAAAGTTGGCACCGTGACGATTCCCAACAAGCACATCCGTCCCGAGAAGACCGTTTCGGCCGACTTGAACATAACAAAGCACGTGGCCGACGTGCTGACATGGGAAAACGTGGTCTACGCCACATACTACTTCGACGCCATAACCACGGCGCGCGGCACCTTCATGGGCGGCAGCCAGATGGAATACCAGGGCGAGCTGTGCGACGTCTATACATACACCAACGCCAAGACCGCCGTGCTCTGGGGCGCATCGTCAAGCCTTACGGCCAAGCCCTCGAGGCAGACCGAGCTTTACGCATCGTTTAACTACACCTACGGCCGCATCCTCAGCGGCGGTAAGAGGCAGCCGCTCGACCACATACCGCCCATATACGGACGCGTGGGAGCCGCCTGGCTGACGCCCGACGGCCGCTTCGACATGTACGCGTTGTACAACGGTCCAAAGCCCATAGACGATTACAACACCGACGGCGAGGACAACATTGACTACGCCACCGTGAAGGGCGCCAACGGCCGTGGCATGCCCGCATGGTTCACGCTCAACGTCAAGGGCAGCTACAACCTTAACGGCAGCATAGCCCTGCAGGCCGGCGTGGAGAACATCCTCGACACCGAGTACCGCGTGTTCTCGTCAGGCATCAACGCCCTAGGCCGCAACGTCTACGCCGCCGTCAGGATGACTTTCTGACGGGTAAGCGGCCGCTTCTTGCAGCATGGCCGCATGCTTCATTCTGATGGTTTTGCAAAAAGCCATGTATTGCATTGCAAAAGACCATGTTTTGTGTTGCAAAAGGCAACCTTTTGCACGCTGAAAGGTTGCCTTTTGCAAGGAAGGAAAAATGCGGTTGTAAGGAGTGTATTATTGAATAAGGAAAGGGGATGCGGTAAAAATCCGCATCCCCTTTCCTTATTATGGTTTCAATCCCTGTTCAGGGCGGTGTCAATTCAAAAATCAGACTGAATTATTATTTGATGATAGTCTTTATAGTCTTGACGTCATTGCCCTTCGTTATGCGCAGCATGTAGACGCCCGGTGTAACGTTGCCTACATTGTAAGTTGCCGAGTCAGTCTTGCTGACAGGTATCATGCTGCCATTTACATTGAACATCTCTACCTTGTCGCAGCCGCCAGATACGGTCAGCTTGCCGTCTTTTATTGAAATGTTCATCTCGCTGCCTGCGATGGTGTTAATGCCGGTAGACGTTACTTCGAAGTCGATAGTGCTCATTTCAGTCTTTCCTGATGTGTACGAAGCCAATACACCTGCCGTATGTATGCCGCTTGACAGTCCTGTGAAGGTGTATTGCGTCTCGTCCTGCTGTGCAACCTTCTCTCCGTCAAGATAGATTTCATACAGTCCGTCGATGGCCGGTGACTTCTGTGGGCCTCTTGCAGCTGCCGGTCGGCGCAGGTAAGCCGGAACGTCCAATGCCTCGGTCAGTCCGTATTCGATATCGTCTATCGAGAGGATGCGCTTCTCTTTGGAGATACAGCGTATGGCAACGTATTTTGCTTCGGCAGGAATGTCGTAAGTGTACTTCTGCCAGTAAGCAGGCACGTCGATGCTGTCTTGTACCATGGTGAAGCTTGACGGGTCGGTGTCTGTCGTAGAATAGCCTACCTCGATGCTTTCCAGATAGTTATAGTCGCTGCTCGATGCATTGAACGAGAACTTGAAATCTTTCTGGAAATAGAGCTTCGGAGTTATAATCCAGTCGTCATTCTGCACACCGTATGAAGCCCAGTCGGTAATCATCTTGTCGCCGCTCATCGGTATGGGGAGCAGGTATTGGCCAGCTATTGACGGAGTAGTGGTATTCTGGTTGAATACTATGAATGCCATGGGAGCAAATTGTCCGGGCCATGTAACATTGCCGAAGCCTCCGGTCTCGCCCTGGTCGCCGTCGATGTACTGCCAACCTATTGTTCCGGGTGAGTTGATGGCGAAATCCTCGTGGCCTTCAAAGTCCTCCCTGAAGTAGTCGGGATAATTCCAGATGAATAAGCGTGAGTCGCTGCTGCCTGCTTCGTCTATTACGAGGTTGTAAGGCTTGATGCGGTTTTCCTCGAGGTTGTATGAGAAACTGTATTCGTTATCCTTGCTGACATCGATTGTTCCTGTTTGCGAGATGAAGCCGTCAAGGCTTACGGTAACATCGTAAGTTGTCTTCCATACATCTTCAAGTACTATCGTACCGTTGTTGCCGGCATAGCCTTCATAGACTCTTTCGCCACCGTTGTGCACTAGTGTAACCTTGGTGCCGTATGCCTCGTTATCGGGAGTTTCAGTAGTGATGTTGAATGTCAGCTTGGTAAGCATCTTGTTGCCAATCATTTCAGACATGCTTGCCTCCGCGAGGTTGTCGCCAGTGTAGACAGACTTGACTGCGTATGCGTATGTTCCCTGTTCAAGACTGCTCCATTCTTTGTCCGTGAATGTGCGTTCCTGCTGTTTCTCTGACATAAGGGTCCACTTGCTCTCATCGTTTATGTCTGCTTCTGCCATTCTGTAGACATTGTACCTGATACGGCTCTGCGGTGTGTACATAGGGCCGTTTCCCATATTGGATATAGGCTGGTTGTTATCGTAAGTCTTTGATGTAAGCTCGATAGTCTGGGGATTGTCGGTCCTCTTGTAGATGAAGCGGCCGGCGTTGCTCTTGAATTCGGTAGAGTCTTCAGGTACGTAATGCGGAGCTGCTATCGGACGAATCAGGAAGTTGTGGTGGAAATCAGCATTGGTTTGTCCTTCCAGATACAGGTACTGGCCTGATGTATAGTCGGGCGTGAAGCAGTTAACACCCTCAACGAACGGCCACTTCTCCGAGTCACCAGCTCCGTCGATGCCTACCAGCATGTAGTCGTACGACGACAGGGCTATGTAATATCCGTTGGGAGCGTCAACCGGTGCCGGCAACGTGTAAGAGTTCCATTGTCCGTCGGTAGCGGGCACGTATGTGTTCTGGTACAAGAGTTTGTCGGTAGGCTCGCCGTTTTCGTCAAGGTCGAATATGTTCAGCCTTACGCTGTAATGGGTTACAGAGGCTGTTCCGTCAATGTAGAATTCAACGCCTGTTACCGATGAAGGCTCGCGTTTGACAACTCCGAACATGGTGTTCTCGGTGCTGCTCTCTATTCCAACTGCTGTTGTCAGTGTGCCGTCGTCGATGCGTTGTACTACGGCGTCGTTAGCAGGAGCCTTCCATGAGACTTCCGCTACCTGTCCGTCTTCGGTTACGCTTATCTTGCCTGCCGGCTTCTGGTTGTCTTCAAGCACAATCGTGCCGAGGTCGGTTTCAGCTTCAACGCCGAAGTTCTTTTGTGAGTCGAGCAGCTTGTTCTTGCTTACGGTTATGCAGTAATTGCTGTTCTTGAATACGTTTTCGATAGAGAAGCTTCCGTCGGTTGCGGTCTCTGTTTCTTTATTGTCGTATCCGCTGAGTACAACTTTTGCACCGGCAACCGGGTCGCCTACAACGTCTTTCACTGTTCCTTTGACTGTATATTCCGGTAATGCGGTGAGCTGTATGTCGCAAGTCGTTGTCTGCAGCTCGGTTACGTTTACAGTAACAGAAACGTTTTCGTAGCCTAATGCAAATGCGTCAATATGGTGCTCTCCTGCAGGGAGGTAGTTTAGCTTATATTTACCGTTTTCGTCAGTAGTAGCAACGAACTCTCCTCCGTTGGCCAAGACTGTTGCGCCTGCGACAGGCTTGCCTCCGCAAACTACAGTTCCTTCCACGTATCCTTCGTGGTCTTCGCTGATTTCAATATTGCCTATTGTGAGGTTGTAGTTGGGTTGGTGGTAGCTTCTGTACAGGAATCCTATGTTGTATTCGTCGTCTGCTTGTATTTCAGGCAGGTTGGCGCGCAGTCTGACTGTTTTGTCCGATACGATTTCAAACTGGTTGATGCTGTCCTGGTTGGCAATGTCTGCGCCTTTCCCGAACGATATCGCCAGCGTCTCTATCACCTTCTTGTTGCCGGGAGTGGCGTCGAAGGTTACTTTGTAGCGTTTGCCTGCTTCAAACTTTATGCGTGGCGAGATAAGCCAGTCTGCAGCGGCAAGTTCGTCGTAATTGTACTGGCACACTGCGCCTTGGGGTGAACCGAAGCCGCCTGCCGTCCATTGCCATGTAGAGTAGTTGCCGTTTGCGTCTATGGTGGTCCAAAGCAGGAACTCGTCGTTGTTGTTGAATGCGAACGTGTGTGGTAAGGCTATTGCCGGACCGAACATTTCTGCATTGGTCTTTACGGAGTCGCCCTTGGCGTTGTCGGTGTTCGGGGTTACCATATAGGTATAACGTGCCAGTTCCGTCAGGCTGTTGTCCTCGTATTCTGTTTGTTTTACGCCTTTGGCAATGGTTTCTCCTGTGGTTTCGCTGTTCTTGAACCTTACTATGTCGTAATTTAATGTTGAAACGTCTATGTAAGATTCCAGTCTGCCTTCCGTCGGGGCAGTCCAACTGAGTTTCACTCCGTCGCCGTTGCGCTCTGCTTTAAGGTCGCTCACCGGCAGGGGGTCGCCTTTGCCTACGTATGTTCCGGTCGTGGCCCTGTCGCCGCGTCCCATGCTGTTTCCTGGAACAATTCGGTATGTGTAATATCCGCGTTCGGTTATGTTATTGTCGGTCCATACCTGGTGTCCGCCTATTGTAGGATTGGTGATGGAATCAGTGAGTACGTCGTTGCGGTAAACCAGAACATAGTCGAGTTCTTCCAATGTTCCGCCTCGGCCGTATGTCTTGTCGGGATTGTCCCATTCAACGGTTGCCTCCAGTGTGCCTTCGTTGCCGCGTGTTACGCTTAAGTTTTGCACTTTGGCCGGAGCACTTGCTTCAGCCACGGTGAACGGAACGCTTATGCAGTTAAGTCCGTTGGTTGCTTTAGACGAAACGAAAGGCGTAACCTTTGCGGTCTGTTTGTCGATTTTCACCATTTCGTACAGCCATGATGCTGTGTCCCAGTTGTATGTGGCAAAGCGCAAGTATAGCTGGTTCGTGTCGTTGTCGTAGAAGAGGCAGTCGGATGTGTACATGAAGGCGTCGCCCGGATTGTAATCGAGCGTTCCTATGTATTGGCACTGTGCCGTGTATTGGTTGATTTTATATAGCGCTCCCCAATAACTTACACCGTATAGCTCACCGTCGTAGGTGCTTGTCATTACGTGTATTTTTTCTGCCATGGTAGAATTTTTCGCTGCGTCGCACAGGACGTCGAATTTCAACTCGCCCACGTTTGATATGGTTCCGGTTTCCAAATCAATCTTTACAAGGTTGTCGCCTCCGTTGAAACCGTTTAGTCCGTACATTACGCCTTGCTGGTAGTCATAGGAAAGACAACTGGCTATAGGTCCTTGGTACGTAGAGCCATAGTCGGCGATCTGTTTTACGGATTTGCTCTCCATGTCGTAAGAGTAGAATCCGACTGATTCATAGCCGTTGTCAGTCTGCCGGTATTCCATATAATAATATGTTTCTCCGACAAGCAGACCACCGCTTACCCATTCGAAACTCATTGGTTGGATAAGTTGCAAGTTGCTGATAGTGTCGGATAATTCAAATGAATAGATACCTTTGCCGGATTCTTCATTGTCGTTCATCGCATAAGCGATTTTTGTTTCTTGGGCTATGCTTTGTCCTGGCAAAACGGACAAAAGTGATAGAAAAGCCAAGAAAAGGTAATGGATCTTCTTTTTCATGTTACTTAACTTTTGAGAACTGTTATACGTAAAAGTTTTATAATTGTTTTTGCGAATTTATAAATTTAAGTTTAATTTTTGCTTGATTTTATAAGGGAAAATAACCGTTGTCAGTTTTTATCTATATGTTTTTTGCATTTTACTTACATTTCGTGTGCTTTTTGATATAAATATGTTCTTATTTGAAATGTATTTGTATATGTTTCCATTGAAATATTATTTTGGGATTAGCCGTTGTATTAGGAAATGTTGGGAAACATATAGTAATAAACAAGAATACGGTTGTCATCTGATTCCATTTTTTTTGATTGTCGGTGTCTGTATAAAGTTGTGGTCAATTAATGTGCATGGGTTTATAATAATATTTTACTATGTATCATAGGTATTCATTTAAAATTCTTTGTTCTGTTGTTTGCGTGTCCTTTTTTGTATTTATCTTATAATAATATTAAGGTATAGTGATACCTTGAATTGTAAATTCGTGGTAATTTAAGTTTAGTGTTTCTCATTATTGCATGATTGACTTTTTTGAAAAAATGATTGGATAAAATGGTCTGAAAACGTGTTGAAACGTTGGTTGTCAGTTTTTTTCTATATATATCTGTTGTTTTTAGTCGTATTTTTGTTTCAATTGGTATTTTATGATGTTTTTTTATTTATTAATTTTGCATCATTAACTTTTAAATTTTATAAAATGAAACGAACATGTCTTATTTTCTTTTGCCTTTTGTTGGCGGCTAATATGTTGGCGGTGCCTGCGTATCGGGGAAAAATAAAAGTAAGGCAGCCCGATGGAACGGTGCTGACATTTTATATGGTGGGCGACGAGCGCAACCACTATTGTATGACTACGGACGGATACCCCTTGGTGCAAGACGAGGCAGGTGCCTACCGTTATGCTGTGCAAGGAGTTGATGGACGTTTGACGTATGAAGGTTCTCCTGTGGCACACGATCCGGAAATGCGTCAGGTATATGAAATAAGTTATGTAGGCAAGTTGGAAAAAGCTGCGGACTTGCAGCTTGTAAAGACGGCTGCAAGAGTCAGGGCGATGGGCACACCTGCATCAGCGGTTTCAGACGGTAAGGCGTCACGTTTTCAGATTGGCAATTTTCCGGTAAAAGGTAAGGGCCGTTGCCTGGTGTTGCTCGTTGAGTTTGTTGATACGAAGTTTACGCTTGACAAGGATTTACACCATAGGATGCTGAATGAGGAAGGATTTAGCGAAGACGGGGCAACTGGTAGTGCGCGCGATTACTATTATTCACAGTCTTATGGACAGTTTGAACCGCAGTTTGACGTAGTTGGCCCAATAACGTTGTCCCGTACTGCGTCTTATTACGGGCGTGACGACTATTTTGGAGGAACTGATGTAAACGCTGGTGATATGATTTACGAAGCCTGCAATCTGGCAAAATCCGAATACGGGGTTGACTTTTCCGAATATGATGGAGATGGCGACGGGAAAGTAGACATGGTATATGTAATTTATGCCGGATACGGACAGAACGCCGGAGCTGGTGCTGACGCAATATGGCCGCACATGTTTGAACTTTCTTCATGGGGAATGAGTCTGACTCTTGACGGAAAGACGATAGATACTTATGCCTGCTCGGCAGAATTGGGTGGAAATAGTGGTACGCGTTCGGCCGGCATAGGCACTGTGTGCCATGAATTTGGGCACGTGCTCGGGCTTGCCGACCATTACAATACTACAAATGGTTCGGATTATAAGTTGGGCAGATATGACATAATGGATTATGGAGCTTACAACAATGACAGCAGAACTCCACCAGCATACACAGCCTTTGAACGTATGACGTTAGGATGGATAACTCCTGAGGAAATTGATGAGCCGGAAGATGGTCTTACATTAGGTCCACTGTCAGAGACGGGAAAGGCTTATTTGTTGACTACTTCCGATCCTGATGAGTTCTATTTACTTGAAAACAGGCAGAAGGAAGGATGGGACAGCCATATCCCCGAAAGCGGTATGGTAATAACGCATGTTGCATACAATGAGGCAAAATGGATAGGGAACGTTGTAAATGACGACACCGACCATCCGCGATACTACATTGTGGCGGCAGACAACGAGTTGGGCTACAACGAAGTTTTAAAAAGGGAAACTGAAAAATACGACGTGTATCCTAATGTGTTGGGCAACGACAGCTTCACCGATGAGTCTGTTCCAGCGGCAAAGCCGTATACAGGCGAAACTCTTGACAAGTGGGTTACGTCGATAAGCAAGGGCGAAGATGGAATGATGAGCTTCGACTTCAGGGTGAACCATTTGAAGAAAGCCGATGGACTCAGGGCCGAACAGACGGGCAGCGACAGTTTCATGGCTTATTGGGACGCAGTTGACAAGGCTGGTGAATATGCACTTAATCTGTACACGCTTGATTTCAGGTCTATGCAGGCAAATGCTCTTGAAGAAGGATTTGCGCTGATGGCGGTAGGCAGTGAAGATGCTCCGGACAGTAAGGACATTAGCGATGAATTGGATGATTATACTGTAACGCAGGGATGGAGCGGCACAAACGTGTTCCAGGCTGGCGGATGGTGCTGTATAGGGAAAACTTCGGCAGGTGGTACGCTGGCGCTTCCCGAGCTTAATCTGAAACGTTTTGACGGAAAGTTTGCTGTGGCTGTCAGGGTTAAGTCAATGGAGGGCAGCCAGCCTGTACTTACTGTAAGTGCCAACGGCATGGAAGGTAAAACACGCATAAAAAGTATGGCACAGACATTTGTTTTCAGATTCCAAAGTGGTATTTCAAAGACAAGCATATGCGTGTCAACAAATACAGGGATGGCTTTTATTGATACTGTGGCAGTGGTAAGGGGCGATGCTGAAGGCCTGTTTGACGATGCGCGCGAGATAGCTGTTAGCGGAGCGCCCGAAATAGAGGAAGGAGAAGTTGAGGATAAAGACTTCATACATGTTGACACGCTTTCCGTTGACGGCGTCAAGGATACTTCGTACCTGTTCGAGAATCTTAAGACAGGCACTTATTATTCTTTTGCGGTGAAGGCCTTTGGCGAAGGTTCTGATTCAGAATTTTCTGACGAATGTGTGATTTACCTTGATCCATCGGTCGGCATACGCGTAGTTAACCAGGAACACGACAGCGGGGCAGCCGTTCAAGTATATACGCTCGACGGACGCAAAGTCAGCGGTGTTTGCGGCAAAGGCATATACATTGTGCGTAAGGGTAATACAACAAGGAAAGTGATAATAAAATAAAAACAAATGAGCCGTATGAAAAAACAATCTTTATTTATATGTGCGATGCTGCTGACGGCAAATGCAGTTACTGCACAAAATACATATTTCGCCACGGATTTTACCGACGGTATTCCGGAAGGCTTTACGTTGCACGATGTAGACGGGCGCACGCCGTCTACAGACATGCAAAACCTTGGATTTGAAGTAGGTGTGCCATGGATTGTGACAGACGAAGGTGATGACGGCAACAAAGTGGCTTGCAGTACCTCATGGTATAAGAATGCAGGACAGTCTGACGACTGGATGGTTACTGGAGCGATTAGCATCGAGTCGGCCGATGCAGTACTGTCGTGGCGCTCACGTGCAAGCGACAAGGACTATCGCGACGGCTACAAGGTGTATTTGTCTGAAACAGGTACGTCGCCGGAAGATTTCGACAAGTCGGTTCCTCTTTTCTCTGTGAGCAAGGAAACTTTTGCATGGACAGAGCATAGTGTGAGCCTTGCCGCATATGAAGGAAAAACCATATATTTGGCTTTTGTCAACGATAGTAAGGACAAAACGTGTCTTTATATTGACGACATATTTGTAGGAGTGGCTTCAAGCGTAGGGCTTGAGCTTGGTTTCGGCAGGGTGGTAAATACTTATGGCGAGATGGCTTTCAGCGGAAAGGTGTTTGCCGCAGGCAAGGATAAGGTTATAGGGTACACCATTGGTTATGAGATTGACGGGAAAAGATACGAGCAGACGTATGCGTCCGAACTTGAACCGGGCATGAAGTTTGATTTCACACTTGACAAGAAGTTCGACATAGACCGCAACGAGACTCTTGATTACAAGGCGTGGGTGAAGAGTGGTGCCGACAGTACCGGCGTATCAGGACGCGTGTCGGCATACCCATGGAAGATTGTGGCTGAAGAGATTACAGGCACATGGTGCGGTTGGTGCGTGCGCGGGATAGTAAGCATGGAAAAGATGAACACTAACTACCCAGGGTCTTTTATTGGCATTGCCGTCCACGGAGATTCTTACGACCCGATGAGGATAGGCGTTGAAGACTATCTGTCAGGGTTGATGGATAACTTTGGAATGGGCGGATTTCCCAATTGTGTAGTGAACCGTAATGTGCTGACGGCAGGCGACCCGGCAAATATTGAAATGTATTATACAAGGATAAGGGAAGCTGAGAAGAATAATAACGGAGTAATGGTTACCGCCGAATATGACGCCACGACGGATGAGATAAACGTACATACTGACATGTATTTCTCCGAGAAAGTTGAAAATGCGGATTATCGCCTGGCTTATGTGCTGATTGAAGACGATGTGCACGTTTCAAGTGATGACCCTGGAATATCAGAAGACCAGATTGTCGCTTACAGCCAGGTGAATTACTATGCAGGCGGTGGCAACGGAGAGATGGGCGGCTTTGAAGATAAACCGTCAGTGATTCCTGCCGACCAGATGTGGTATAATGATGTGGCAAGAGGAATTTATCCTGACTTGAAAGGGGAGGGTGGGATACTGCCTGAAACCGTTGAAGAGGGCGAACTCTACACGCACAACACGGTATTAAGTTTCCCTGAAAATGTGGTAAGGAGAGAGAATGTGTCTGTCGCAGTGTTGTTGTTAGACAAGAACGGCTTGGTGGCAAATGCCGACAAGACGGAAATTAAGGGTGTGACTTCTGGAATAGACATTGTTGATGGTGTTGTTGAAACGTCGACCGACGATGCTTTTTATACGCTTGGTGGCGTCCGTGTGTCAAATCCGGCAAAGGGCATATATATACAAAATGGGCGCAAAATCGTTTTTTGAATGTTCTGACTTTGACGGATTAGAATTAACATGAAGATCTCATCTGGATGTTTGTTGGCATGAAGAAATGCGTGGAACGGATGTCTGTCCCACGCATTTCTTTTATAAGCATTTATTCCATACATATAATTGTACTAGTTGTCATATATTTCTTATAAAGTCGTCAAGACTCTCGCCTTTGCTTATTTCTAATTTCTTGCGTAGGCGATAGCGGTTGCTGTTTACGCTGTCAGGGCTTACCGACAGCATTTCTGCAATCTGTTTGGCCCTCATGCCTATTCTTATATATGCGCAGAGGCGCAGGTCGTTTTCTGTGAGTTCGCTGCATTTGGCCTTTAGTTTTATGAAGAACTCGGGATGCACGCTGTCGAAATGCAGCTTGAAGCGCTGCCATTCGTCATCATTCCTGAGACTGTCTCCTATTACGGCATTAACCTGTTCGACATATTCTTTCGGAATCTTGCCGTTGTCTGAAAACTTCTTTGTTATTAAGCTGATCTGTTGCAGAACTTCGTTTTTGTTTGCAAGCAGTAGTGTTGACGAGCTTATTTCACATTCTTTTTGTTTAATGTCACGCTTAAAGTTCCTCAGGTTCATGTTGTGTATAAGGGATTCCTGCCTCAGGTTGTTGCGCAGCTCGCGGTTTTCCACTTTCTTTATCTTGTATCGCTGGTAGAAATAGAGGAAAAGCACAAGTCCGACAAGCAGGACGACAACCGTGAACAGAACCACCAGTACCATGTACCTCTTGTTAAGTTCGGCATCCTGCTCAAGTATTTTTATTGTGTCGTTGTGCCTGGCAATGGCCTCGCGTGCCTGTGCCTTTTGTATGTCGTGCTGCCTTGACTCTACGTTGTCCTGGAAGAAAGTCCCGGCATAGAGTTTCAGGTAATGGTATGCCTTGTCTTTGTCGCCAAGTTTCTCGTAGGTCTTCCATAGATAGTCGTAAACGTCTATCAGCAGTTTCTTCTCGTTGTTTTTTGAAGCTTTGCCCTCTTCCTTGAGCATGATTCTTTCCACGTCTTTGTATTTACCCATTGCGTATAACACTTTTACGTGGCTGATGTTGTACAATGTCCAAAAGAAACTGTTGTCGGGCGCCTTGTTCTTTAGCAGTTCGTAACTTTTCCTCGAATAAACCATGGCGCTGTCGAGCTTGTCCTGATTGATGAATATGTCAGTTATACTTGTGTATGCCTGCAGCGTCATGCCCCAGTCCTGGTCGCCGCCGTCGCGTACAGACATCTTCAGATACCGTGTCTTGTCGGGGGTGCCGGCAAGCAAAGCCTTGAAGAAATATATCCTGTTCAGCGGGAATTTAGCCTTGGCATATTCCTTTTCGGCTATTTCCAGATATTTCTTCGAGCTTTCCGGGTCGTTGATGTCGATGAATAGTTGTGCCATCAGCAGGCTTGCGTTGCCGTGGTAAAAGTGGTCTCCGTATTTCTCGAATACCGGCAGTGTCTCGTTAAGAAGGTTGTATGCCTTGAGGTAATTGCTTGTCCTTTCATAGTTCCCTGCAAGCTGGTATTTTATGCATGCCAGGTCGTAGTCATGTTCGGCTGACGCCATGGCGCGCGCCTTTTCGAGTATTTTTATGCATTCTGTCGGAGATGCGTCTATGTACCGTGAGCGTACGTTCCAATAAATGGCCCTTGCCTTTAATTGTTTGTCGTTCAGGCTGTCTGCTATCTTGTTTAGCGTCCGTAGTTGTTCGTCTGTTATTTGTTCACGTTTGTTTTCAAAATCAAGTCTGGCAAGTTGTCGTGCGGTATCGTCAAATCTTTTGTCTATTGATTTGAAATGGTATCCTTGGGCCACGGCAGACATTGTGACGGCGGATAAAATAGCAATAAAGCAGAATTTTCGTATTATTTTCAAATTTTTCATCGTTTCTTATATTGGCACAAAGATACTGATTTTTTATTAATGACTTTAACAAAACTTGTGTTTTTGTGTGTCCGTAAGTTTTATTTGCATTGAATTTGTCTGGTTGGATACGGCTTATATCCGTGTCGTAACCATGGGCAGTATATGGCTTTTGATTGCTAAATTCTCGTTAGCCTTGACATTTCTCCGCAATTGCATGATGTGGTTTGTACTTCGGCTAATACGGACATGTTTGGTTGCTTCCTGCTTGCACCGTTGTGTCCGGTTGCGCCCGTTCCGTCATCCTACGTATTTTTTGCAGGTGGAAACATTGTATCAGCATCTGGTAAAATTGTATCGTGCAATACGATTTTGTTGGCGTACCTTTGTAGGAATAATAAAAAACCAATAAATAAGTTTATGTACAAATCTATTTTGATGTGCGCTGCGTTAGGCTTGTGCAGCGTGGTGCCTGGCGTTGCGGGGCGCAACGTGCAGCCGTCGGGCAGATTCGTGACGATTGACAACGGACGGTTCATGCGCGACGGCAAACCGTATTATTATGTAGTCGGCCCTTAAAAAGCCCATTTTTGCGAGA
>OHGK01000333.1_pt1 | contig 33866 bp, 34 predicted proteins | sample 1567671 | NCBI WGS metagenome assembly OHGK01 (sample SAMEA3879577, study PRJEB24766) | human gut metagenome | biome: human-associated habitat; feature: feces | place: USA | collected 1985/1987 | reverse complement strand
GATAAACTGATGACCCGCTATGAAATGGCTCAGATTGTAGCAAAAGCAATGGCAAAAGGCGCTAATGTTGATAAATTAGCTGCTGAATTTGCTGACGAACTCGACAGCCTCGGCGTTCGCGTTGCTAACCTCGAGAAAAAATCTGACAACGTAAAAATCACCGGTCAGATCCGTGCATCTTATCGTTCCGTTGATGGTGCAGGCAGCAATCATCAGGGTTATCTGCGTACCCGCCTGTTCCTGAATGGTCAGGTAAACGAAGACTGGACCTATACCGGACGTTTTGAAAACAGACAGTACTACACTGGCGGTGATAGCTGGGGCGATAACCCGAACGATGACCATGTAGATATGAACTGGGCTTATGTAACCGGCCGTGTTGGCGGCGTTAAAGTAGAAGCAGGCCGTCAGGACTTTGTAATGGCAGATGTAGTCGATAACCGCGGCGACGGTGTAAAACTCAGCTATGGCGACAAAGTTAAAGTTCTTGGCTGGGCTTACAAAGCTTCCAGCAGTGATTGGACTAACGGTGATGATTGGGCCGGTCGCGCTGTTGAAGATGGTGACCGTGTATATGTAGCCGGTGTTGAAGCTAAATTTGGTGCTATGGGTGCTGACTTGCATTATTACAATGCTGATACTGCACGCGAACAGCAGATTTGGGAACTCGCTCTTGATGGCGAAATTGCTAAAGATTTGACCCTGCGCGGCAGCTATTTCTATGGCGATAGCGATAATAAAGTAGTTGATGGTGACGATAGTGGCTGGCTGGTAGGTTTGAACTATCGCGGTGCCAAAGCTTCTCAGCCCGGCAGCTGGGGCGTATATGCTAACTACAGCGACCGTCCGCTTTCCACTTTCCTTGAACCTACTCTGTTTGCAGGCGGCTATTCCGTATTCCCGCTTGATACCGCAGAGGGCGGCGATGGTTATCAGGGCTTCGATGTTGGCGCTAACGTAACCCTTGCTAAAAACATTGTATTTGATATTAAATACGCTGATATGGAATCCCGTGAAGGCAGCGAAGATACTCAGACCTTGTGGACTGACGTTGTATTCACTTTCTAATTTAAAACTTCAGTTCTTCTGACACATAACCCTTTGAGGACGGCTTTGCGCCGTCCTCTTTTTTTATTAATTTGCAGTACGGAATAACTGCCTAAAATATTGGCGTACTCCCTTTTTTTGCTGCTTGGTGTAGACGGTAAAGCCTGCCTTATAAATTTGAAAATATTAAAAACTTATTGCCTTAAGGCTTGACTTGGAAACGGCTCCAGCGGGTATAATTTAGGCAAATCAAATTTATTGCATGCCGTTATGGCTTAAAGGGGGCATTGATATGGACAGAATTTCACGCAAAGACTTTTTAAAACTGGCAGGCTTTACGGTTTTGGGGCTGGCAGGCTGCAAGTTTGGCGACGCGGCCACGCAGGCAGCGGCAACTGCGGGGCAGCCGGTTAGTGCTGCGGACGGCATAAGCCGCGCCAAAGTGTATTTTACGGATAAAATAAATGAAGACAGCATGGTAAAGCTGTATAAACTAATCAACAGCGATATTTATGGCAAAGTAGCGCTTAAAATACACACCGGCGAGCAGGGAGGCAAAAACTTTCTGCCGCGCAGTTTTGTTAAAGCCGTGCAGGAACAGATTCCCGGCAGCGTGATTGTTGAAACCAACACTGCTTATGGCGGCGGACGCAGCACTACGGCGCGTCACCGCGAAACCATTGCCGCTAACGGCTGGAATTTTTGCCCGGTAGATATTATGGACGAGCACGGAGCGGTAATGCTGCCGGTGCGCGGGGGCAAACATTTTACGGAAATGTCCGTAGGCAAGAGCCTTGTGGATTATGACAGCATGATAGTGCTGACGCATTTTAAAGGGCACAGCATGGGCGGCTACGGCGGTTCGCTTAAAAACATTGCCATTGGCTGCGCTGACGGTGAGGTTGGCAAAATAATGCAGCACGGCAGGGGCTTTAGCGTGCGCAATGCCGCTTTTATGGAAAACATGGTAGAAGCCGGCAAAGCCGTAACGGATTTTTTCGGCAAACACATTGTTTACATTAACGTTATGCGCCGTATGTCCGTAGACTGCGACTGCGCCGGTGCGCGTGCGGCGGAACCCACTATCGGCGATATCGGCATTCTTGCTTCAACGGATATTCTGGCTATTGACCAGGCCAGCGTTGACCTTGTTTACAACAAGCCGGGCGGCGATAATAAAGACCTGATTGAACGCATTGAAAGCCGCGAAGGCCTGCGCCAGTTAAGCTATATGCGCGAACTGAAAATGGGCAACCCCAATTATGAACTGATAAATGTGTGAAACTTTTTAAAGCAGTCCTTTTTGTACAGAATGGTACAGTTTTTGCCGTTGACTGCAAGTGCACTTTAACACCTATAATGAAACTGTAAGGTATGCTGATGCTTTTATTATATGGTTTGTTAAAGGGGGTCGTATCAATGGATAAACTGACAAGAAGGGACTTTTTAAAACTTGCCGGTACGGCGGCAATCAGCGCGGCGGCGTTCAGCCTGCCGGATTTTGGCAGGGCTTACGCGCAGGCGCCGGTTATTGGCAGTAAGCGGTTTAAAGCGCCGCTGGCAAACGGCAGCTGTGCCAAAGTATATTTTACCCGCCATATTGATGCGGAGCACATGGTTAAGCTGTACGAGCTTATTAACAGCGAAATTTACGGCAAGGTGGCAGTTAAGGTACACACCGGCGAAATCGGCGGGCAGAACTTTCTGCCGCGCGAATTTGTAAAAGCCGTGCAGCAGCGCATACCCGACAGCAACATTGTAGAAACAAATACTTTATATAAACGCGGGCGGCATACTACGGAGCTGCACCGCAAAACCATCGCAGCCAACGGCTGGAATTTCTGCCCGGTGGATATTATGGACGAGCATGGCGCGGTAATGCTGCCGGTGCGCGGCGGCAAACATTTTAAGGAAATGTCCGTAGGCAAAAGCCTTGTGGATTATGACAGCATGATAGTGCTGACGCATTTTAAAGGCCACGCTGCCGGAGGTTTTGGCGGTTCGCTAAAAAATATCGCCATTGGCTGTGCCGATGCCAAAGTAGGCAAGGCCATGCAGCACAATGCCGATTTTTCCATCCGCGGGGCGCATTTTATGGAGCACATGGCGGAGGCAGGCAAAGCCGTAACGGACTTTTTTGGCAAACGCATTGCCTATATTAATGTGCTTAACAGAATGTCCGTGCGCTGCGACTGCGCCGGGCCGGAAGCCGAACCACCGACGATAGGCGATATCGGTATGCTGGCATCCGTAGATTTGCTGGCTATTGACCAGGCGAGCGTAGATTTGGTTTATGACAAACCGGGCAGCGACAACAAAGATTTGATTGAGCGCATTGAAAGCCGCGAAGGTTTGCGCCAGTTAAGCTACATGAAAGAACTGAAAATGGGCAACCCCAATTATGAACTTATCAGCATAGATTGAGGCGCTTTGTATAGTATAAGTAAAACGAAGGTTAGCCCAAGATTAAATTTTAAATAAGGCTTGACTTAGAGTTAGCTGCAAGTGTTACTATATATGTAGCAAAGCATAAAACTTATAATAAAGCAGCTGCAAGGAGGAATTATTATGTTTGGTTTAGGCTTACCCGAACTTTTGCTTATTTTGGTTATCGGTCTTATTTTCTTTGGCCCCGGCAAACTGCCGGAAATCGGTTCTGCCCTTGGCAAGAGCATGAAAGAGTTTAAACAGGCTGTAAACAGCACTGAAACGGAAATTAAAAAAGCCGGTGAAATTACCGAAAGCGCAGAAACCAAAGAAGCTGTGCCTGCCGGTGCGGAAACTGTACAGGCGGAAGCCAAAAAGTGACGGCGCAAGCTATGGATAATGGCCGTCCGTTAGATAACAATGATGAGGCAATGACCTTAACGGAACACCTGGGCGAGCTGCGGCGCAGAATTCTGCACAGCCTAGCGGCGCTTGCTGCCGGTACGCTGGTAAGCAGCTTTTATATTGACGAAATTGTGGCAGTGCTGACGGCGCCTGCCACCAATTTGTATTATATGCGCCCGGCGGAAGCATTTTTTATTTATATTAAAATTGCGCTTGCCTGCGGCGTGCTGATTGCCGCTCCGGTTTTGTTTTATGAACTGTGGGCGTTTCTGGTGCCGGCCCTAACCGGCAAGGAACGCTCGGCGCTGATGCTGTTTGTGCCTTCGTCGGTGCTTTTGTTCTGGGCGGGCATTGCTTTTGCATACTTTTTTGTATTTCCGCAGGGGCTGCACTTTTTTACAACCTTTGCAGGCGGCAATATTGCGCCGATGCTTTCGATAGAAAGCTATCTGGACTTTTTCCTGATGCTGGTTGTGCCTTTCGGCTTTATTTTTAACCTGCCCATGGTGCTTATTGTGCTGGCGCAGATGGGTGTGGTAACTTCTGCTTTGCTGAAGCGCGGGCGGCGCTATATGGTGGTTGCTTCGTTTATTTTAGCGGCAATTATTACGCCGACGCCTGATGTGGTAACGCAGACACTTCTGGCAGTGCCGATGATTTTATTATATGAAGGCAGCAGGGTATTTATTAAACTTGTGCTGCGCAAATAATATAAAATAAAAATCTTCTTCCTTTTCTGGAAGAAGATTTTTTTATGCCCTTTTTCAGTTTTGCGGCAGGTTGTCTCTTAAATGGGCTATAAACTTTTCTACGGCAGGTGTGTGCGGCTGATGGCGCTTCCAGGCTATAACGCTGCTTGTGCGCATTTCCGGCTGCAGCGGGCGCCAGGCAATGTATTTTTCATTCCATAAAGTAATGCTGCTGCCGATAATAAGCGCATAGCCAAGCCCCTCTTTAACCATAATGGCCTTGTTGGCAGGCAGGTTGCCGCTGCCGGTAATGATAATATCCTTAAAGCTGCTGCCGAACCAGCTGGCAATTTCGTTGCGCACGGTGCCGCGGCTTACCATAAAAACGTTCTTGCCTGCCAAATCCTGCGGGCTGATTGTGCTTTTGGCCGTCAGCGGGTCGTTTGGCGGCATAAGCACTACCCAGCGCTCGCAGTCTTTAAGGCGTATAAATTCGTATTTTTCAATGCTTACGGGTTCAAGCATTACGCCGATATCGGTCAGCCCGTCTTCAATGCGTTCTTTAATCTGGTCGGCATTGCCGGTGTAAATTTCAAAGGTAACATTGGGGTAAATTTCACGGAAGGATTTAATAAGCGGCGGCAAATGCTGCACGGCGTAAAGTTCGCCTGCGCCGATGGAAATTTCTCCTTCTACCATTTCGTCGCAGGTGCTGATTTCCTTTTCGGTTTTTTGCACCAGCCCAACTATTTCTTCCGCGCGGCGGCGCAAAATAAGCCCGGCCTGCGTAAGTGTTATTTTGCGCGACAGGCGGTTAAAAAGCTGCGCGCCTACTTCTTCTTCCAACTGCATAAGCTGACGGCTGAGCGTGGGCTGGGTTATGTGCAGCAGTTCTGCCGCCCGGGTAAAGTTTTCTTCGCGGGCTACTGTTAAAAAATACTTTAATGTCCGTAGTTCCATGGCGTAACATCCCCTTACATATTTACAGGCTGTATCTGTATTTTTATTTTATAATACATTAACGCGTGCGCGCAATAGCTTTGCCATGCCCGCTTTGCATATCGTGTTATAAAAGGTAAGTATTGGATTTATGCATCTGCCGGTAATAAAATGGAATCAGAAAGCCGGGTGCCGCTGCCGTAAGCGCGCGTAAAAAACGGCCGGTGCCAAACGGTTTTTGTATTGCAATACAGTAAAAAATTACTGGAGGGAATTTTATGGCTGAAAATACAGATAATAAAGAAAAACAGCCGCAGCTGATGAGCAGGAGGTCATTTTTGCAGAAATCGGCACTGATGGGTGCAGCCTTTCTGGCGGCGTCTTCCGTAATTCCGCAGGAAACGGAAGCGAAAGGACGCAACAGAGCCAATAAAAGCGGGCATATGAACATCAGCGGCAGGCGCACGCTGGGCAGCGGCAGCGCCGCACTGACGGTATCGGCACTGGGCTTTGGCTGCATGGGCATGAACTACAACCGCAGCGTATCGCCCAGCCGCAAAGAGTGCATTAAAGTAATCCGCGAGGCGGTTGAACGCGGCGTAACATTGTTTGACACCGCCATTATTTACGGACCGCTTATTAACGAAGAAATCGTCGGCGAAGCGCTTGCGCCTTACAAGGGGCAGGTTGCCGTAACTACAAAATTCGGGCACGAAGTTATTAACGGCAAAGCTACCGGCAGGCAGAACAGCAGGCCGGAAATTATCCGCCGTTACTGCGAGGAATCGCTGCGCCGCCTGCGTGTTGACTGTTTGGAAATGTTTTATCAGCACAGGCTTGACCGCAATGTACCGATTGAAGAAGTTGCAGGTACTATCGGCGATTTAATTAAGGAAGGCAAGGTTAAACGCTGGGGCGTGTGCGAAGTAAGCGCGGATACCATCCGCCGTGCGCATGCCGTAACGCCGCTGACTGCCGTGCAGAGCGAGTATCACCTGATGTTCCGCGATGTGGAAACCAATGGTGTGCTTGATGCCTGCCGTGAGCTTGGCATAGGTTTTGTGCCTTACAGCCCGATGAACCGCGGCTTTTTGGGCGGCGCCATTAACGAATATACACGTTTTGACCCCAACAACGACAACAGGCAGACCCTGCCGCGTTTTTCGCCGGAGAATATCCGCCTTAATACGCGCATTGTTAACGAATTACAGGAATTTGGGCGCAGGCGCGGCATGACTTCGGCACAGGTGGCGCTGGCATGGCTGCTTGCCAAAGCACCTTTTATTGTGCCGATTCCCGGTACTACCAAACTGGCGCATCTTGAAGAAAACCTGCGTGCTGCGGATATGCCGCTTTCGGCAGCCGATGTGCGCGAACTGGAAGCAGCCGTGGGCCGGTTCCCCGTTGTGGGCGACCGTTACCCGGCTGAACAGCAGCGCCAGGTTCAAAGCTGATAAAAAAGCGTCTGCCCTTGGCGGCAGGCGCTGTTTTTGTAGAAAGGATTGAACATAATGGCAGGAACAATGAAAGCGGGCGTGCTTGCAGGCCCGCAAAAAATAGTTGTGCAGGATGTGCCCGTGCCGGAATTAAAACCGGGCGAGCTTGAAATTGAGGTTAAAGCCTGCGGCGTGTGCGGCAGCGATATTCATATGTGGAAAACTGGCAAGGGCTGGGCAGAGCAGGACGGCGAGTTCCATATGGGGCACGAGTTTTGCGGCGTGGTAACCAACCCCGGCAGCAGCAGCTTTAAAGTTGGCGACCGCGTTACCTTTTGGGCGAACCTGTACTGCGGCGAATGCGATATGTGCCGTGCCGGGCTGGAACACCTGTGCCGCTTTGTGGACGGCACCAATTACGTCGGCTTTGTGTGCAACGGCGGCTATGCGCAAAAATTTGTGGGCAGGGCAAGCAATGCCTATAAACTTCCGGATACCGTTTCGGATGTGGCGGCAGGCCTTATCGACCCGCTGATGGTAGCGTACCATGCCGTTAAACATTCCGGCCTGCGCCTTAACGATAAGGTGCTGGTGGTTGGCACAGGCATTATCGGGCACTTTATGTGCGATTTGGCGCGCAAGGCAGGCGCTTCGTTTGTGGCTATGAGCAAACGCCATGACATTAAAACCCGCAAGGCGCGCGAGCTGAACCTGTGCGATACCTTTTACGAAAGCAGCCCGGAAAGCGTAAAGCAGATGCTGGAGGACACCGAAGGCGGCTTCGACGTTGTGTTTGAAGCAGTCGGCGCTGCCGAAACGCTGAATATGTGCATTGAAGCGGTTAGGCCCGGCGGCGAAATCGTAATGGTTGGCAACTCCATTGAACCGCAAATCAGCGTGGATGTTAACCGCCTGGTACTGAAAGAGGTTAAGCTGCACGGCAGCGTATCGTGCACGCGCACGGAATTTACCGAGACCATTAACCTGATTGCCAGCGGCATGGTTGACGCCGAAAGCTTTGTTACCGATATAGTGCCGCTTGATGATTTGCAGCATACCTTTGAGCGCCTTACCGACCATAACGACCCGATATTAAAAGCCGTTGTTAAACCGTAAAAACTAAACAGCCAGGGGCATAAAAAAACCTGCACCGTTAAAAGTGCAGGTTTAAATTTTTATGGGGCTTTACAGGTTCAGGCCTGCCAGCCATTTTTCGGTAGCTGCGGTATCGTCCGGGTAAGCGCGGATGCCTTCAATAACATTTGCGCCTTTAAACCATTTGTTAATGTCCGGCGTGCTTTCGCTGATGGGGCTGCCGCCGCTGGTGCAGAAGGTGATAACGGTTTTGCCGCTGAAGTCATAGCCATCGGCAAAGGTTGCTACTGCCATCGGCGCTGTGTGCCACCAGATAGGGAAGCCTACAAAAACAACATCGTACTGAGCCATGTTTTCCACTTTGTTTTTCAGCGCAGGGCGGGCGTTGTCGGCTTTTTCCTGCTTTGCCAGTTCCGTTGTTTCGCGGTAAACGGAAGGATACGGGGCTGCGGTTTCGATTTTGAAAATATCGGCGCCGGTTTTGCTCTGGATAAGCTGCGCTACTTTTTCGGTGTTGCCGGTATGGCTGAAGTAGGCTACGAGGATTTTTTTACTGCCGTCAGCTGCCGGTGCAGCCGTTTGTGTTTTGGCGGCGGGTGCCGGTGCGGATTGTTCCGCTGCTCCGCCGCAGGCGGTTATGCCCAAAGCAAGTACGGCCATCATCAAAGCACAAAGAAATTTTTTCATATTCATCTCTCCTTTAAATTTTTTATTTAAGGCTGAACGGATTGTGGTTTTCCGTCAGCGGTTAAACTTTTACGGCGGCGCTTAAAATATACGCTGCCGCAGAGCCAGGCTGCCAGCGCAAAGCCGCCCAGGCAGGTGCCGCCGCAGCTGCCGCAGATACCAGTGCAGCCTCCGGCAGCGCCGCTTGCAGCGGTTCCAAACGGTATACCGGTACCAACGGCTAAATTTAAAAGTTTATCTTTTGGCGTTGTTAAAGCATTCTTTTTCATAATCTGCCGCCTCCTGTTGTAATGGCTTTTACGGGGCAGTTATGCTGGCACACGCCGCATTTTATGCACAGGCTTACGTCATTTTTAATGCTGCCGTTTTTTAGGCTCATGGCGCACATGGGGCAGTTTTTAACGCAAAGGCGGCATTTTACGCATTTTTCGCGGTTAACCTGTATTTTGGAGGCTATGCCCAGTTTGCTGCCGATGATGAAAAACAGGCTCTGCATTGCTCCCTGCGGGCACATAAAGCGGCAGTAGCCGCGCCCGCCTTTGGTAAACAGCCCAAACAGCACCAGGTATAAAAAGCCTGTTGCGGCAAGCGGCACGGTAAATGAAATGGCCGCGCCGAAAAGAACGCTTACAAGGCTGTCGAACAGATAAAAGTTGCAGTAGGCGCAGGGGTAAAAGCCGTACCACAGCGGCAGCAGCATATAGCCAAGCAGCATGCCGAAGCGGATATAAGGTACCGGCACGTATTTTTCCCATTCAATCTGCCAGCGTTCCGGCACCAGATGGCTGAGGCTTTCGGCAAAATAGCCGGCTACGCACAGCCTGCCGCAGAAAAACGGGCCGAACAGCAGGCACAGCAGCCAGAAAAGCAAAGTTGATACCAGCATTAAATTGTTGAGCTCAAAAAATCCGCCGGTAAAAATTTCTGCCGTGGGTATGCGCGGGCAGAAAGCGTGCGGCAAAAACGCCGGCTGCACGTTTAAAACGTTTTCCAAAAAGCGGCGGTACAGCTCAAACGGGGCGTATAAAAGGGCAAAGCCCAGTAAATATCCCGCTGCCCGCTGAGCCGTAAAAGAAAGGTGTGAAGGTTTGCTGTTGTTCTGCATAATTTTTCCCTGCCTTTAGTTTAACAGTTGAAGTACGCTTTAAGTCAATAGCAAAAGCACCGGCATGATGCTCCCGGTGCTTTTATTATAATGTAGGCAAAGGCAAAAATTCCAATGCTTATCTTTGAGATTGGTTCATGCTTAAAAAGCATTTTGCATGGCTGATGAATTTTTCGGCGGCGGGGCTGCCGGGGGCATAACGCTTCCAGGCAAGCAGCGTGCCAAAGCTGAGTTCAGGCTCCAGCGGACGGAAGGTAACGCGCGCTCCGTCTAATGCGGGGACGGGGTTTTCCAGAGTCAGCTGATAAGCAAGGCCGCTTGTTACCATTAAAATGGCGTTGGCGGCAAGGTCTGTGGTAAACACTATGTTTAAATTCCTTAGCTCGCGGCCAATCCAGTTGTTAAGTTCGTTGTTAATGGTGGCGCGGCGGCCGGTAATAAGCGGCAGGCCCGTTAAATCACGGGCGGTAATGCTCTTTTTGGCGGCCAGCGCGCAGCCGGCTGGCATAATTACGCCCCAGCGTTCTTTTACCGGCAGGCGGAGAAAATCATATTTTTCAATGCTTACGGGCTCCAGCAGCAGGGCAATGTCAATCAGCCCCTGCTCAAGCTGCTCTTTCAGCCGGTCGGAATTGCCGGTATGCAGATTGAATTTTACTTTCGGGTAAAGGGCTTTAAAGTCTTTTATAATCTGCGCCAGCAGGTTAACGGAATTTAATTCGCCGCAGCCTATGGAAATAGTGCCTTCCACAAGTGCGTCCTGCTGCAGCAGTTCTTTTTCGGTTTTGTCTACCAGCGATAAAATTTCTTCCGCACGGCGGCGCAGCAGCATGCCTTCGGGAGTCAGCGTAATTTTGCGCTTGCCGCGGATAAACAGCGTTACGCCTGTTTCTTCTTCAAGCTGCACCAGCTGGCGGCTGAGCGTCGGCTGGGTAATGTGCAGCACTTCGGCGGCGCGGGTAATGTTTTCTTCGTGGGCAACGGTTAAAAAATAACGTAAAAGCCTTGTTTCCATGGCGTTCCCTCCTGTAAACCCTGTATATTTATTATAAAATAGCGCAGCCTGCGCCTGCAAGCAAATTATGTTTATCAGGCATGGTAAATCATGAAATACAAGTATTGGACGCAGCTTTAAGGTGAGTTTTATAATTAAAGCAACAAAAAATTAATGCAGGCAGGTGGGTGATGATAATGAATAAAAAACCGGTTAATACAGATGAGCAGCGCACGGAGGCACTGGCTGCATCGTTAAACAGCACCGGGCTTGATGCCTTCAGCATCAGCCGCTTTTTAAAGTTGCTGGCAGAGGGCGGCTCGGCCGGGCCGATAAAAATTCTGCGCAGGCACCGCCTGGACCTCTTGGAAGAAATACACAGCAAACAAAAATCGCTGGATTTGATAGACTATATTATTTATAAAATCCGTCAGGGAACATTGTAAGGAGGGGCTGAAAATGACTATTAAAGAGATTGCCGCAAGAACCGGCGTATCGGCAGACACATTAAGATATTACGAGCGCATGGGCATTATACCCGCCGTACCGCGCACCAGCGGCGGCGTGCGCAATTATGACGAAAATTTTGTGGAGTGGGTTGCTTTCATTCAGACTTTAAAAGGCGCTGGCATGTCGCTGGAGGCCATTGCCGATTATATAAACCTTGCCAAGCTGGGCGAACAGACCTGCCAGCAGCGCAAAAAAATACTGGCGCAGGCGCGTGATGTGCTGCTGCAAAAAATTGAGGCTTTGCAGAACATGGCACGCCTTGCCGATTATCAGCTGATGAGCTATGACACGGTTTTGCGCCCGCGTACCGACAGCCTTGTAGGGGCTTTTACAAGCGCTTGAAATTTTGCTTGACATGGACTGAACTTAAAGTAGTAGGATATAACTGACAGCAAAATTATGGCTAAAGGAGCGAATGCAAAATGGAAAAAATGACAAGACGCGACTTTTTAAAAGCAGCCGGAACTGCCGCTGTCGGTGTTGCGGCGTATAATCTTGAGGGGGTAAGAAATGTGTTTGCAGCAGGCGAAGGAAGCGTAAAGGTTTCCGCAAACGGCGGCGCAGGCAGCCGTGCCAAAGTATATTTCAGCAAAAACATCAACGCTGATACTCTTATTAAACTTTATGATATGATTAACGAAGGCATTTACGGTAAGGTTGCAATTAAACTGCATACCGGCGAACCGCACGGCCCGAACATTCTGCCGCGCGAAATGGTAAAGGCTTTTCAGGCACATGTGCCCAACAGCAATATAGTTGAAACCAACGCCCTGTACGAAGGCGGGCGTGATACTACCGAAAAGCACCGCGCTACCATCGCCCTTAACGGCTGGGATTTCTGCCCGGTTGACATTATGGACGAAGAAGGCACCGTTATGCTGCCGGTACGCGGGGGCAAGCACTTTAAAGAAATTTCCATGGGCGGACATATCGTTAATTACGATTCCATGATTGTATTAACCCACTTTAAAGGCCACGCCATGGGCGGCTACGGCGGCAGCATGAAGAACATTGCCATTGGCTGCGCCGACGGCAAAATAGGCAAAGCAATGGTACACGGCGTTTACGGCCAGCCGCTGCCGGAGGACTGGAACGCATGGCCTGCCAAAGAAATGCTGATGGAAAACATGGCTGAATCTGCCAAGGCAACCATTGATTATTTCGGCAAGCACATTGTGTTTATTAACGTAATGCGCCGCATGTCCGTAGACTGCGACTGCGCGGGCGTTGCAGCAGCAGAGCCTACCATTCCGGATATCGGCATTCTGGCATCTACCGACCTTCTGGCGATTGACCAGGCCAGCATTGACCTTGTTTACGCACAGCCCGAAAAATACCGCCACGATTTGGTAGAGCGTATTGAAAGCCGCCACGGGCTGCATCAGCTTGTTGCCATGCGCGAACTGAAAATGGGCAACCCGCAGTATGAACTTATCAGCATCGACTGATGATTGCAGCGGCTTATAACATCATAGTTTAAAGATAAAAATACCCCAAAGGCATAATGCTTTTGGGGTATTGCTTTTAACATTTGGAGAAGTGTTTTTGTGTGTAAAGCAGCAATAATTGTAAAATAACTGAAATAAAATGGTCGGCAATTTTGCAGTAGACATATTTTCCGGTTTTTCTGGTGGTTAAAATATGTACTTCTTTTAATAGCCGGATTTGATGGGAAACAAGGGATGCGGATGAATGTAACTTTGCGGCAATTTCGCTTATAGTTCGTTCCTCTGTGTCAGATAACAGCAAAAGAAGACGCATACGGTTATAGTCACCAAGTATTTTGCAAAGTTCGGAAGCATTTAAAACAGCAAAATCTTCTTGTAAAATCGGTTCATACATATTCATCACTTCCTGCTGTCAAGCAGCTTCTGCGGCGGCGTGGATAGTATTTTGGGCAGCTAAAACACGTTCCTGCTCATTTTTGTATTTGCTTACGTTCAGCGCACGCACGGCGTTTAAAATAGCAATGACGGATACGCCGACATCAGCAAAAACAGCCGCCCACATGGAAGCGTAGCCCAGCGCGCCCAGTGCCAGCACGGCAATTTTAATGCCAATGGCAAAGATGATGTTCTGGCGCACAATGCCCAGAGTTTTGCGGGCAATTTTAATGGCGGCGGCAATTTTGGAGGGTTCGTCCGTCATCAGTACGATGTCCGCAGCTTCAATGGCGGCGTCGCTGCCCAGCGCGCCCATGGCGATGCCGACGTCTGCGCGTGCCAGCACCGGCGCGTCATTAATGCCGTCGCCCACAAAGGCAAGCTTGCCGCGGTTGCTGCGCTTATGCAGCGCTTCCAGCAGGCGTTCAACATGTTCAACCTTATCCGCAGGCAAAAGCTGCGTAAAGGCGCGGTCCAGCCCCAGGCGTTTGGCAATTTTCTGCCCTACTGCGTCGCTGTCGCCCGTCAGCATAACTGTTTCACGCACACTGCAGGTTTTAAGCATTTTAATAGCGGCGGCAGCGTCGGCTTTTACTTCGTCCTCAATTAAAATATAACCGGCAAATTTACCGTCAACGGCGGTGTAAATAACCGTGCCTGCTTCAGTGTAGGGCGTGTAGTTAATTTTTTCGCGCTGCATAAGTTTACCGTTGCCGCACAGTACGGTTTGCCCGCCTATAACGGCGCGCACACCGTGGCCGGCAATTTCTTCTATATTTTTAACCATGCCGTGCTTAATTTCTTTGCCGTAAGCACGTTTTATGGAAAGAGAAATTGGATGATTGGAATAATCCTCCGCATAAGCGGCAAGCTCCAGCAGCTCTGCTTTAGTCATGCCAACCGGCTTAATGGAAGTAACGGCAAAGGAGCCTTTTGTTAAGGTGCCGGTTTTATCAAAAACAACGGTTTCCGTATCGGCAAGCGCCTCTAAATAGTTGCTGCCCTTAACCAGCACGCCGCATTTGGAAGCGCCGCCAATGCCGCCGAAGAAGCTGAGCGGAATGGATATAACCAGCGCACACGGGCAGCTGATAACGAGAAAGGTCAGCGCGCGGTAAATCCAGCCGGAGAACGGCTCGTTTAAAACATAGGGCGGAATGGTTGCCAGCAGCAGCGCCGCAAAAACAACAATTGGGGTGTAGAATTTGGCAAAACGGGTGATAAAGTTTTCGCTGCGGGCTTTTTTCTCGCTGCTGTTTTCTACCAAATCCAAAATTTTAGCGACGGTCGATTCGCCAAACTCTTTGGTTGTTTTAATTTTTAAAATGCCGGTTTGGTTAATGCAGCCGCTGATGACCTCCATGCCTTCTTCAACCTCGCGCGGCAGTGATTCGCCGGTAAGGGCTGAGGTATCGAGCGCGCTGCGCCCGCTGATGATTTTGCCGTCGATAGGCACGCGTTCGCCCGGTTTAACGGTAATAATTTCCCCTACAGCAACTTCGTCGGGGTCAACCTGCACCAGCTTGCCGTCGCGTTCTACGTTAGCGTAGTCCGGGCGGATATCCATCAGCGCAGTGATGGACTGGCGTGAGCGCGAAACGGCGTAGCTCTGGAACCATTCGCCAATTTGGTAAAACAGCATAACGGCAACGCCTTCGGAATATTCGCCAAGTATAAAAGCACCGGCAGTGGCAACGGTCATTAAAAAGTTCTCGTCAAACGCTTCGCCCTGACGGATATTGCAAAAGGCTTTCCAGATAATATCCCAGCCGATAATAATGTAGCTTATGCCGAACAAAGCGAATATAATATAAGCAGGAACTTCTGCAAACAGCGGCAGCAGCATACCGGCGGAAAACAAAACAGCGGCGGCGGTAATGCGCTGCAAAAGTTTTTTCTGTTTCTTGGTCATATTAAAATCCCTTACAAAAAGGCTGCAATAAAATGCACATTTTGTTTTATTGCAGCCTGACTAATGTATTTAAATAAATGTTATAACTCCAGCGTTTCACCGTCTGCCGGGATATAAAAATCTTTGTCAAGCTTATTGGCGGTGATAAATGAGCGCAGGCCGTCACGGCTTAAGGTTGCGTGCCCGACGGCATCCATATGGGTGGCAATTACTGCGGCATTGGGGGCATAGCTGCGCAGTGCGGCAATATCTTCCGTACCCATAATAATCGGGCCGCTGTGTATAAACTGCGCCGCCGCGGCGTTGACGATAATAATTTCCGGTGAAAATTTATCAACGGCATTTTTTACAAAATCGCACCAAATGGTATCGCCTGCAAGATAAACGTTTTTTTCGCCGGCGGCTTTAAACACAACGCCCATAGCATCAGGGCGGAAACCGTATTTTTTATAATAAGGCATTGCCGCAGAAGGTTTGCCGTGGATGCATCCGGTTTTGTAAAGCGTTATGCCGTTAAAAACAGTGCCTGTTTCTTTTAAAATTTCCACATCCGTAAAGCCAAATTTACGCATAAAGTTTTCGTCATATTCGTCCTGAACAAAAATTTTTATGGCTTTTGGCAGGGTTTTGGCTGCAAATTCATCTATGTGATCGATATGCGAATGTGTTACAATAACAGCATTAAGGTTTCTGGTTATTTCATCTTCAGGCATTGGCAGCTCAACGAGCGGCCAGCGTTTATCGGGTGTAAAGCATTCGGGGATGGGGTCAAAATAATCTTTTGGCGCAAACAGCGGGTCAATCAAAAATCTGCTGCCTGCGTAAGTAATAATTGCCGTTGCGTTTCTAATCTGCTGAAAATTCATAGTATAACTCCTTACGCTTTAACAGTAACGTCGGGCTCGATTTTGTTGATGAGCTTAACGGCTTCGTCAAGCACCTGTGCAAATTTGTCATCCGGTGCTTCCAGTGTCATTTTTTGTGCCATAAAGCTAACGCTGGCATTGGTTACGCCGTCGATTTTTTTAACGGCATCTTCAATTTTTGCGGCGCAGTTAGCGCAGTCAAGGTCAATAAGTTTAACAGATTTTTTCATAGCGGAACACTCCTTAAATTTATGCTGCTTATAATTTTATACTTGAGCAATTGCTCATATATTTATTATAAATAAACGCCTGTCGGCTGCAAGGCTTTTACAGGCAGATTGTTCCTTTTGGAGCAGGAAAAAATCCGTTTGGGACTAAAAGGCGGTGTTGGTGATGAATTATATAAAAGATAACGGTATGATGGAAAAACTGCCGTTTTGGAAGTTTGGCGGCAAAAGCAGCAACGCTGAAAAATACCTGTTTGAAAATGAAAACGGCAGCGGGCAGATGCTGCTTTACAATGTGCTGCCGGGGCTTAAGCTGGCAGTGACCGAATTAAACGGCAGCACCATGAATTTTTATCATCCTGCCGTCAGCGGCGTTATGCAGGTTAATTACTGCCTGAACGGGCGTATGGGCTGGATAATGCAGGGCGGCAGAAGCATTTATCTTGGCCAGGGTGATGTATCGTTCCATATGATGGACTGCTGCACCGTATCGGGCATAACCTTGCCTTTGGGGCATTACAGCGGTATTGCACTGTTTGTGGATTTAAATATGGCTGCGCAGCCCTTTGCTGAAACGTTAAACCTTTCGGATGTAGATTTGCCTGAATGGGCAGAAAAGTTTTGCCGCGGCGGCGAAGTTACGGTTTGGCCGGGTGCTGCGGAAATTGCAGATATGTTTGCGCTTTTGCTGCGTGTAAAAAGTGAATACCGGCAGGCGTATTTTAAATTGAAAGCGCAGGAAATGCTTTTATTTTTGGTTATGTACGGTGTTCCGCATCTTAAAACGGCCGAAAGCTGCGAGGAACGTTATATGGAAATTATAAAAATGATTCACGCTAAAATAACCGGCAGCTGGCAGGAGCATTATACCATTGAACAGCTTGTCCGCGAATATTCCATTAATGCTTCTGTGCTGAAAAAAGTATTTAAAATGGTGTACGGCAAACCGATGGCACAGTATATGAAGGAATACCGCATGAGGAAAGCGGCGGCACTTTTGGTTGCAGGCAGCAGCAGTGTGGCAGAAATTGCAGCGGCAGCAGGTTACGGCAGCCAAAGCAAATTCGCGGCGGCGTTTAAGCAGGTAATGCAGCTTGCGCCGTCAGAATACCGTATGCGATATGGTAAAAAGTAATTTGACAATGTTTTTGGTTTGGTATAATATAAAGAAAGAGACAGCCGATTGGTGGAACGTCGGCTCTCCCTGTTAGAATTTATAGTTCAGAAGGAAGCCGCGTACCGCCAGTATGCGGTTTCTTTTTATCTTAAAGTATTGTTACTTTTTAGATAAGCAGATAACAGCAACGAGTGCTCCGAAAGCAATCATCAAAGATAATGCTTCGTAAACAGTCATGCCATCACCTCCCTTTGCGGAAGGAACCGACTCGGCTATCTCGGAAAATTATTATAGCATATAAACATTAAGCAGGCAAACTATCCGTTTAAACGGACAGCATGCCTGCTTTTAATTTGCGTTTTGAATTTTTAATCTTTGCAATGGCAGGTGCCGGGCTGCGCCGTCATGCTGCATGAAGGGCATTTTCCCTGGCTCTGCATTAAACCGCTGCCCCACTCGTACATGGCTTTAAGAATTGGAAAGAGGCTTTCGCCCAGTGCTGTAAGGGAATATTCCACTTTGGGCGGCACAACGGGGTAAACCTTGCGGTTAATAAGCCCGTCCTGCTCCAGTTCGCGCAGCTGCTGCGTAAGCATTTTGGGCGTTGCTTCCGGCACAAGCTGGCGCAGCTGGTTAAAGCGCAGCACGCGCCCCGATAAGTGCCAAAGCAGAAGCGCTTTGTATTTGCCGCCGATAAGGTGCAGCGTGGCTGCAACGGGGCAGTTTACGTTGATGTTCTTTTCCATAATTATGCTCCTAAGTATCTTTTTGGGTACTATATCACCAAATAGTGCATTCTTGATTAAAAGATATTGTATTAATATAATAATAACAGGAATAAAAAAGAGCGTCAATGAAGTGTTATATAAGGAGCAGCGCTATGAAAAAAGAACAGTTTAACGTTACCGGCATGACCTGTGCCGCGTGCAGTGCCCGTGTGGAAAAAGCTGTGGGCAAACTGCCGGGCGTGGATAAAATAGCCGTTAATTTATTAAAAAACAGCATGGTGGTTGAATATGATGAAACGGCACTCGATACTCAGAAAATAATCGGCGCCGTTACAGAAGCCGGATACGGCGCAGAGCTGAAAGAAGCTGCGCAGCATGGCAAAGCTGCCAAAGCAATGCAGGCTTCGGCAAACGATATTGCGCGGCAGGAGTATGAGGCGGTGAAAAAACGCCTGAAACTTTCACTGGTGTTTGCCGTGCCGCTTTCCTATATCTCCATGGGGCATATGATGGGCTGGCTGCTGCCGGAGGTTTTCCTCGGCGTGGAAAACGCGATGATTTTTTCGCTGACGCTTTTATTGCTGGTTATTCCGGTAGTGTTTATTAATTTTAAGTTTTTCCGCATCGGGTTTAAAACTCTTTTTGCGGCCTCGCCGAACATGGATTCCCTTATCGCCATCGGCGCGTCGGCGTCGCTGGTGTATGGCGTGTACGCGCTTTATAAAATTGCTTACGGCTTTGGGCACGGCGATTTGGAATTGGTGCACCGGTTCTCGATGGACTTGTATTTTGAATCCGCCGGTATGATTTTAACGCTGATTACCTTCGGCAAGTTTCTGGAAGCGCGTGCCAAAGGAAGAACGAGCGATGTCATTACAAAACTGATGGATTTGGCGCCGAAAACAGCCGTTGTTGAGCGTGACGGCGCAGAGCTTGAAATACCCGTTGAAGAAGTTGAAAAAGGCGATATTCTTGTGGTGCGCAGCGGCATGAGCGTGCCGGTGGACGGCGTTTTAACCGAGGGGCATGCAGCGGTTGACGAATCGGCAATTACCGGCGAGAGCATTCCTGTGGAAAAGGAAACCGGCAGTAAGGTTACCGGGGCAACGGTTGTAAAATCGGGCTTTTTTAAAATGCGTGCCGACAGAGTTGGCGAAGATACCACGCTGGCGCAGATTGTGCGGCTTGTGGATGACGCTACAAGTTCCAAACCGCCCATTGCCAAAATGGCGGACAAGGTAAGCGGCGTGTTTGTGCCTGCCGTTATCGGCATTGCGCTTGTAACGGCGGCAGTATGGCTTTTGCTTGGCGAAAGTTTTGAATTTGCGCTCTCAAACGCTATTGCGGTGCTTGTAATAAGCTGCCCGTGCGCGCTGGGGCTGGCAACGCCTACGGCAATTATGGTAGGCACCGGGCGCGGTGCGGCCAGCGGCGTTTTGATTAAATCGGCGGAAGCGTTGGAAACGGTGCACGAAGTTAACACCATAGTGCTTGATAAAACCGGCACCATAACGCAGGGCGAGCCCGGAGTGACGGACGTTTTATACAGCAGCAGCGCCGGTGAAGCGCTGCTTGTTAAAACGGCGGCGTCACTGGAAAAATATTCCGAACACCCGCTGGCGCAGGCAATTGTAAAATATGCGGAACAAAAAAACGTGCAGCTTGCGCCGGTAACAGGCTTTGCGCAGCAGGCCGGGCGCGGCATTAAAGGCGTAATGGAAGGCAAGGGCTGTTTTGGCGGCAACCGCAGAATGCTGGAAGAAGCCGGGCTTTATGATGATAACGTAAAAATGCTGGAAGAAAAACTGGCGGGCGAAGGCAAAACACCGCTGTTTTTTGCCCGTGACGGCATACTGCTCGGCATTATTGCCCTCGCAGACAGGGTAAAACCTACAAGCCGCGCGGCCATAGAAGAAATGAAGCGCATGGGGCTGGAGGTAGTAATGCTTACCGGCGACAACGCGCGCACGGCGCAGGCCATACAGAAAGAAGTAGGCGCTGACCGCGTGGTGGCAGAGGTTTTGCCGCAGGATAAGGAAACGGAAATACGCCGTTTGCAGCAGCAGGGCAAAAAAGTTGCCATGGTTGGCGACGGCATTAACGACGCACCTGCACTGGCGCGTGCCGATGTGGGCATTGCCATTGGCGCCGGTACGGATATAGCCATTGAATCGGCAGATTTGGTGCTGATGAAAAATGACCTGCTGGATGTTGCCGGTGCTGTTCAGCTTGGGCACGCGGTAATACGCAACATTAAGCAGAACCTGTTCTGGGCGCTGTTTTACAATGCCATCTGTATTCCTGTGGCGGCGGGCGTGTTCTATCCGTGGCTCGGCATTAAGCTCAGCCCCATGCTGGGTGCGCTGGCCATGAGCTTCAGTTCCGTTTTTGTTGTAACCAATGCCCTGCGTTTAAGGTTCTTTAACCCGGTGTATGCGGCAGATACCGGCGCGGATATGCCCGGCGCTGCTTCGCACGAATGCAGGGTTGAGGCAGTAGATATATTAAAAACCAACAAAAAAGAAAGGGTTGATACCATGAAAAAAGTACTTGATATTGAAGGCATGATGTGCCAGCACTGCGTAGCATATGTAAACAAAGCATTAAGCGGCATTGAAGGCGTGGAAGCCGTGGAAGTTTCGCTGGAGAACAAAAACGCAGCCGTTACGCTTGCCGCTGATGTTAGAGATGATGCGCTTGTTAAAGCTGTTGTTGACGCAGGCTATGAAGTAAAAGGCGTTAAAACCTTATAAAAAACAGCCCTTCGGTGCGGAAGGGCTGCAAAGAAGCAGTGCCGGGCGGTGTGTTCCGGCGCTGTTTTTTTATGCTGTTTTATGGCGGTTTAAGTTATGGCAGATTAAACTTTGCTGTTTAAGCGTGCTTGCCCATGTTGGTTAAAAACTCAACCGTGGCAGGGTCGTAATGGGAGAAGAACAGGCTCCTGCCGGTATCGAGCGCACGGATTTTTGCCATATCGTCATCGGAAAGTTTAAAATCGAAAATATCAAAGTTCTGTACCATGCGGTCTTTGTGTACGGATTTGGGTATAACAACCACGCCGCACTGAATTAAAAAGCGCAGGGCAATCTGTGCTGCCGATTTATTGTACTTTGCGGCAACTTCGTTTAAAATGCCGTTGGTAAAAAAGCCGTTGCGCCCTTCGGCAAACGGGCCCCACGACTGGTGCGTTACGCCGTATTTCTGCATAATGGCGTGGGCGGTTTGCTGCTGCTGGAACACATGGGTTTCAACCTGGTTTACCATCGGCGCAATTTCGGCAAACTGGCACAGGTCAATCAGCCTGTCGGGGTAAAAATTGGCAACGCCGATAGCGCGCAGCTGCCCGTTTTTATAGGCTTCTTCCATGGCGCGCCAGGTGCCGTAATAATCGCTGAACGGCTGGTGAATTAAAAGCATGTCAATGTAGCTTGTTTTAAGTTTACGCAGCGATTCGGCAATGGAGGCCTTTGCTTTTTCATAACCGGCATTGGCAATCCATACTTTAGTGGTAATAAACAGTTCTTCACGCGGTACGCCGCACTGCTCTATGGCTGCGCCAACCCCTTCTTCGTTGTGGTAGGCCTGCGCGGTATCAATGGAGCGGTAGCCGCAGCTGATGGCATCCAGCACGCAGCGTTCGGTATCCGCTTCCGGTATCTGGTAAACGCCGTAGCCCAGCATGGGCATTTTAATTCCGTTGCTTAAAGTTGCATATTCCATGGTTCTTCCTCCTGTTTTAACGTTTTATAACGCGGGTGCCGCCAAACACATTGCTCATTGTCATATTGTCCAGTGCTTCGTCAATGGCGGCAACTTCTCCGGCGGTCAGCACAATATCTGCGGCGCCGAGGTTTTCGGCAAGGCGGTTTAATTTGCGTGTGCCGGGAATGGGTACAATGTAAGGCTTTTTATTAAGCATCCACGCCAGTGAAATTTGCCCCGGCGCGGCATTTTTTGCTTTGGCGGTTTCTTCAAGCAGTGCCAGCAGGTTTCCGTTCTGCGCAAAGGCTTCTTTTTTAAACTGCGGCATGGCGCTGCGGTAATCTTCTTTGGGGTCAAATTTGCTTGCCGCCGTGTATCTGGCGGTTAAAAAGCCGTTAGCCAGCGGGCTGAAAGCCACAAGGCCGATGTTTAATTCTTCCAGCACGCCAAAAAGCGCTTCGTAATTGCGGAACATCATGGAGTAGCGGTTTTGAATGGCCGTTACCGGCCAGATTTTATGCGCGCGGCGGATGGTGTCTTCCGTTACTTCGGAAAGGCCCCAGTGGGTGATTTTGCCTTCTTCGATAAGCCTGCTCATTGCGCCTGCCACTTCCTCCACAGGAACGGAAGGGTCCTGGCGGTGCTGGTAGTAAAGGTCGATATGGTCGGTCTGCAGGCGTTTCAGCGAACCTTCAACGGCTTTGCGGATGCTTTCGGGGCGTGAATCGGGAATAACCGGTTTGTTTACGTCGGGGTCATTCCAGTCGAAGGTAATGCCAAACTTGGTGGCAAGTACAATTTTATTACGGTAAGGCTTTAAGGCAGGCCCCAGCAGTTCTTCGTTGTCGTGCGGGTTTTCCGGCGTGCCGTACAGTTCTGCGGTGTCAAAAAAGGTGCAGCCCATATCAACGGCGCGTGCCAAAAGCTCGGTCATTTCTTTTTTATCCGCGGGAGCGCCGTAAGCATGGCTCATGCCCATGCAGCCAAGGCCGACGGCGCTGACGGTTAAGTCTTTTCCTAAAGTTCTGTATTGCATAGTCTGTTCTCCTTATTTTTTACAGGCGTCCGTTTTCTCTTTGCCACAGCTGCCACGAGTTGACGATATTCTGAAAAAGTATGTAGCTGCTGGGCGCGATGGAAATTACCGGCGAAAGGTAGGTGTAAGCCACCCAGCATGCCAAGCGGCAGCGTCCATTTTTTGGCAAAGGCAATCAGTTTTGTCATCATAACCCATCAGGGCTTTGTGCTATATTGCTGCAAGTTTTAAGCTGCATTTTTAAAACCATAATAAAACCTCCATAATCAATTGCTTTTTTGTTTATCTATCTGCCGCTGCCATAATGCGGCGGCATTGCCAGCCCTCCTTTACCCATATTATAAAAAAACAGGGGCTTCATAAGAAGTCCCTGTTTGTCAGTGAGCTTAAACCCTATGGTTATGCCCGGTTTTCCTTGTAAATTCTGGTAATGGCATTAATGCATTTCTGCACGTGCGGCGCAGGCTGCGGCGAATGCAGAAGCCCGAAGGGCATGGTAAAATCCCATTCCACCGGAATTATTTTCAGCAGCGGATGCACGTCGCGCCAGGTTGGCACTGCCATTAAAAGGTTGTTGCCGTTTTCGCAGCTGTTAAAAACCTCGGTGTTGTAAAAATCAAAATCAATAATATTTACAACACCGAGGTATTTACCTGCGGGTGTTTTACCGTCAGCCAGTCGCGCAGCGCGTCTGCTTCGCCCATCTGCCCGCGCGTAATCAGCATCAGGTTTTGCCCGTACAAATCGCTTACGCTGAGCTTGTCTTTCTGCGCCAGCGGATGGTTAATGCCTGCGGCGCAGCACAGCGGTTCGCGGCACAGCTCCAGCCCGGCGCACTGGCGGTAATTGAGCAGCGTGGCGTCGAAAATACCGGCAACCATGTCAATGTTCTGCCCCAGGTTCAGCAGTATTTCGCGTGCGTTTTGCGGCGTGTTGTCAAACGGCACCAGCTTAAAATGTATTTCGGGGCACATGGCGTGGATTTTGGGCCACAGCTGCACCAGAATCTGCGCAGGCGTCATGGGTGATGTGCCGATGCGGATAATGCCGTTTTCTTTCTGCATGGCGTTTTTGGCGCGTTCCAGCGATTCGTGCGAGTAACGGATAATATATTTAGCGTCGCTGTAAAGCGATTGGCCTGCTGCTGTAAGGGTAAGGCCGCGGTGCGTGCGGTTAAACAGCTTTATATCAAGGTTGCTTTCAAGAATATTGATTTGCTTGATAACCGCGGTAGGCGAAATATAAAGCTTGTCGGCGGCTTTGGCAAAGCTGCCGCTTTCGGCAACGGTAATAAATGTTTCAAGCTGAGGGTTGTACAAAATAAATCACTTCTTTTAAATGCACTCGCAGCCCATGTTGTTGCTGCGGAATGCGCCCTGTTCGTAAAGTTCAATTTTATGGTTCAGGCGGCTCAGCGTTTCCTGCATGTGCTGCAAACGGTTTTCCAGCCTGTCGCGTTCTGCAATCAAAAGTTCTTCGCGTTCTTTTAAGGTGCTGTCGCCTTCTAAAAACAGGTGCATGTAACGGGTCAGCACTTCAATGGAAAGCCCTGCTTCGCGCATACATTTAATAAATTCTATGCGCTCGCAGTCAATGCTGCTGTAATCGCGGTTGCCGCTTTTATTGCGCGCTACGGCCGGCAGCAGGCCAATGCGCTCGTAATAGCGCAGCGTGTCGGCCGTAAGGCCGAATTTTTTGCTTACTTCTGCAATGTTCATGTCTGGTCACCTCGTGTAAATTAGCCGCGCTTCAAGCGGACAGGATTTTATAGGCGCTGCATACGGCTACGCGCCCGCTGATGTTGATAATGGTGTAAATAACGGCAAGAATTGCTGCACCTTGCAGTAAAACCTTCATAAATTATTACCCCTCTTTGGTGATGGTTACGGTATCGAATTCGGTGCCGTCCGGCAAAAATGCCTTAAAGGTTAATGTTTGCGGAGTTTTTCTGAGCGTTATGTAGTTGGCGTCCTCCGGCTGCGGCGCAAGGGCTGCGTCCGCCGTGTTGCGCTGCCACAGGTTGGCGTAACGCACGCTTCCGGCAACGCCGGTTAAAATGTAGGTTATGTCGGTGTTATCTGGCTTAAAGGCTTTTAAAGGCACGCGGCGGCGGTAGGTATGCAGGTGCGCCGTAAGCACGGCGTCTACATTATATTCTTCAAAAACGGGCATCAGCTGCTGCGCCCAGGGCGTAAACTGAATGCTTGCCGGGTCGAAATTGTTGGGGCGGTCGGTAAAGGCATAACGCAGAATGTCTTTGTGCATCAGCACAATTTTCCATTTGCTCTGCGTGCCGGCAAGGTCGCTGCGCAGCCAGTTTAACTGCTGCTGCATTAAATCGGGGTTAAAGTCTGCCATTTCGTCGGTTTGCGTGTTCAGCACAACAAAATGCACATCGCCGTAATCAAAGCTGTAATACTGGTTTTTATTGGCGCCGGTGCCGTTTTCCGGCAGGTTAAACAGCGTTAAATACGGCGTCGGCGGGGCAATCTGCCAGTCCATATTGTAGGTTTCGTGGTTGCCCATTACCGGTGCAAACGGAATGTTTTCAATCATTGGCGCAACAGAATTAAACCAGGCGCGCCACTGCGAAAAATCGTAGCCGTTGTCAACCAGATCGCCCATGTTGATAAAAAAGGCGGCGTCTTCATTTTTGCTGTAGGCCGTTTGTGCCAGTTTGCGCCAGCCGCTGTAATCGGATGACTGCGAATCGGGAAATATCAGCGCCTTAAAGCTGTCAGGCTGCGCGGACGGAAGTTTGTGCCAGCCGGTGCGGCTGCCTTCGTAGCCTGCACGGTATTCGTAGGCACTGCCGGGTTCAAGTCCTGTCAGCGCGGCGGTATAAACGTAAAGGGTGCCGCTGCCGGTGTTAAGCTCCTGTACGGAAGCAGGCACGGCTGTTATTTGCCCTGCGGCGTTTTTATATTCGGCCGCCGGGTTTTCAAGCTTTTCATCAGCCTGCCACATAATGGTGCGGCTTGTTGAAGCGTCGGCGGTAATCAGTTGGCGCAGAAAGCTTATTTTATCCGCGTCGGCGTAATTTTCGGCCTGCCCGGTTGCAGGTGCGGTATATACGGCGCAGCCCGCTGCCAAAAATACCGCCAGTACAACAATGTATTTAAGATATTTTTTCATAGGCATTACTCCTTTTAAAACAGCGTAATTTTGTGGCTAATATTAATATATCAGTTATAGTGAACTTCAAGTCAAGCGGTTTTCAAAAATTTTTTACTTGACTTAAAGTGCACTCCAAAGTATATATTATATAAAACGGACAATAAAGGAGAATGCCGATGAACCTTTTTATGATTGTTATGTATTCGTATCTGGCCGCCATGGGCATCGCCGTATGGTTTTATTACCGCACTCTTATTCCGGGGCTTACGTCATGGCTGTGGCCGCTTGCCGTAGCTGGCTGCACTGCAAGCTACCTTGTAAGCCACAGCGGCTATATCGTTCACCCGGAGCCTCTTGCACGCGCACTGGCGTGGATTGGCAATGTATGGATTCTGTTCGGTTTTTACAGCCTTTTGCTGATGCTTTTAAACGGCGTTTTAATTATACCTGCCAAAATTTTCGGTATTCATTACCGTTTCAGCACACCGCTGGCCGTGATTGGGCTTGTTGTTATAAGTGCTTCTATTATTTTTGGCATTTATAAAGCCATGAACCCCATAGTGCGTACGGAAACGGTAGCTGCCACTAAAAATATTGAAGCCGATACCAAAATAGTGCTGGTAACGGATTTGCACCTTGGGCATATTAACGCACTTGGCGCAGTGCAGGACGTTGTGCAGCGCATAAACGCCCAAAAGCCGGATCTGGTTTTGATAGGCGGCGATATTGTTGACGAAAAGCTCAGCTATGTGCTTGATAACGGCTCGCTGGAAGCACTGAAATTTGATGCACCGCTGGGAACCTATGCCGTTTACGGCAACCACGATTACCTTGACGGCGAAATGAAGGAAATACGCAGGATTTTAGGGGCAAACGGCATTACGCTGCTGGAAAATGAAAGCGCCGTGCTGCCGCAGGGCATAAAACTTACCGGCCTGCGCGATTACAGCCGCGACCGCGGTACGGAAGCGCTGGAACGGCTGGCAGAAGGCAATGCTGATTATTTCAGCGTTTTAATCGACCATCAGCCGCGGCGCTTGTTTGAAGCCGCCAAAGCAGGCTATGACTTGAGCGTTTCCGGGCATACCCATGCCGGGCAGGTATGGCCGTTCCGCTATATTACCCAAAGCATGTACCTGCTTGACTATGGCATGACCTATGTTGACGGCATGGCGGCAATCGTAAGCAACGGCAACGGCTTCTGGGGTCCGCCGGTGCGCATGGGCCCATACCCCGAAATTGTTGTTATCAACGTTAAAAAAGCAGGTTAAAATTCAGCACCGCTCAAACGGGCGGTGTTTTTCTTTGTAAGAAACATGTTAAGCAAACCGTTAAACTGTAATTTTTTTAACAATGTATATTTAAAATTGCGTTTTGTACACAAAATCCTTACAAAAATAACAAAATACTTGCCTGTAAAACGCTAAAGTGCTACAATTTATAATTATAAAAGTACACCATAAATTGCATTGTACTGATTTTAAAAAGTATTTGGAGGGAAAGAAAAATGAAATTTGCCAAACGTATGGAAAGGATGCAGGCATCCGAAATCCGTGAACTCTTAAAACTTACCGCACAGCCGGATATTATCTCTTTTGCAGGCGGCCTGCCCGCACCGGAACTGTTCCCGGTTGAAGAAATTGCCAAGGTTTCCCATGACCTGGTAGAAAAAGAAGGCCGTCAGCTGCTGCAATACGCAACTACCGAAGGCCGCCCGACCCTGCGCGCTAAAATTGCCAAACGCATGAAAGATAAATACCATACCGAAGTTGACCCGGACGATATTCTTATTACCACCGGCAGCCAGCAGTGCCTTGATTTTGCAGGCAAACTGTTCCTTGACCCCGGCGACGTTGTTCTGTGCGAAAGCCCGTCCTACCTCGGCGCGCTGAACGCTTTCAATGCTTACGAACCTAAATTTGTAGAAGTTCCGACCGATGACGGCGGCCTGATTCCGGAAGAACTGGATAAAATTCTTGCTACTACTCCGAACTGCAAATTCATTTATGTAATTCCTGATTTCCAGAACCCGACCGGCCGCACCTGGAGCCTTGAACGCCGCCATAAATTTATGGAAGTTGTCAACAAATATAACCTGCCGGTACTGGAAGACAATCCGTACGGTGAGCTCCGCTACGAAGGCGAAATTCTTCCTTCCCTTAAATCCATGGATACCAAAGGCCTTGTTATGTTCCTCGGCACTTTCTCCAAAATCTTCTGCCCGGGCCTGCGTTTAGGCTGGGTTGCCGCTGAACATTCCGTACTGGAAGAATTTGTTAAAATCAAACAAAGCGCCGACCTGCATACCTCTAACTTCGACCAGGGCGTTGCCGACGCTTACATTGAAAACTACGACCTTGACAAACACGTTGAAGAAATTAAAGCGCTGTACAAAAAACGCCGCGACCTTATCCTGAAAACCATGGAAGAAGAATTCCCCGAAGGCGTTGAATGGACTCGTCCTGAAGGCGGCCTGTTCCTGTGGGTAACCGTTCCGGAAGGTGTAAGCGCTAAAGAAGTATTCCATAAATGCATTGAAATGAAAGTAGCTGCCGTTATCGGCGATGCGTTCTATCCGAATGACAAAACCGACCGCAGCATGCGCGTAAACTACTCCAATATGACCGAAGACAGAATTGTTGAAGGCGTTAAACGTATGGCCAAAGCCATTAAAGAATGCATGAAATAACTGCATAAAAAATTATCCCTCTGCCCTAAGGCGGAGGGATTTTTTAATATCCGAACAGTGATGCGGCGCAGTAAACCAAAAGCAGCGCCATTATGGTGTTAACGCTTTTGGTATGGCAGCTGAACAAAAGGCGGAATGCCGAACCAAACGCCGACCAGCACAGCGTAAATACAAAACCGATAAAGGCAAGCAGCAGCGCAAACAAGGTTAGTTTAAAGGGCTCGCCCGTGTAAAACGGCAGAATGTAGGCCTGCATGGACATAATGCAGTAAATGTAAATTTTAGGGTTGATAAACTGCAAAATAAGGCCGGAATAAAAGCCGCTGCGCGAGTGGTCTTCGGTAATAACGCCGTTGCTTTTATAAGTTGCCCATGCCAGATGAAGCATATAGGCAGCGCCGGCAATAAGCATCGGCGTTTTAACTGCAGGTATAAGTTCTGTAAGGGTGCTGCAAAAAGCGGTGCAGATAAGCATTACCGCAGCAAAGCCTGCCAGTATGCCAAAGTTAAAGGGCAGCGCTCCCTTAAAACCCAGCCTGCCGCCGTTGCTCATGGACATAATATTATTAGGCCCCGGCGTTGCTGCTGTTATAACAGCGTAGGTTAAAAATGCAAACCAGTTGAACATAAAACGGTATCCTTTCGACAATATAATAATGTGTTAATTTTATATTGTAAGTTGCCTTTTTAATGTTGTCAAAAGAAGTGTATATCAATATGCACGCAGCAAATTAAAAATCCCGGCGTAAACCGGGATTTTTGCGTTAATTGTGCTTTTACTGTGCCAGCGGAATGGTGTATTCCGTTAAGCCCTTGGGCTGCGGGCCCTGGTGCGGATTTTCGCTCCCGTCAAGCCCTTTTTCGTGCAGGAAGCCTTCTAAAATTTTGGCAATTTCAAGGTTGTTCAAATCGGCAAACGGTGCGTGCGTGTTGCCGCGGATTCCTGCTTCCGGCAGAATTAAAAGTCTGGCATCGCCGCCGCGGGCATTAATGCGTTCAACCATCTGCCGGGCGCGGTGGCTGGCAACGCGCCATACTTCGCTGTTAAAATTAGTGCTTTTTTCTTTGGCAATGTTGTCGCCGTAAATAATAAGTATCGGCATTTTGGTAAGCCGGTTAAATTCTTCGGGCGGAACAACAAGGGGACCTTGATGGTCGTTAACAAGTTCCAGCGGTGATGGCGTAAGGTCTTTTGGAATATCATCTGACGGGAATACGCAGGCGCCGGGTTCGTAGGCAACAATGGCTTTAATGTTTTCCGGGTCTGCCATGCCGCTGTACCAGCCGTATTTGCCGCTGTTGGAATGGGTGATAAGCACGGCAGGACCTGTTTGTTTTAACAGCTGAGCCATGGTGTCTGCCATAAACTGATAGTATTCTCTGGTGCGCGGTTCGGCGCCGGTGTCGGGCGTTTGCTGGCGGAAGAACTGGTCAACCGCGTCGGGCGTTTTGGGAAACTGTAATACCGGGAAAAAGTACGGCTTTTCAGGGCGCAGCCACAAGCCGTTGCGGAAGGCGTCCCACACGGCGCTTTCGCTTGTTATCGTCGGTACGGCATTGGTCATGTCAACCTTGCTTGCCGTGTAGCCTGCACGCCCGCGGCGCGGCTGGTCAATAATGTACACGGGCCAGTCCCTGCGCGGCAGGATTGCCATATAGCCTTCGCGTCCGTCCGGCGTGCTTTCGTAGGTTTTGCCGCTTTGCCCGATGCCGTGCCACATAATCAGCGGATAGGTGCGCGCATTCTGCGGAATGTAAAACTGGGCATAGCCGTGGTCACCGTGGAAGGTTTCGCCGCTAGGCAGGGTTTGCACCGTGCCGCCGAAGAACAGGCTGCCCATGGTTTTAAGTACGATGGGCTTGTCCTCCGCAGGCTGCTGGGCGTTTGCCATTAGCGGCAGTGCGGTAAAGGCGGCGGCTAAAATTAAGGCGGATAATTTTTTGCTGAGTTTCATTTTGCGTCCTCCTTTTTTAATACACTCGCGTTGCTTTTCTTTGCTCATTTGTATTATAATTGGTGTAAATAGCGGCAGGCAATTGCCAGTTAAAGCTATCTGCGGCTTATGCCGCACTTTTTAAAATTTGGGGTTTAATTATGGAAGCTAAAAAACAGGATTTGCGCGTGCAGAAAACACTGGCGGCAATTAACCGGGCTTTTGAAGAAATGGTTTGCACCATGCCGCCGCAGGAAATTACCGTTAAGGAACTTACTGAGCGCGCCAAAATTAACCGCAAAACCTTTTATTTGCATTACACCTGCATAGAACACGTTTATGAAGAAGCAATCCGCCGCCTTGCCGATGGTTATATTGAAATAATGGGCAAAACGGAAATCGATAACGGCAGCGGCGCTTTTAATATGAAAAATCTGACGCAGGTATTTTTTGAATATTATGCCGCTCAGGGCGCGTTTGCCGAAAGGCTTATCTGCAATCCTGATTACCGGCCGTATTTTAACCGGCTTTGGGGCATTACTTTGCAGCATAACTGCGGGCAGTTCAACCCTTACAGCCATCTGCCGCAGGAAGAACAGAACCTTGTTTTTACCTATCTCTGCGCGGCAAATAATGAAATGTACTGCCGCTGGGTGCTGGACGGCAAAAAGGTGCCGCTGCAAAAAGTTATTGCCATAGCGTCGCAGCTTTTGGAGCGCGGCTTATACGGCTACACGGAGGCTTTAAGGCAAAACAAAACTTGACTTATAGCGGGCTTAAAGGTTTATAATATAAAAAAATTTAAAAGGATGATTGTTGTTTGAAAGCAAAAAAGCAATTATTAGGGTTTACTGCCGCCTCGCTTACTTTGGGGGCGGTTTTTATGGCGGGCGGCGCGCCGATACCGTTTTACCATACTTATGCCGAAACGCTTGGGCTTGATAAAGGCGTGCTTTCGCTGGTAACTGTGGCATATTTTGCCGGTACGGTTATTGCGCTTTTGTTTTTGCCGCGCCTTACCAACTACTGGGGGCGCAAGCGCGCAATTTATTTAACGCTGGCGTTTGGGCTGGCAGGCTGCTTTTTGTTCGGAAATGTAACCGGCGAGTGGCGCATGCTGGCGGCGCGCTTTATGCAGGGGCTAAGCTGCGGGCTGGCCTCCAGTACGGTGGCGGCGTTTATTATTGATAACGAACCGCGGCGCTATAAGGGCCTGGCTGCGGTTATTATCGGCAGTGCGCCGAATATAGGGCTGCCGCTTGGCGCAATGGGCAGCGGCGTGTTTAATATGTTCAGCGATGCGATTGGCATGGTGTTTGTAATTGTGGCGGTACTTTTGTTGTGCTGCGGCGCGTTGGTTTTTGCCAGTACGGAAACAATTACCAACAAACAAAGCGGTGCGTGGCGCAGCCTTAAGCCGCAGCTTAAAATTACGCCGCGCGTTAAAAAGCTTTTGCCTGCGGCGGCTTGCGCATTTGCCGGTACCTGGGCGGTAGGCGGTTTTTACCAGTCGTACAGCGCTGCTATCGGCATACAGGAGCTGGGCGTACAAAGCACTTTTGTAGCTTCGCTTACCTTTGTATCGTTCATTGCGCCGGTTGCGCTCGGTGCGGCACTTTCGCGCGGGCGCGATAAATTTTTGCTGCAGCGTTATTCTATGCTGGCCTTTTTTATAGCCGTTGCAGGCGTGGTATATGCCATTTACAGTCATTCGCTGACATTGTTTTTGGCGTTTAATGCGATGGCAGGCGTTGCAGACGGTGCCGCCTTTACCACCAGCATGGCCGGTATTGTTGAAGGAACAAGCTTGCAGGAAAGGGCGGGCGTATTATCTTTAATTTACGTTGTTGCTTACGGCGGCGCGGCACTGCCTAACCTTCTGGTAAGCCGCATAGCGCAGTATTTTTCGCTGCTGGAACTTACCGCAGGCTACGCTGTTTTTACTGGCGTAATGTTTATTTTGGTGCTGCTTACCGCAAAGCGCAGCTATTATTATGAAGCATAAACTGCCTTAGGGCAGATGTTTTTAAGGACGGAGGAGAGAAAAATGGCAGATAAAATTTTAGTGGCATATTATTCCAAAACAGGGCATACCAAAGCCGCAGCGCAGAAAATAGCCAAAGCAGCAGGCGGCGCTTTGCACGAAATAGTTCCCACTAAAGAGTACCCGGCAAGTTATGTTGCCACGGTTGCCGTTGCCAAATGGGAACAGCTTAAAAACGAAAAACCGGCGCTTAATGATAAAGTTAAGGATTTTGCTGCGTATGACAAAATTCTGGTAGGTTTCCCCATCTGGTGGTTTACCTGCCCGCAGCTGATTAAAACCTTTATGGAAAGCTATGATTTTACAGGCAAAATTGTTTATCCATTCTGTACGCATGGCGGCAGCGGCCCTAAAAACAGCACGCGCGATATCCGTACTGCGCTGCCCGGCGTTGACGTAAAAGAGTGCTTTGACGCAACTAAAGATTTGATAGACGCCAAAATTAAAAACTGGCTGGGGCTTGATTAAGTCTGAAAAACGTAGGGTATGTCAATACTCGCAACAATCTGCTTTTTCTGCACGATTTTAAAGAGGTGGCGCATTTTGACGAAGAATACGTGCAGCTGCGCGAAAAGTACGAACGCCGGATCAAACGGATTTATCAGACGATTCGGGATTCGAAAGATATTTTGTATTTGCATGTTCATACGCCGGATATGATGGACCGTCTGCCGGCGGACGAAGAACTGCAAGCCGCCCTGGAACGGCTGCGGAAAATGTACCCAGAAAAGAATCACCGTCTGTTGTTTGTCAATCTGGCGGAAACGGAAGAGGGCAAGACCGGTTTTGAAAAAAGGGAAATCGGCGGCGGCATCGACTATTACGACTGTTATCGTGATCGGGATGCCGCGTTTGACGAGAATTTTCCCGGTTTCGTCTATTTCAAAAAGAACGTGGAAGCGGTTTTGAAAGCGTATAAGGTTCGCAAAAACGTCAAAGACGTCATGAAAAAGTTTGCGTTTAAACTGCTCGACGCCCTGAGCCGTCTTGTCCCCAGCCGGCGCATCCGTGAAAAAACGAGGATGTTGTACAAAGAATACAAATGATTTTTGAGCTGCCGGCCCTAAACGGGAACGGCAGTCGGTGGATACGGGTATGGAAAGATTCGATTTTATTGTTCCTTCGGGATATTTCTGCGTGACCGGCTATCATTTGCGTCATGCTCGCCTTCACGGAGAAACGCTGCCGTTCGACTGGTTGGACGGAGTGACGCCGGAGTTGTTTGCCGGTTTTCTGGAAAGTCGTTTTCGGGATTTTCTGGAGTTGCCGCAGCTGAT
>OHGK01000295.1_pt1 | contig 36041 bp, 37 predicted proteins | sample 1567671 | NCBI WGS metagenome assembly OHGK01 (sample SAMEA3879577, study PRJEB24766) | human gut metagenome | biome: human-associated habitat; feature: feces | place: USA | collected 1985/1987 | reverse complement strand
TTTCTCTGCGGTACTGCCGGAGCTGAACGGAAAGATTTGAATTGAGAGACATTACAAACGGCCTCCTTTTTTCTAAAAGATAAAATATTTCGATAAGTTTTGCAATGCCGATATATTGGTATATTGGCCGATATATCGGTACGAGGGGTTTGAACATCTCAAAAAAGACGGTATTCATATATCGTTTTTGCGCCTAAAATACAGGAAAAGGTTCGCTTATGTGCTCGTTTACACGCATAAATAACATTGGTATGCCCTGCGACTTGATTTTGACGTGACTTGTGCGCCACTACATTCTTGGTGGTATAAAAAGCCGAGCATTTCAGCCCGCCGGGAAGTAGTGGCGGCATAGCCTTCTTTCAATAGAAATATGCTAAACAGTCTACCTCACATGTCCCTTTGGGTAGCTGTGGCACTCAATTATGAATTGTAATACCAAGTTCTTTATGTTAAAATATAAGTAAGTGGGGTGATTGTGTGGTTTACATTCCAAAACCAACGCCTTGTTTTTTAGACGGGATGGAAAAATATAAAGTAATTGGTGGTAGGCAAACTTATCGGAGCAGAGATAGATATTTCCAATGGGATGAATTTCATGGCGAAATCGAAGTCTACGATAAGCGAGGCCGCCATCTGGGTGTATTAGATGCCCAAAGTGGAGAATTTATTAAGGACGCAGAGAGGGGGCGGAGAATAGATGTTTGAGCAAGATTTCATCAAAGAATGTCTGTTCGGAGATGCAGAACTTGAAGATATAGATTCCTATGTTGAATATTGGCACACACATGAAACCAATAATTCACTTCGAGATTTTCTAGGAATGACGCAGTATGAATATACAGAATGGTTGAAATACGGTGATGCTGTTCTCCGGGATATTTTAAGATGTAGAATGGATGAAACACCATTTGAAGAGTATAAATATATGACTCCAGAAGAAAAAATTGCTGCTAGATCGTATTCCATTGAGGAAATTGAGAGATTAAAAAACGATGATAAACACGGAAATAAATAGACTCTCTCTTGTCCGAAGACGCGCAAGTAATTTATATAAAAAATATGGACTATCTGTCCCGGTTGATTTAAATACAATCATCCAAAAAAGGCAAATCGAAATATCCTATGAAGAAAATCAAGTAGGAATAGACGGTTTGTGTCAACTTCAAAAGATACCGCCGAAAATTATTCTCAATTCAGAAATCGTTTTTGAACCTAGGCGGCGATTTACCGTAGCACATGAAATTGGTCATATCTGTATACCTTGGCATACAGGCGTGGATTTATGCTCTTTAGATGATCCATATGTTAAGTTACAAGGACAACAGATGGTAAATACACAAGAACTAGAGGCTAATACCTTTGCTTCTGAGCTGCTTATGCCCACTGAATGGTTAAAACAAACATTTGAGCTTGATACAGATGATTTATCAGCTTTAGTGAGGCAAATTAGCGAAGCCGCCAACACTTCCTTTATGGCATGTTTTTACGCACTAGAAAATGTCCTTCCTGCTGGCAACTTATTCTTTGTAAAAAAAGAAACCAACGAGTTTTGGAAGCCATTTTATAGTGTTAACACAAATTGTTTTTATATTTCTCCTATAAATGCAATATCTTTTTATGATAGAACCTCTTACTGGAAAAAAGAGTTTCAAATTTCTAATTATCAAGTTATTCACTACAAAATTGTACCTTCCCCTAATTTATCGACACTAAATGATATATATAGAGAGTGCAATTCTAATATCGAAGAGCTCTTAACTGCTATTACAGGCGGAAATCCTATTTCTTCTATTCCTTATATCGATACAATCCTTAATACACTTAGCGACAAATTTTATGTTGTTATCAAAATTGGAGATTATGTTCGTCACTTTCGCCCCAAAGATACTGCTATACGCATGTACTGCCGGGATTACTATGATATTGAATCTTTATATGATTATATCCAGAAATATTTTATTGATTTTGGCAGAATTGATTTTACCCCGAAATCTTGTTTAGTATGGGTAAGGGAACACTGGAGAGCTGATAGTGTTCCGGATGTCAATGCTAATCCGAATGAATTGCTTAAAAGGATTGTTAATGAGATATATGATCCTCAGATCGCTCACCATATGTTACAAAGTATCAATGGAGTTATGGCGAGTATAAATAGCACACACAAAACTGCTTCAAAGGAAGAATTATACCATCTCGCGAAAGTTCGCTATGAAACCGATCCAGACTACAAGGAGTTTTCCGAACATTATCTTTTTGAAGAATATATATCGGGAAAAGTTTTAAGGCTCATTGAAAACAGGCTGAAATAATTGATGCCCATATGTAAAAGATAAGACCCACTGCTTGTTGCGTAACCTATTGATACGATTGGATTTTTCCAAGTCCTATAATTACACTCCGACCAGTCAGAATGACAAGATTCTTTGTGTATTGAAGCGCTCTTTTCGCCCGGTTAAGAGGGGTATGTACACGCTCGTATTGGGAGCCCAGCACAAGCGTGTACACACCCCCTGTTCCTAAAAGTTAATAAATGCACTTTCCTACATCTGGGGGTATAGCTCAGCTGGGAGCGTGGGCAAAGCAGCTACATACCTTTGGCAAGAAAAAGGATTGCTACCCAAGGCGTCCTTTTCGGTTCGTTTTATTGGATAAAACCTCTTGCTGATAGCCTGCAAACTTTTGATATTCCTATGTTTTTCAAGATCCTTTAATTCGCCCAGACCAATCGAAATGACAAGGTTCTCCATCTGCCATTAAAATATGCCGTGCTTCACTTACGGAAGATCCTATTGGAATTGCAGCATCAGCGGAAGTTCTCATTTACACAATATTGGAACAATATCTTAGGAAACAGAGGTATGGTAGTTCCGCAGCCAACAGAAAAGCCCCGCAATTCGGGGCTTTTCTAAATAGCTGTTTTTCTGAAATCTTGGAAATGCTTCCAGAATATTAGAATACTTTCCAGCATTTTAGAACCTGAGTTGGCACGAAACGATTGACCTGGCAGTCGTGCCAACTTCCCGAAAAAGAAACAGGCATCCGCTGTTTCGCGGACACCTGCTTCACCTGTTTTGCTAAATTGAATATTCTGATTTGAAGAGCGGGGGCTTAGTCCTTTTTCTTTGCTAGGCGCTCCCGGCAGCCATCGAGCTCTTTCTGGTTCCCCATGATGAAATGCCCCGGCTCGATCTCCGCCCATTCTGGCTTGTCAATGGAATAATCGTGGCAGGCGGGATCGTAGATCAGGAGCTTCTTATGGCGTTCAGAGCGGGGATCCGGAAGCGGGATCGCGGAAAGCAGCGCTCTGGTGTAGGGATGCAGCGGGTGCGCGAAGAACTTCTCCGTCTCTGCAAGCTCTACGATCACGCCCTTATGGATCACGGCGATCCGGTCGCAGATAAAGCGCATTACGGAAAGATCGTGTGCGATAAACAGATACGTGAGGCCATGCTCCTTTTGCAGCTTACTCATCAGGTTGAGCACCTGCGCACGGATGGGAACATCCAATGCGCTGATTGGTTCGTCTGCGATGATGAACTCTGGATCCATGATGAGGGAGCGCACATTGACGAATCGCGCAGAGGCTATCGCAGTATATAGTTTTAATCCCGTCAACACGGCAATTTTCACAGTTGATATGTTCAGGCAGAACGGGGGCATTATTTAACTCAGCCCATAGTTTTGCGGTTTTTTCACGCAACGCTTGGTCGTCATTGATCGTTGCAAGATATGCGTCGCATTTTTCATAGTCCAGCCCGCAGTATGCAATCATGCCCTTCATGATTATGCACTTCCTAAATTTCAATTTGCCGCTTCCCCGTGGCAAGTATAACACGGCGAAGGAGGAAGAGCAAGGCAAAAGAAAAACGACGAACCTCTTGCTGAAGTTTGTCATTTTTTGGCTCCATGCTATAAAAAGGCTTTTTTGCTCAGAGCCGTTATTCAGTAATAGATTCAAACATCCGAGCGACAAATGGAAATTTGCAAATACAGCGTCCGCTTGCTCCGATTGAGTCTTATAGCTTGAAAAAAGCGAGCAGGCCGCCTTCTTCAAATGAATATAAACCGAGTGTGCGGTAAAAGTGGACGGCCGGCGTGTCCGCCCCCGTGACCACAAACTTCTGGCGCACATCGGTGTATTCATCCAGCACTGCCTCCATCAGCGTTTTTCCTATTCCCTTGCGCTGGTACTTCTCTGAAACAAGCAGATCCTGTATCAGCACTGTATGTTCACCATCGCCGATACATCGTATAAATCCGATGAGCGTATCACCGTCGAATGCGCCGAGTGCAAGCAGCGAATTATCCCATGCGCGATACAGCCGCGCATCGTCGTCAAGATATGCTGTCCAGCCCAATGCATCATAAAGCCGCTTGACACCTTCCATATCGTCTCTGACCAGTCGTCGATAATTAAGCATATCTATTTACCTCCCCATGAATCACAATTTATCGCTTTCCTGTAACCAGTATAGCACACAGTAAGAGAAAATAAAGGACAAAAGAAAAAACGACAAACCTCTTGCCGAAGTTTACCGCTTTATGTCTGTTCGGGATGAAAAAGATGGATTATGGATTTACGTTATATCCTTGTAAAAACATAAAAATCCGTATCAAATCCACCCCAGCGGTAGTCGCCGCTTTTCCATTCGATAAACAGATACTCCGTACCGCTGATGCTTTTGATTTCATAAGCACATGCGGTATGGTTCCATTTACGAAGAACAAATCCATTGGTCCATTCCTGAGCATCTCTGCCGCTTATTGTTTCATTTCCGTAAACGCTGGTGCATTCTCCCTTTGGCAGAAACTCGATTTCCTTAAAAAACAGTTCAAAGCTGCTATCGATGCTTTCGGGAGAGAAATCTTCTTTATTCTGAACAACGGCTACGGATTTCCATTTGCCCAAAATATTCCTGTCATCTTTAAAAGGCATAGAAATATTGTCTTTCCGCGCAATATCGTTTGCTTTGTAGCGGCGGTTATCGCATTGATGAAGCACCAAAAGAGTTGTTCTGCCGTTTTGCAGATAATCGTAGGATTTTAGTTTGACAAACATATATAATCCGTCCGCTTGCTTCTCAATGGTAAAATCGTTAACAAAAGAGCTGTCGCCGGTGTCAACCAACAATTTGCCTTTTGTCCAGGAATAGCACCAATACCACTCGCCTTCTGGAAGAAAAAAGATTTCATGACTCTGATTTCCTATGCTTTCCTCCGGCAACCTTTTGCCAAGGTCAAATTCTGCTCGATCGTTGTATTCCCCTATGATTTCCCATTTACCGATGATCCTTTCGTCGTTTTCAAATGGAATATGCACATTTTCATGCATTTGTTTGATGCTGTCTTCTACCATAAAATTACCTCCTAAAATCATGTTACGAAGTTCATCAAGTTGGCGGAGAATTTTATTGATCTGATTTTTCTTGTTTTCAAACACAACATCAATATCCGCAGATGTTACATTGTCTGAAATCAATTGTTTTATTTCCGCAAGGGAAAAACCTGCGGCTTTTAATTTGTTGATTCGGCTGTACATAGTGATCTGGCTTTCGGAATAATGTCTGTAGCCTGTAAATCTGTCAATGTAGACAGGCTTCAGCAAGCCGCAGTTGTCATAATACCGCAGCACAGAAATGGGTACATTGCAAGCCTTTGCAAATTCTCCGATTTTCATTGATTTCACCTCCGATTTTTCATCTAAGGTACCTTATGTGAACAGTATAGGGATAAAGTATGGTTGAGAGTCAAGTGTGTTTTTCAAATTATTTTTAAGGGCAAACCATAAAGCCGACTGTTTAGGCGGCTTTATGGCTAAGCCGCATGAAAAAGGTATTTTTGCGGTTTTGGCAGTTGGATTTGAACCCTTGCATAAAACCGTTTTGTACCGCAAAGACACCGAACTTTTTCACTGTTCACTATTAGTTCTTACTTCCAAAAATCGACAAGGTGTTTTTCAGTGAAAAGTGAAGAGTGAAAAGGGAATAAGTAAAAATCCCGAATGCGGTTGCATTCGGGATTTTTGGCTTTATGCTATAAAAAGGCTTTTTATTGAAAGCCTTGATCCTGCGCCATCTGCGCCACAAACCGGAATTTCTATTTCCTTATACCGAACGTTTCAGAGGGAATATCGATCCCCAGCATCTTCCCAAATGCCAAAGCAAATCTTACAAATTCATAGGAAACAGAAGTAATGATATAAAAAGACTTTTTATTGCTTATGGAACGTTCTAATTATTGATTCCTTTATCCCCAAAATATTGCAGCAATATCAAAACCAAAACGCTGCCGGCAAGTATTCCATCCATAATGCCCGCGGGCAATAAAAACATCATCAACGCTATGGTAATTACGCAGTTAATGCAGGATAGAACCAGCCCCCACATTCGGTTCTTCAAAAGCCCTATTGCACCGACAAGCCTTAATATCCCGTAGATTGCCCCTACAACCATCATCATGTGTAGGTTTTCCTGAAAGTATGGCAGCTTAAATGAAAAATATTTCCCTATATCATATTGATCTGTTCTTATAAGCAGTGCTGGTATCATTGCAAAAACTCCGCCAAGCTCCATAAAGCCGCCATGTATGATCATCAATATAGCCGCAATTTTATACTTTTTCATGAGCCTATGCTCCTTTTGTAGAAATTTCATCTGTCGCTTTCCTATTGCCAGTGTATCATACCGCCGGGAGAAAGTAAATGCCAAAAGAAAATCGACAAACCTCTTGTTGATGTTTGTCGATTCCTGGCTCCATGCTATAAAAAGGCTTTTCAAAAAACCGCTGCGCCGCTATCGGGTCGATCCTCCGCTCTGGCGGCGGAGGACGATTTCTCCCTTAAATCTCAAATGCCTTATAAAATTGATACTCACAAAGCACATCAATATGGCCAACCCATCGGAAGCAATCAGCTGCCCAATTGCGGCTGCGGGGATTGGTTCAAGGGGCCACGGCTCCACAAATGTGGCGAGGGCTGCCCTAAAAATCCAAACAACGGTCAAAAACAAATAAAAAGTAATCGCTTCTTTATTCATAGACAGAGCTTTCCGACCCAAAACAACGAGCAGTAAGCTCAAGCCAAACAGTAAAAGGGAAAAGCAGTAGTTGGTGTAGTCGATCCCAACGATCAAATTCTCATACTGCATCGGAAGATAGTCATACCATTGAAACATCCACGGAACGAAAAAATGCCACAGTCCAACAAGCATGCTAACTACAACTGTTATATAATAAATGATTCTGTATTTCTGCATTGTACCTCCTCCTTGTAACAAGTATAGCACACCACCGGGAGAATGCAAAAGAAAATCGACAAACCCCTTGTCGAAGTTTGTCGATTCTGCTGGTCGGAGTGTCATTAAAGGACTTATGAAAATCCAGTAATATCAAGGGTTTGCAGGCAGCAGGCAAGAGGTTTTTATCCTGAAAATGAAATTTCCGCTTATAAAAATTTGCGAATGTCCACGGCGAGCTGTTCTTCCAAATTGATCAGCCGTTTCGCAATATCCTTGGAAATTTCATCTGCTGCCTCATATTGGTTCAGATACTTGTTCAGCGATTTGACACCCATATTACAGCCATCTGTCATCAGGTCTGCAATAGTCTGATCGGAGTTATCCATTCCCATTTTCATGCTGGTTTTGATCCAAGACATCCCCTTGGCAATGGGGGTTGGTTCTTTCCCATCATCATGGTATTTTTTCAGTAGGGTCTGAATCTCATTCTTTAGCTGTTCATGTTTCTTTTTGCACTCCGTCAGATATTGTTTAAGAACTCTGCTGTGCACTTGATCAAGAACATCATCAATGGATGCGACTCCCATTTTAACGCCTGCGTCACATTCTCGAAGCAGTTTTATCGTGTCCTGTTCAATCATAGAAATTTGAGCCCCTTTATAAGATAAAGTTAGTCTGCACAGTTTTGCATTCTTTATTCTCCGGCCCAATCTGGCCCAACACCGAAGTCTGGACATTACGCCGATTAATAAGGCCAAGGGCTGTGCTGCTATATTATGAGGTAGTGCTGAAGATATTGAAAGCGAGTACATCTTCGCCGGCAGAGTACGTTTCCTTTAATTCATTCGCGATTAGGTAATCATTTGCGATTGTAACCTTATATTTTGGGGCACAAGCAGCCAGCGGAAGGACAAGAATAACGGATAAAAGGAATTCATAGTAATTGCTCCTTCTGAAAATTACGATTTGACATTTTCTCACGGCGAGTATAACACATCGCCGAAAAAAGGCAAAAGAAAATCGGCAAACCTCTTATCGAAGTTTGCCGATTTTTGCGATAAGCGGTTAAAATCGATTTTTCTGAATATTGAAAACCTTCCTAACTGCTTGCAGGTTCTTATAACATCTCACTTTATTTTACGTTTTTCATCCAATTATCCAATTCGCTCTGTGCATCAGGCAAATGCGACAAAACATGGATCGGATTAACACAATACATAAAGCACAAAACATCTCGAGCTGTGCGTTGTTTTTCTGCTGTAGTGAGATGGCTGAAGAAACTCATCTCTGGTGCTTCCTGAACGGTCTCCTGAAAATGACTCTCAGTATTCAAAACCAAACGATACATGGAGTTTTGGAAATACTCTCTTTTGTTGGGGTCTGAAATTAGAGCAAGTACCCGTGGGTTCAAGCTCACTTTCTCAACGCCCTCCTTGAATGTGAATGTCGAAAATGCTTCCAGAACTCGTCTCGTTGTATTACCAATGGTTAGTTCCATCGCAGCTTCGGGATTGCAACCATACTCATATATACAACGCATTAACCGTGAATATTCATTATGTGATTTAGCCATGAATTTAGTTATTGTCTTATTCAGAAGTTGGAACGAACAATACTCGGCATGTTTTCCTACTCCAGCGCAATTCGAAGAAATTTCATCCATCGCTTTCTGCAAATCAAATATCACACTCACATCATGTGTCATCATGAGAATTTTTGTTGTTGCGCAGGAAGAAAGCACGTGGCTTAACTTATATCTTAAAAAAGACAAAATTCCCACTCGGTTTTCAACATCAAAACTCGAAACGGGATCGTCAATAACCAAAAACATTTCATCGTAGTATAGTTTTTGAAGCTCCGTTTCTTTTGCAATTTGTGCAAAGAAGTAACTCAAGGCCAAAGCGTTTCGTTCACCACATGATATCTTATCTGGAGAGACAGACTTTCCATTTACTTTTAGGTGATACATTTGGTCGTTTTCAAGATGCAATTTAAGTCGGCTGTCACTATAAAAGATATAAGAAAGTGATTTGTTGATTTGATCAACAGCAATTTGAAGATTTTTTCGCTGTGCATCTAAAAGCTGCTGCTCACTTACAAGGTTCTTTTTTGATTGAACTAACCTGTCCAGTTCTTCTTCTGCAACTTGTCTTGCTGTCCTCTGCAATAGCAATGACTGATACTCAGAGGCAATTTCGTAATGAGCAATCTCATCATTTAGTTTCAAGAGTTCACTCTCTGCGGTTTGCCTATGGGAAACAACTTTATTAAAGGAAACTCTTTTGTTTTCTAATTTTAGTAAGATATCATTCAGTTGCTTATATGCATCCATCAAATCTGCTGGATTACTATATTGCGTCAAAGAAAGAGGATCAGCAATTTTACTCTGAACAGTTCTGTTGTGGTTGCTAATTAAGCTGTTGATAGAGGATATCTGTATAATAGCGTTCCCGAGGAGGTCAGAATCCAACACACCATAGTTCTGATAGGAGTCGGCTTGGATTTCAGGCAATATCAGTTTTTTTAGTTCATCGCGGTACTCTTCCACTTCACGGTTCAAGATATTCTCAATTTGTTGTAGGGATGCTGTTCGGTGATCTTCTGGTATTGTTTGCAAACAGGTTGGACAAATTGTGTTCGATTTTGCTGTCAGAAACCCCCTTGCACTTGAAAGCACTTCAATCCCCAGCGTTTGAAGCAACTCCTGTTCACGCAAAGTTAATGTTGGTTTCTGGGGCACTTTTCCTAACAGCCTTTTGGTTTCCGCTATTATCCTTTCTGGAGATTCAATAGGTTGAATCTGTGAATCAACAGATGACGCAGAGGCATCAATACTATCAAAAACACCAAACAACTCGTTAAACTCTGCCCTTGTTGCTGTTTCGTCTTTTCGAGGGCTTAGTCTACCCAGTCGATCAACTTCTGCTCCTGTTACACGTGCTTTGATTTGTTTCTTTTTTATACGGATACCACTTGTTTCAGCCCAGCCGCCAGCAGATTGTAATTTCCTAATTATTAAATTCTGCCAGTATTCTGGGGAAATAACATTGTCTGCCGAATTATACTGTTTGATGAACTCATTTTTGGAGTCAATATCTACCTGAGTTTGAGATATCTGCCTCTCCAAATTCTCTAATCGCTTTTCGAGTTCAATTTGTTTGCCAAATAAAACAATTGTCCCTAAGCCACATCCTTGTACTTTGATATTCCTCGAAATGTATTCCTCGTCAAAAACAAAAATCTTTTCTTTTTTCATCCCTGGGGACATTTTGATAACCGCTGTTCCTACTGAAAACCTCAAATCTACGGTTCTGGGAGTTGTTGATTCTGAATATTCTCTAAATCCTTGCGCAATCGTACTTTTTCCGCTTCCATTTGCGCCATACAAGAGTGCTACCCGATTTTTCTGTGGCGCATTTGGATTTTTTAACACATTAGGATGGGTAGGAAACAACTCAAGTGATGAAGGTGCATCAAAAAATGGGGACGTTATCACTATTCCAGTCATACTGTCAATTGTTGTCGGCATTATATACACCTCTCCATACAAAGTGTTTGCAGAAGATATTATAGCAGACAATCCTCCGCATGGATAGACTCAATTCGGCAACAATTAAAAATGTTCCCTTCATTTTATCAAAATATGAAATTCATGGCAATCGTGTTTTCCGGATTTTTGGTGCGTTTGAGTTTCTCCTGCTGTACCGCCACGAACATCTCATCAGAAATAATAGCCTCATGGGAGCCGGTGTAGAGATACCGTTCCATGAGGCCATCATTTTCTATTTGAACCGCTCCGGTGCTGACCGTTTTCTGGAGAAGCACCCGTCCGGTGTATTTTTCGTTGGAGAGCAGCTTGTCTATCGCTTCTCGGTTCCACTTAGGTCTCCCTGTGGGGGAGAGAATGCCTTGCTTCTCCAATCCAGTAGCAATTCTCCCCAGACTATCGCCAGATAGATACCGCTTAAAGATCCAGCACACTACCTGGGCTTCCTCTGGATTCACTATCAGTTCACCATCAGGCCCGATTTCATATCCATAGCATTTGCGGTGGGCCATCTTGGAGCTGCCGTCCTGAAAGCTCTTTCTCAGCCCAGCTTTGATTGCCTCACTTTTTTGTATCACATTCATTATAATGCGCCTCCCATAAATAAAAATACCGTAGTGAAATCACTGCGGCGCAACAAACTTACTATGTTCTTTAACATGAAAAATTGACAGACCACACCCTTGGTGGTCTGTCAACTTATCATGGTGCGGCTGGGGGGATTTGAACCCCCAAGCTTTCGCCGACGGATTTTAAGTCCGTTGTGTATGCCGTTCCACCACAGCCGCGCACCGTATTCTATTATAACGGCAGAATGGGACGCAGTCAACGCCCGGCATGCTTACATCAGCGGCGCAAAGATGCGCAGGATGTCCTGGAAGATACGTTTGGGGGCGCTTACAGCACAGGCCTCCGGCGTGATCGGGACGCATTCGGCAAGCACGTTGCGGAAGTCATCCCGCACGGCGGCGACCACGCTGCCGCCATAGGCGGCCACGCCGCATTCATAATGCAGGTAGAGACTCCGGTAATCCAGGTTGACCGTGCCAACGGTTGCGACGCGGTCGTCTGAAACGAAGGTTTTCGCGTGGTTGAACCCATCCGTGTATTCGTAGATCTTCACACCTGCCCGGATAAGATCCCGGTAATAGGAACGCGTCGTGATATGCACGAGCCGCTTATCCCAGCGCTGTGGGGTCAGGATGCGTACGTCCACGCCGCTTTTTGCGGCGAGCGTCAGGGCGGAAATGATCGTATCGTCGATGATGAGGTACGGTGTGCTGATATAAACGTAGTCCCGCGCGTTTTGGATGATCTGCATATAGACGTGCTCGCTTACGTTTTCAGCGTCGAGCGGGTTGTCCGCATATGGCTGCACGTAGGTGCCCGGCTCGTAGGCGGGCAGGGGCGGAGCTGCCTGCGGCCGGAAGGAGAGACAATCTTCCTTGGAACCGGAGGAGAAACGCCAAAGCTCGAGAAAGATGAGCGTCAAGCTCCATGCCGCCTCCCCGGAAAGGCGGATCGCCGCATCGCGCCAGCGGCCATGCTTATCGTAGGCGTTGATGTATTCATCCGCAAGGTTTGCGCCGCCGGTAAAGGCAACCTTGCCGTCGATGGAAGCGATCTTCCGGTGGTCCCGGTTGTTTTGCAGCGCGGAGAGCACCGGGGCAAACGGGCTGAACACCTGGCATTGGATTCCGAGCGACTCAAGGTATTTCGGGTATTCCCGCGGTAGGGTCAAAAAGCAGCCCATGTCGTCGAACATCAGGCGCACATCGACTCCGTCCGCCGCTTTCTTTTGAAGAATGTCAAGAATGGAATTCCACATGATCCCTTCTTCAATAATGAAGAACTCGAGAAAGATGTAACGCTCCGCGCGCGGCAGTTCTTCTAGGAGAGCGGCATAAAAGCTTTCCCCTGAAGGGTAGTAGGTGGAAACCGTGTTCTTGTAGATTGGGAAACCCGCAAAGGATTGCAAATACCGCTGCTGTGTAGCGCAGGCGGGGTAGGCGTGCGCCGCTTCGGAAAGGAGCGCGTCATCCCGCTCAAAATGCCCTGTGGATTCCGCGCATGCTTTCTTGAGCCGCCTACGCACATAAGCGCTGCTTGCCTGGCGCGTCGCAAGCAGATAAAGGAGACCGCCGAACACAGGGAACACGAGCACCATGAACAACCAGGTCATCTTGAAGCCAGGCTTGCCGCGTTCGTTGATCACATAAATGCCGACGCAGATGCTGATCGCGGAAAGAAGGAAGGAGATCCACTTGGATACGGCGAGGCTGGATTGGATGAAAAAAAGCAGGAGTGCAAGCTGTACGACCAAAAGCACGGCAACAAGAATGCGCCGCGCCATAGCTTTGCGGATCCACTTATGCTTTCTCATTTGCGCTTATCCTGAGCAGCCGCCTTCAAGAGAGCCGCTGCACGCCGATGCCGATGAGCCCCGGGCCGGTATGGACGCCAAGCGCCGGGCTGACCTGTGTGCGGATATAGGACTGCGCGGAGTGGATAAGGTCCGCAAGCCGCGCTTCCACATGCGCCGCAAGCTCCGGCACGCCGCCGTGCGCGACTGCGAGATGGTAAACGTGGTTCTTTGCGTACGCTGCCGCGTTTTGGAGCGCAGCGGCCAGCGACCGTTCGGCGCCGCGGGCTTTCTGCACGGTGTAATATACGCCGTCGTCGTTGCAGGAGATGATCGGGCGCACGTCGAGCAGCGAGCCGACCGTTGCTGTCACGCGGCCGATGCGGCCGCCTTTCGCCAGGTATTCCAGCGTCGGCAGGCAAAAGAAAATCTTGGTGTTTTTCACGAGCTTGCGCAAAGCGGCCTCGATCTCGTTTGCGGAAGCGCCGTCAGCGATCATCTCGGCCGCACGCATCACGGCGAAGCCAGCGCCGATACCGATGTTCTTCGTGTCGATCATGCGGCAATCCAACTCGGGGACGTCACGCGCGGTAATGCGCATGAGGTTGAAGGTGCCGCTGAGCGCGCTCGAAATGGAAATGACAAACAGCGTCTCATACCCCGCATCCCGGATTTCCTGCATCGTGTGAAGGACGCCTTCAGAGGAGGGGAGGGAGGTTTTGGGAATTTCGCGGGGCAGGCGGCGGTAAACCTCCTCCGGCGCGATGGTCACCCCGTCAAAATACAGCCCGTCGGAGAACTGGATGGCGAGCGGTAACGTGTAAATGCCGTGCGTGCGGGCGAATTCTTCCGGCACATCGGTGCCGGAATCGGTCAAAATTGCAATTTTGCGTTCGTTCATGGCGTTCCCTCCTGATTCCCCGGCGCGCCGCGCTGGGTTGGGTTAGCAAGTATTCTCTAATTATAAATTGTTTTTTCCATTTAAACAACTGGTTGGGAAAAATGTTGCAAAGGGTTCGCAATTCCGCGCGGATGGACGAAAAACAATTCAGGCTGTCAAAAAAAGCCCCTGGGGGCTTCGGGGGTCGCAACCCCCGGAGGCTTTCTTCTCACGCAGCACTGCCCGCGCCATCGGCGCAAGTGCGAAGTGTAATACTCGAAAAATGTGGCGCAGCCACTTTTTTGACACTCTGAAACAATTTTCTGTTGTGCGCGCAATGGGTTTGGATGTATAATTATACTTAAATCATCAAACGGGCGGGCGCGGCAGTTGCGCCCCGAACACCGCAAAGGAGCAAGTTTATGGAGATCAGGATCGTAAAAACTACGCAGCCGAAAGCCAAGCCGGATCCGGCGGCCCTTTCGTTTGGGACGGTCTTTTCCGACCACATGTTTTTGATGGAATATGACGGAGCGGAGGGTTGGCATGATGCGCGCATCGTGCCGTATGCGCCCATTCCGCTTTCGCCTGCGGCAGCCGTGTTTCACTATGGCGCTGAGGTATTTGAAGGGTTGAAAGCGTACCGCACGCCGAACGGCGGCGTGCAGATGTTCCGGCCGATGGAAAACCTCAAGCGCATGAGCGACTCCGCAGAGCGCATTACCCTGCCGCAGTTTGATAGGGAATTCGTTCTGGAAGCCATGCGCAAACTCGTCGATCTCGACCAGGACTGGGTGCCTTCCGCGCCGGGCACGTCCTTGTATATCCGCCCGTTCCTGTTCGCAACAGATCCAGACCTTTCGCTGCATGGCATTTCCCACGCGGTGTTCTGCATCATCACCTCGCCGGTGGGCAGCTATTATAAAGAAGGCATCAACCCTGTGCGCATCATGATCGAGACTGAGGATGTGCGCGCGGTGCGCGGCGGCACGGGTTACGCCAAGTGCGGCGGCAACTACGCGGCGGCAAACCGCGCGGGCGCGCGGGCGGAGAAACTCGGCTTCTCCCAGGTGCTCTGGCTGGACGGTGTGGAACGCAAATATATCGAAGAGGTAGGCAGCATGAACGTGATGTTCAAGATCGCCGGTACAGTCGTGACCCCGAAGCTGACCGGCTCCGTGCTGCCGGGCATTACGCGCAGGAGCTGCATCGCGCTGCTTCAAGAATGGGGCGTGCCGGTGGAGGAGCGGCTCCTGAGCGTGGACGAGCTCGTTGCCGCGATGCAGGCGGGCACGCTGGAAGAAGCCTTTGGCTGCGGCACGGCGGCGGTGGTTTCGCCCATCGGTGAGCTGCATTATGGCGATGTGAGCGTTGTGGTGAACAACAACGCGGTAGGTCCGCTCACCCAGCGGCTTTACGATGAGATCACGGGCATCCAGTCCGGCAAGATCGCGGACACGCACGGCTGGGTATACCGCGTATAACGCGCAAATCCATAAACACAAGGCCGGCGCCTCTTGAGAGCGGCGCCGGCCTTTTCCGAATTATGCCGAATTGGATTTTTAAATTAAATAGGAACGCATCTCCTCCGCGACGCTCGCGTCCGGGAACTGGGCGCGCGCTTCCTTGAGCAGTTGCGCCTCGTCGCAGCCACCGCCCCAAAGGTGGGTGCAGACAAGCCGCTTCACGGCCGCCTCCTTTGCGATGCGCCCGGCCTCCGCCGCAGTCAGATGTGGCGCAACACCGCCGCCTGCGCGATCCGCTTCGGTGAAGCAGGTGTCCGCAAGGAGAAGGTCCGCCCCGGCGCAAAGCGCGGGCAGGTCGTCCCGCCAGCCGGTGTCGCCGGTATAAAACATGCGTCTGCCGCCGTGTTCTATGGAGAATGCATAGGTCGGCACGGGGTGCGTCATGCGGTGCAGCGTGATGGAAACATCCCCGATGCGGGCACGCAGCTTGTCCCGCGCCACCGTGACGTCGTATACACCGGAGCCTGTCAGCAGGCGGTATTCCTCCTCCGGCGCGTCGGGTGCGATGACGGCGAGCGGCATAGGGACGTCCCGGCCGCGGGCCTTATACTGCTGCAGCGCATAGCGCAGGATGAGCAGGTCCCCCATGTGGTCGCTGTGCAGATGCGAAAGGAGCACCACGTCAATCTGGAGTGTGGGCACCAGTTCAAGCAGGCGGGAAAGCGTGCCGCTGCCAAGGTCGAGCAGCAGCCTGCGCCGCCCGCATTCGAGCAGGTAGCCTGAGCATGCGCCGCCGGGCGCGGGGAAGGGGCCGTATTTTCCGAGGATCGTCAGCTTCATGGGGTGTTACGCTCCGTAATAACATTATAATAGGATAATCTGCGCCAAAATGCGCTTGAATATCCCTTCCCAAAATGATACCATAAGCAAAGCGTAAAATGCACGGGAAAAGCGGAGAAGTCCCGGTTGACAGGCCTGTTCCCCGTGTGTTACAATGCTTTGGTGAGCCGCTCCGCGTCGGCTTTGTAAGCGTGGGTTTCCCAACGCCGAAACGCGGGCGAGATTGGTAAGAGGAGGTGCAGGACATGTACGCTATTATCCGTACCGGCGGCAAGCAGTATAAGGTGGCGGTTGGCGATGAGGTTCTCGTTGAGAAGCTCGACGCCGAAGTCGGCGCTGAAGTCGCGTTCGAGGTGCTGATGCTTTGCGGCGAGGAAGGCGTTCAGGTCGGCAAGCCCGTGGTTTCGGGCGTGGCTGCCAAGGGCGAAGTCGTCGAGCATGGCAAGGGTAAGAAAGTCGTAGTCTTCAAGTATAAGCCCAAGAAGAACTACCGCAAGAAGCAGGGCCATCGTCAGCCGTATACCAAGGTCAAGATCAACGCGATCGGCTAAGGCATATGACGAGGGTGACAATCTTCCGCCAGAACGGCAGGATCGCAGGCTTTTTGGCAGACGGGCATACCGGCTTTGCCGAAGAAGGGGAGGACATCGTTTGCAGCGCGGTGAGCGCGGTGACGCAGACGGCTATACTCGGCCTGACGGAGGTGCTGAATCTTCCGGCCGCAGTCGAAGTGCAGGATGCGAGGCTATCCTGCATGCTCGAAAAGGGCATCGCGGAGGCGGACTGGCAAAGGGCGGAACTCATTTTGGAAACGATGACGGTGGGGCTACGTTCCATCGCGGATTCCTACGGTGATTACATCAAGATAATCGAAAGGGAGGTGTAACACGATGATGAAGATCAATCTGCAGCTTTTCGCGCACAAAAAGGGCGTGGGCAGCTCGCGCAACGGCCGCGACAGCGAATCCAAGCGTCTCGGACCCAAGCGGGCGGACGGCCAGTTCGTTCTGGCCGGCAACATCCTGGTTCGGCAGCGCGGCACGCATTTCCATCCCGGCAACAACGTTGGCATTGGCAAGGACGATACGCTCTTTGCAAAGGTTGACGGCGTAGTCCGCTTTGAAACGAAGCGCATGGGCCGCAAGCAGGTCAGCGTTTACGCAGAGGAAGCCGCTGCGAACTAACGGAAACGTTTTTTGAAAGCCCGTTCCAAACCGGAATGGGCTTTTTCATTGGAAGCGGGAGGGCAAAGGATGGTAGAATACCGGAAAATCGAACCGGCGGAACTGACGCCGGCGCTCTTTGTAGGTTTTGCGCGCCACCAGGAGGTGAAGCGCTGCTGGCGTAAGGAAGACGGGGCCTGGGTGCTCAGAAATATCGCGTTTACGGAGGAGTGGGACGCTGCGGATTATGCGCATCTGATCGAATGCCTGCGCGGTACGCTCGCGGCGGGCGGCTCCCTCACCGGCGCGTTTGAAGCGGGTAGGCTCGTGGGGTTTGCCTCCGTGGAAGCGAAGCGCTTTGGAAGGGAAAGACAATACTGCCAGCTTTCAAGCCTGCATGTTTCCTTTGAAAGCCGGGGCAGGGGGATCGGGAGTAGGCTCATCCAATACGCCTGCGCGGCAGGCCGTGCCCTTGGGGCGGAGAAACTTTACATTTCCGCGCATTCCTCGGAGGAAACACAGGCGTTTTACCGCGCGATGGGCTGCGTGGAAGCAGAGGAATACGATCCGGCGCTCACCGCGGCTGAGCCGTGCGATTGTCAACTGGAGCTCGCTTTAGCCGGAGGTGGCGGGCATGTATGAAACCGTACTTTGGCGGGATGGCGTGCTGACCGTTTCAGGCATAGAACGCCTGGATTTGGGCCGGACGCTCGCCTGCGGCCAATCCTTCCGTTGGGAAAAGGCGGGGCAGGGCTGGTTCGGCGTGGCCTTCGGGCGCGGCGTATACGTGGAGGCGGAGAACGGGACGCTCCGCATATTCCCATGCGCGGAGGAGGATGCACCGCTCTGGCTTTCCTATTTTGACCTAGCGCGGGATTACGGGGCTATCGAAGCGCAGCTTTGCGCGGACGCGCGGCTTTGCGCCTGCGTGCCATATGCCTCCGGCATCCGCGTGCTGAACCAGGAACCCTTTGAAACGCTCATCACCTTCATCCTTTCGGCAAACAACAATACGGGGCGGATCGCGGGGATCGTCGCGCGGCTCTGTGCCTGTGCGGGCGAGCGTGCGGCGATGCCGGACGGCCGGGAATACCGGCGCTTTCCTGCGCCGGAGGCCGTCGCGGCGCTCGATGTAGAGGCGCTGCGCGCCATCGGCGCAGGTTATCGCGCGCCCTATGTGCTTGAAAGTGCACGCATGGCGGCGGATGGGTTCGACCTTGAAGCCCTGCGAGGGATGCCGCTTCCCGAAGCGCGCAGGGCGCTTGCCGCGTTCCCAGGCGTTGGGCCGAAGGTGGCGGACTGCATCCTGCTGTTTTCCCTCGGCCACACGGACGCCTTCCCGGTGGATGTCTGGATCGGCCGGGCGCTCAAAATGCTGTTTTTTGACGGGGAAACGCCCGGCCGGCGCGAAACGGAGCGTCTCCTGCGCGAGCTTGGGCCGATGAGCGGGATCATCCAGCAATATGTTTTTCATTATGCCCGCGAGCGAAAGCTGGCGACGAAGCGGGAAAAGAAGGAAGGTTAACATGGAACGCACGAAAAAGCATGGCCTGAGCGGCAATGCATGCAAACGCAACTGCGGTATTTGACGGAATCGCACCGGGCGATAAAAGCGCCGTTCCATCGGGAACTTCGGTTTGACACGCGGGATGCTCTGCTCTAAACTGTTGTACTTAGTAAGTATACAAGAGGTGAGATCCCTTTGGAGCAGCTTATTCCAGCGTTTGAGATGATCGGCACGGTCGCGTTTGGGATCTCCGGCGCATTGACGGGCATCCGAAAAAACATGGATTTGTTTGGCGTGATGATCTTAGGCGTGGTCGCTGCATGCGGCGGCGGCCTGGTGCGCGACATGATCCTGGGGATCGCTCCGCCCGCGTTGTTTGAAACGCCGAAATATGTTGCCGTTGCCGCTGCTACGTCGGTCGTTGTGTTCATCCCATGTATCCGGCGCTGGCTGATGAAGAAGAGCCACCACGGGTTTGAACGCATCTTGCTGCTGATGGATTCCATTGGCCTTGGTGTGTTTACGATGGTCGGCATGCGGGTTGCGTATGGCTGCGGCTATGATTGCGGTGCGTTCCTTGCAATTTCAGTCGGCGTGATCACGGGCGTAGGCGGCGGGCTGATGCGCGATGTTTTTGCGGGCGACAGGCCATATATCTTCGTGAAGCACATCTATGCCTGCGCTTCGATCCTCGGGGCGGTTCTTTTTGCAGTGCTGCGCGGCTGGTGCGGCGATGCGGCCGCGATCCTCGCAGGCGCTGCGCTGATAATCCTGATCCGCCTGCTTTCGGCACATTTCCGGTGGAGCCTGCCCCGGGCGCATGAAATGGAAGAAGCATAACGGAAATACATCGGCGCGCACTGCGGAACGTTCCGCGGCGCGCTTTTTTATTTTTGGCCGCAATTTCCAAAACTCGTGCATATTCGATGGGATTCGTGGGAATTCTAGGAAGGAAGCGGATTTTGCGGGGCGAATCTATTTGTGATATTCCATATATCTATGCGAAAGGGGATGCATGTATGCAGATAAAAACCCAAAGGGACGGCGAGACGCTTGCCGTGCTTCTCACGGGGGAGCTGGATCACCACAGCGCCGCTCCCTTGCGCGTGGAGCTGGACGCGCTGCTTTCCGACCGTTCGATCCGCTGCCTTGCGCTCGATCTGCGCGGCGTTTCGTTCATGGACAGCTCCGGCCTTGGCGTGGTACTTGGGCGCTACAAGGTTTTGAAGGAGCGCGGCGGCAGCCTGCGGATCGCGGGCGCATCGCGGCCGGTCGAGCGGATCTTGAAGATGGCGGGCGTTTATGCGCTCTTGGGGCAACAGGATGCTGAAAGGGGAGAGGGACATGTTGGATAACGAAATGCACGTCAGCTTTTTGGGCGTGTCGCAAAACGAATCGTTTGCGCGGATGGTAGCCGCGGCGTTTGTGTCGCAGCTTAACCCTACCATCGAGGAGTTGACGGACATCCGCACCGCCGTGAGCGAAGCAGTCACGAACGCGATCATCCACGGCTACAGCGGAATGCGCGGCATGGTCATGATGGACTGCGCCATCGCCGGGCGCACCTTCACCGTGACCGTGCGGGACGAGGGGCGCGGCATCCCGGATGTGGCGCTCGCCATGCAGCCATTTTACACCAGTGTCCCGAACCTAGAACGTTCCGGCATGGGCTTTGCCGTGATGGAGGCGTTTATGGATTCCGTGACGGTGGAATCCGAGGTGGGCCGCGGGACGACGGTGACCATGAAAAAAGAAATCGCGGCGGTGGGGTGCGATGAATGAGAACGCGCCGCTTGCAAATGAGGAAACAAGAGAACTGATCCGCCGCGCACAGCAGGGGGACAGCAGGGCGCAGGAGCGGCTTACGCTCTGCAACACTGCGCTTGTGAAATCCATCGTAAAGCGCTATATGAACCGGCATGTGGAGTACGACGACCTGTTCCAAATTGGCTGCATGGGGCTCGTGAAGGCGATCCGCAACTTCGACCTTTCCTACGACGTACGCTTTTCCACTTATGCGGTCCCGATGATTGCGGGGGAGATCAAGCGTTTCCTGCGGGATGACGGGATGATCAAGGTGAGCCGTTCCCTGAAAGAGCTTGCGGCGCAGGCTGCGGCCGCGCGGGAGCGGCTTTCCGCCGAACAGGGGCGGGATGTGGGCGTTGCGGAAATCGCGGCTTCGCTCGGCGTGGACGCGGAGGAGGTCGCGGCGGCGCTCGAGGCCGCGCGGCCGCACATGTCTATCTATGAGCCCGCCTATGGAGACGATTCCGACGCGCTGATGCTCGACCGCGTGCAGGACGGCGCGGACGAGATGGGGGACACGCTCAATCGCGTGCTCCTCAAGGAGTTGCTCGGCACGCTGGAACCGCGGGAGAGGACGATCATCCTGCTGCGCTATTTTTCGGACAAAACGCAGAACGAGATCGCTGCGCAGATGGGGATCTCGCAGGTGCAGGTCTCGCGTCTGGAGAGCAAGATTTTACAAAAGCTGCGTGAAAGGGCAAAATAAAAAAATAGAGCCAGAATTCATTAGAATGCCGGCTCTGTTTTTGATCCCATTGCTTTTACCGCCCCGCGGCCTTGTTTACCTGCGTGGCGTGCTCCACATCCGGCAGTTGGCCGACGTGGGAAAGGCTGCCGCTGAAAAACATGCAGGCATGGCCCGCCATCTCGTTGGCGGCGACGGAATCCTCCCCATGCGGGTATCCCTGCAGCGAAGCGGCGATGAGCCTGCTGCCCACGGAGAGGACGACAGGGCGCTTGGAGTAATTGAATTCGCCGCCGAAGGCCTCCTTGTAGGCGGCGGTATCCACGGTGTCGGCGCATTCCATTTCCGCGTGCATCTCGCCGCCGCAGAATACCATATCAAACTGCGCGCCAGTGTTGTAGTCGGTCACGGAATAGGTCTGCCCTTCCATGAGCAGCGCCTTGACCTCGTTCCAGGGGACGAGCTCTCCTGTGACACTCGCCGCGCCGGAAAGCTGCTGGCCGATGGGGATGGAGGCTGCGATGTCCACGCGCTTGGCGTTCTGCTCAAACAGGAACGCGCGGGATTGCTCCCCCACCGTGCCGTCTGCGATGATGGGGAAGCCGGCGGCGTCCGTCTGGTTCTGCTGGAACTTTTTCGTTGCCTCCACGGTCATGCTCTGGAAATTGCCCGTGGGCTTATAGTTGAAATACCCGAGCTCGCGCAGGCGGAGCTGGATGCGCACCACCATTTCGCCCGTGGAACCATAGCTGATGAGCGCGTTCGCCGCCTGCGGCGTTGCAGAAGGCGACGGGCTGGGCGAGGCTTCCGGACGATCGGAAGGGGAGCCCGCCGGGCTGGCGGACGGGGTGGGCTCGGCAAGGGCCGCCGGATAGGCCGCGAACAGGAACAGCGCGGCAAGCAGGAAAACACAGCACTTTTTCATGCTCTAAGTATAGCATAAAGCGGCTCCGTTTTGTATAAAGTTTTTGTTACGGCACATCCGTCGGGATCAGGTTGAGCATATCCTCCTCGGAGGCGACGTTTGTGTATACTTCGGGTACGTCGCCCACGATGATGCTTTCTGCGATGGCCGCTTCCGCCCGCACGGAGATTGTCTCCGAAACGCCGGGCATTACGAGCCGCACGGAGGCGGTGAGCAGGAGGTTCACGCGGTAGAGCGTCTGGTTGATGCCCGAGGAGACGAATTCCGAATGGAATTCGCTCTGCACGCTGCCCGCGGGGCTGAAGGTAACGTTGACGCTCGGCCCCTTGCCGGCGAGGAATGAGATCCCCGTGATCGTGCCGATGGGGATCGAAATGCCTTGGTCGCCCATCTGCGCGATGCGCTCCTGCGCCGCTTCGGCGCAGTCGGCGGCCAGGATGTTCATCTTATGCGTGTTGGCTTGGAGCATGTAAACGCGTTCGCTGCTCTCATGCACCTGGATGAGGCGCGCGTAATTCGTCTCGTCGCCCATGGATTCGAGGATCGCGTCGTTCATGGCGCGCGCAGCGACGGAGCGGATCCGCGCGATGGCAAGCGCCGTCATCGCGGGGCGCATGTTTGCGCTCAGCAGGCCGATGGCCACGGCCAGCAGCAGGATAAAAAGCATAAAGAGAAGCAGCGCGATCCGCAGGGAGCGCCGCTTTTTGCCTACGGCGCCCGGGCGGGGCGATCCCTTTTCCATATGACGCCTCCTTCCGGCAGGATTTTGTGAATGCGGTGTTAATTCATTCTATGCGTAAACGCAAATATTGAGCCTTTCGGCTGCAATGTGTTATAATACGCTTGGATGGTTATAAGGAGATTTATGGAAAAGATAGAAAAACCGATAAACAAACCGCCGAAGCCTTCCTTCGGCGCGCGCATCCGGGAAACTGCGGAGCGCCTCGGCGCGTGGCTCAAGGGCACGCTGCGCCGGGAGCCAGAAGCGCACGAGGACGAAATTTTTGTGGAACGCAGGCGGCAGCGCCCGTTTGCGCTCGCCGTGCTTTTCACGACGCTCAAGGTCATGTTTGTGTGCGTATTGGTGCTTGGGTGTGCCTGCGTTGGGCTCGTACTCGGCGTTGCAAAGGCGTACATCGATACGACGCCGGAGCTGGATGTTTCGCTCCTCACCAAAAGCGACAGGACTTCCTACATTTACGATAAAGACGGCAACCTCATCACCACATACGCGGGCCTGACCTACCGCGACTGGGTGAACATTGAGGAAGTGCCGGATATGCTCGTCAACGCGGTGATTGCCGTGGAGGACGTGCGCTTTTACCGGCACAACGGCGTGGATTACAAGCGCCTGTTTGCGGCGGTGGTCGGTTCGCTGAGCGCTTCGAGCGACGCGGGCGGCAGCACAATCACGCAGCAGCTTGTGAAAAACAAGCTGCTCACCAACGAGGTTTCCTACCGCCGCAAGATCCAGGAGGCTTATCTGGCGCTTGAGGTGGAGAACACGATCCAAAAAAGCGACGTGCTCGAAGCATATTTGAACGACGTTTACCTCGGCAGTTCCAACTATGGCGTGAAGACCGCTGCGAAGGATTATTTCGGCAAGGAGCTTTCAGAACTGACCATCCGTGAGTGCGCGATGATCGCCGGGATGATCCAGGCCCCGAATCGGACTGACCCGCGCAAGAATATGTACGAACGCTTCTATGAGTCCGGCGAAAACAAGATGGACGTCACCAACGAGCGCACGGACACGGTCATCGAAAAGATGTACGACGCGGGCTTCATCACCAAAGAGCAGCGGGACGCCGCGCTTGTGGATACGGTCCATGTCCTGAAAAAATCGCAGCGCACGAGCACGGACGATATGCTTTATTTCGTGGAATACGCCACGCAGGATGTCGTGACGCACCTGCTTGCGCAGCGTGGGCTGCTCGACACCAAAACAAACCGTGCAGCGATCGAGAACGAACTGCAAAGCGGCGGCTACAGCATCTACCTGACGGTGGATACGGAGATGCAGCACACCGTGCAGGACACCCTTTCCACCTGGGATAATTACCCGAAACTTGCGAACAAAAACGCCTCCACGCGCGTGACGACCACGAGCGACGGCACGGAGATCGTGGAGCCGGAGCCACAGGCAGCGGCTGTCGTGATCGACTATAAGACCGGCGAACTGCGCGCGATCGTGGGCGGCCGGGATGCGCCGCAGGTGCTGCGCGGCTGGAACCGCGCTTATCAGAGCGAAACGGAGGTAGGTTCCAGCATCAAGCCGTTGACAGTCTATGGCCCGGCGCTCGATCTTGGCCTTTCCCCTGCGTCTGCCGTAGCGAACCTGCCGCAGGCTATCGAGGGCTGGAATACGGAAACGGGGTATCCGAACATTGGCAGCGAGCGCTACATCGGCCTCATTTCCCTCCGGCGCGGGCTCGTGTCCTCGCTCAACGTCGCGGCGGCGCGCGTGCTGATGGAAACCGTCACCACGCAGACTGCGGCGCAATACCTGGTGAACCTCGGCGTGGATTCCAGCCGCGTGAGCGAGACGGGCTCCGGCCTTGCCCTCGGCACGACCGGCATCACGCCGATCGAGATGGCAGCCGCATTCGGCGCGATCGGCAACACGGGCGAATATCTGGAGCCGCTCTCCTTCACGCGCGTTGTGGACGGCGAGGGCCGGGTGCTTCTCGACGCGGACGAAGTTCGCGCCTCGCGCCAGGTCTTTCAGAAAACGACTGCTTACATGCTCGTCGACATGCTCACCGACGCTGTGAAGACTGGAACCGGCACGAGCGCACAGATCGACGGCATCACCGTCGCGGGGAAAACGGGTACCAACTCGGATTACGGCAGTGCATATTTCGCGGGTATCACCCCGTATTACAGCGCTGTGGTTTGGGTGGGCCATGACTCCTACGATCAAAAGCTCGCCTCCGGCTCGACAGGCGGCAAAGTGGCAGCGCCGCTCTGGCAGGCCTTTATGAAAAAGCTCCATGAGGGCCTTGCGGATAAGCCCATCATCGATGCTTCGCCCGTGGAACTTGGGCTTGTACGGCGCACGGTCTGCGCCGTATCCGGCAAACTTGCGACGGAGGCCTGCGCGTTCGATGCGAACGGCCTCCTGCCCATCACAGACTGGTTTGACAAGAGCGCCGCACCCACGGAATCCTGTGATATGCATGTGCTCACAAGCGTCTGCATGGATTCCGAGCAGCCCGCATCGGCCTATTGCACCAATGTGCAGACGAAAAGCGTTATCCTGATCCATCCGGGCTCCTATTTCGCGTCCTTTGATGCGGCATTGCTGGGGACATATCTGCCCAATGCCATCCTCACGAACATCCCGGCGGAGCAGTATAGTCTCTACGCCTCTGCAACGACCTGCCCGCTGCATTCTTATACCGGCGGCCTGGGCGGCGCCGGCGGGAGCGGAATCAGCATCGGTGGCAGCGGGGGTACTTCAAGCATGGTTTCCGCTGCAAACGCACTCCTTGCGGATGTAGAGGCGTACCTCGCTGCAGCGCAGAACCTCTCCGAAACGGATCGGAGCAACCTCATCTCGCTTTCGGATACGCTTTCTGCATACCTAAATGCGAACCTGTACGAAATGGCCGCAACATATTACGAACGCCTGCGCTATACTTACGACATCATCTACGCGGAGAACCCGCCGGTGGCGGCAGTCCCATAAAGAGGCGCGCATGGAAGGGAAGCTCCCAGCGCTTCTGGCGCTCTATGAAGCGGAACGCATGCGGCTGAATACGACGCCTGTCAAACGGCCGGGCGAGCGCGGCCGTCCCGTTTTCGGCGAAGGGCCGCTCGCCCCGCGGCTGATGCTCATTGGGGAAGCGCCCGGTGCGGAGGAGACCCGGCTCGGCCGCCCGTTCATGGGCAAGGCAGGCAAGAATCTCGATGCGCTGCTTGCGCTTGCGGGCATTGCGCGCGAAAGCGTATTCGTGACGAACGCGGTGAAGTTCCGGCCGGTGAACGTGAAGGCGCGCGGAATTTCCAACCGCACGCCAACTCCGGCTGAACTGCGCGAGAGTCTGCCGTCTCTGGAGGAAGAAATCCTGCTTGTGTGCCCAGCGCTCGCGGCGACACTTGGAAACACGCCGCTGCGCGCGCTGTGCCTGCTCGCCGGGGCGGAGCCGCTCCTGATCGGGGATGTGCACGGGAGAATGCAAACGCTTTTGATCGGTGGTACGCCGCTTTGCGTATTCCCGCTGTACCATCCGGCGAGCGTGATTTACAACCCAACTTTGCTGCCTGTGATGGAAGCGGATGCAAAGCGCCTTGGCAGCATATTAAACGAAACGAAGGAGGCTTGAACGTGAAGCGGAAAACGATTGTCCTGCGGGCCGCGGCGCTTCTGCTCGCGCTCCTGGCGCTGCCTGCGGGCCGCCTTGCGGCGCATGCGGAAACGGAAGCGGAGAAGATGGGCCAGGTGATCGCGGATAAGGTGAACCTGCGGGAAGGCCCAAATACAGATTCAGATATTTTGGCGGAGGTGCCGGGCGGCACGGCCGTCGAGGTGCTCGATCAGGATGGAAATTGGTATCGGATTCTCTATAACGGCACGGTTGGCTATATCCGGCAGGATTACCTGTTCGTCAATTCCACCGGCAGCCGGGGCGCGTATGTGAAGAGCGACGGCGCTGTCCTGCGGGGAGGCCCTTCGGCGGATTCCTACCTTGTAGCGCAGCTTTCCGCAGGGCAGGGCGTCAAGGTGAAGGCACTCATCGGCGGCGAATGGTTCTATGCGGTTGTGAACGACCAAACAGGCTATGTGCACCGCACGTATCTGGAGATCACATCCTCGAGCACTGCGTCCATCGGCATGCTCAAGCAGGGCATGGAAGGGGAAGAAGTCAAAAAGCTGCAAAATGCGCTGTATGACCGCGGCTTCTTGAGCAAGGCGGATGTCACGAGCGTTTTTTCCTCCGAGACGCGCAAGGGCGTGTTGGAGTTCCAACAGGCGTGCGGGCTTTCGGCGGACGGCATTGCCGGCCCGGAAACGCTCAATTCAATTTATGACAGCAGCAACAAGATCGAAAAGGCGAACGCGGATTTTTACAAGCTCAAAGGTACCGTTGTGCTGCTCGATTGGTTCGAGGGCGGCTCCGAGTGGCTCGCCAAGGGAGCGAAGTTCACCGTGACCGACGTGCGCACAGGGAAGAGCTTCCGCGTGCGGCGCTTCGGCGGTTGGTATCACGCGGACTGTGAGCCGATCACGAGCTACGATACCGGGATCATGAAGAGCCTCGAAGGGTTCTCATGGAACCGGCGGCCGATCTGGGTCACCTACAATGGCAAGACAGTTGCAGCCAGCATGCATACCATGCCGCATATGGCGAACCCGACGCCCTCCAATGGGTTCGACGGGCATTTCTGCATTCACCTGTATGGCTCTAAGGTGCACGAAAACAGCAAGGAATGCCCTCGCCACCAGGCCTGCGTTTATGAGGCCTACAAGGCGGGGCGCGCATAAAGACAAAGGATGAACAAAGGAGCGGCCTCCGGGGTTTCCGGAGGCCGCTTCAGCTTGTCGAAAAAGTCTCGTTGGGATTGTCAAGGGCCGCAGCCCTTGACTTTTAATCGCGAGCAGCGACCTGTGCGGTGCGAGCGAAAAGCCTTGCCCCGCAAGGCTTTCTTTACACGGAGCGCTGGCCGCGCCAAAGGCGCAAGCGCGATGTGTAAACCTCGATCAAGTGGCATCTGCCACTTGATCGACAGCATGGAGCGGCCTCCGGGGTTTCCGGAGGCCGCTCCTTTTCCCGTCAATCGCGGGGCGCCTGCGGGGGATGGATGGCGTAAAGCGCGCCATAGTGAAGGGATTCCGCGTCGTCCAGCACGGCGGATGGCGTGAGCCCGGTACATTCCGTCGCGGATGCGGTCGTCTGGCGCAGCCAGAACGTGCCTTCTGTCATGTCGTTTTCGCCGGTATTGCGTTTTTTCTTTTCCATAGTTCCACCTCCGGTATATCCTGCGCTTGCCCTTAGTGTTCAGCCGCAGCCTGCGGCGTATGCGCCGGAACACAGTGGGAAAAAGCGGTATATTTGGCGCACAACTGCAAATCCTTAGCCTAGGCTGCTTGGAAGAAATAACGACCGGGAGGATTTGAAAATGATACTGGATCGGATCATACACTTTTTCCGCTTTGACCGGCAGGACGGCGAATATGAACTGCTTGAAACGGAGCGCGGGATTCCGGGTTTTACGGCGGGCAAGCAGGCGGAAACGCCGTTGCTGGAGCAGGAGGATACACGGAAAGTCTGCCGGACGCTTGCCGAAAATGAGGAGCGCCTACGCCTCGGGTTCCGAGCGGACATCAACCCGGATCTGATCCTCCGGCCGTTCATGCTCGGCGGGAAAATACCTGCGCTGCTTGCATACCTCAACGGCATGGCGGACGCGGATCAGGTGAGCGACTTTATTTTACGCGAAGGTATGCGCCCTCGCTGCGTGGATCAAGCGGAAGGTGCGCTTGCCCAATATGCGATCGAAAACGTGTTTACGATGGGGGAAGCGGAACAGTCCGATGCCTGGGCAGAGGTGAAAAAAGCCGTCATGGAAGGGCGGACTGTCGTGTTCTTCGAGGGCTCGGAACAGGCGGTCCTGATGGATACGCGCGGGTTTGAGCACCGCAGCGTGACGGAACCACAGGCGGAAAAGGTAGTGCATGGGCCGCAGGAGGCGTTCGTCGAAAACCTGCGCACAAACATCACGTTGCTGCGCCGCATCCTGCACACGGAAGACCTCGTGTGCGAAATGCGCGAAGCGGGCGGGGATAATGGGATCCGCCTTGCGGTGCTCTACCGCGAGGGAGTGACAAACATTACGCTGGTGGAGGAGGTGAAGCGCCGGCTCGCGCATGTGGATACCCGCGTAGTGATCGGAATGGGAATGCTGGAGCAGCTGACGGAAGAACATTCCCTTTCGCCGTTCCCTCAACTGCTCCAAACGGAGCGGCCGGACCGGACGGCGTCGCTGCTGATGCAGGGGCATGTTGTAGTGCTGCTCGATGGGAGCCCGTTTGCAAGCGTGATGCCCGCGACGCTCTTTACGCTCATGACCAGCCCGGAGGATATTTACTTGCGCCGTGCGCAGGGGACGACGATCCGCGTCGTCCGCTATATCGGCGCAGTCATCTCCGTCCTGGTGCCTGCGTTTTTTCTGGCGCTCGCCCTTTATCACCAGGGGCTCTTTTCCACGGAGGTGCTCACGACCGTGATCGCCTCCCGGAAGATGGTGTTTGCGCCGATCGGCGCGGAGATGATCTTCCTTCTCATCGTGTTCCAACTCATCCGCGAGGCGGGCATGCGCGTACCTGGCAACATCGGCCAGGCGATCGGCATCATCGGCGGGCTGATCCTCGGGCAGGCAGCGGTTGCGGCGAACCTTGCAAGCTCCGTGGTGCTCATCGTCGTAGCGCTCACAGGGCTCGGCAACTTCTGCATCCCGGATTATTCCACGCAGCTTGCAGCGGCTTTTTTCCGCATTACGCTTACGATCGCGGCATGGATGGGAGGCTTGCTTGGCGTGGTTTGCCTTGTGACGGTCTATATGGCGTGGATGGCGTCGCTCAAATCCTATGGTGTGCCGTTCCTTGCACCGTTCTCTCCGAAAGCGCATTCCCAAAAGCCGATGATTTTCCGGGGCCGCATCACGATGCACCAGCAGGCGGAGGATATTTTAAACACGCGGGAGGAAGGGCTATGAACCTTTGTCAAGGCAGAATTGGAAAGCAGGAGGGGGCGAACCTGACGGGAATCGCTCTGGTATCCAGCGCGATCTTCGTGATGGATATTACGGAGAAATATCAATATGGCAATGCGACTTATGTTTCGTTCCCTGGTGCGATCTTTTTGGCGTTCGTGCTGTTTTTGCTTCTTGCAGAGACAATGCGAATTTCCAAACAGAAGGATCTCCCGGCGCTTGTGGACTATGCGCTGGGAAAATTTGCGGGGAACGTGCTTATGGCGGCTGTCTGCGCATTCCTGTTCATCAATGCGTATTGCCTGGTTTCACGCTTTGTGACAATGGTACACGCGTTCGTGTTCATGCAGGTCACGCCGTTCCCCGTGCTGCTGTGGATCGTCCCCGTGGTGGTGTACATCGCCTTCCGCGGCCTCGAGTGCATAGCCAGGATAGCGAAGTGCTTCGGCGTACTGCTCGGCGTTGTGCTGCTGTTTGAACTTCTGCTCCCGGCGCAGGGCTACGAGAGCTACCGGCTCTATCCGCTGCCGCTCGACCATTGGGAGACGATTGCGGCCGATGCGTTTACGGGAACCTTTACGACAGTTCCAGCGCTGCTCGCACTCCTTTGCATGGCCCAGGGAATGCAGGGCGCCGGCAGCGCGAAGCAGGCCGGGACGGTTGGGGCGCTTGTGAGCATTGCGCTTGTCGCACTCGTGCAGCTCGCAATCGGGATGACCTATACTTACACGGAGCTGCAAACCATGTTCATCCCGCTCTACCGGTTGAACATGAAGCTGATTCAGGAGAGCTATTTCTTCCGGCTGGATAAACTGATGCTGTTCCTCTGGCTGATCGGCGCAATCATCGCAAGCGCTTACTACCTGTATGGAGCCTCGTTTCTGTTTTGCCGCCGGTGGAGCCGCTACGACGTGCGCCCGGCGGTAGTTGCCGCAGGCGTGATGCTGCTCTGCTGTCTCGCGGCAGAGCATTCGGGGCAGTATGAAGCGGTACAGGGCGCGTTCCACTTTGTGCAGTCTTTCGGGGCGTGGTTTCTCGTCGTGCCATTCGTGGCCGCAGCGGTGGCCGCGCTGATCAAAACGTTTGTGAAAAGGAGGCGTGCGAATGAAAAGACAGCATAAAAGACCAGCGTTGCTTCTGTGCATACTGCTGATCCTGCCGCTTTGCGCGGGCTGCTTGGAAGCGACATCCCTGGATGAATACGGCTATGTCCTGGCCATCGGCGTAGACCAGGGAACGCAGAAAAAATTCAACGTTTCCTTTTTGCTACAAAAAGAAGGGGAATCCCAGGAAGCGCAGACTGGAGCCGGCTCCTATATCGTTGCGGCTGAAGGAGACAACCTGTTTGACGCGATCTTGGTGGCGCACGTTGGCGTTCCCTATGTGCTGAATTTTACGCGTACGAATTTCATCATGTTTTCCGATCAGGTCGCTTCCTCTGCGCTAATGGATGAGTTCCTGAGCATCTCATTCAACTCGATCAAGCTCCGCCAATCGGCTAAGCTGGTTATCGTCCGGGGAGAATGCCTGGAATATATGGAAGGCCTTAGCTCCGCAGATGTTCCAAACGTCGCAAAACAGCAGTACAATCATTTCCAAGCCTATGACCAGGAGGGCGTTATTCCGATTACAAACTATACGGTATACCAGGAAGCTGTCAGGAGCAGCCGGTTCGATGTAGCTATCCCGGCCGGCCGGCTGGATAGCAGTATCTCTGCGGAATCGAACAGCGAAGAAGCCAAGCAGCAGGGAGGGGGCACGCAGACGAACGATAAGGACACGACGGACGGCGTTAAACGCACAGGCGGACTGCGGTCCTATCTCTATGGGAGCGCGCTTCTTGACGGAAACCGCTTCGCCGGTTATCTGAATAACGAGGACACGGAGATCCTGCTGCTTGCAATGGGGCAGTTTAAAAACGGTACCCTCAGCGTAACCGATGAGCTTGGGATGGTAACATTCCTGCTGAAAGCGATCGGCAAACCAAAGGTTCAAATAAGCCTGGGCGATGCGCCGCATGCCACGATGGAACTTATGCTATATGCTGAAATTGGGCTTGACACCAGCGGCAATGCCGAACAGCGGTGGAATGGCGAACTGAAGGGGGAATTGGAAACATATATCGTGCGGGAACTTGAACGTGTTTTCGGGGCGTGCCAAGCGCTCAACTCCGATGCGATGCGCTTCGGCTGTTATGCAAGCAAGCAGTTTTCGAGCGTAGAAGCCTGGCGGGAATACGTCTGGAAGGAGAAATACAAGAACATGACGGCGGAATTTTCGGTAAGCATTCACCTGAATGATAGGGTGATTTCATCGCACATGGAATGAGGAGCGAAATATGGCAGCGGTTATTATTTTAAGCACAGCGGGGATCGCTTACTGCGCGTTTTACCTTGTATATTGTATCAAGCGGGCACAGCTGCGGGATGCGATTGGAGCGGCTGCACTCTGCCTGCTCGCATGCGGCGCGCTGGCTTTTAGCGTGCTTTGAGTGCGTTTATTCTTCCGGGCCAGCCCCGCCGGCGAGAAGCGCGGCCAGGCGGCGCTGTGCCGCCTCCCGCCGTGCCGCCGTATATGCGGCGTCAACGGCGTAGAAGCCATTCCCTGCGGGGATGAGCGCGTCGCCTTCCGCTGCGGCGGCAGGCAAGCAGACGCGCGGCAGCAAAACGGTTTCGCCATCCTTTTCACATACGGCAAAAGCCTCTTCAAAGCGGTCAATGATCATCGGCATACACACGCCCCCTTTTGTTTTTAACGGTTCGAGGATAACACGTTATCGTGCATATCGCAACAAAAATTAAGCCCATCCCAGCCAAAATCCTGTTCCCTAAGCGCGGCGGATATGCTACAATAAATTGGGATACGGGCATTGCGGGATGCGCTGCGTTTCACATCGCATGAGAGGAGAGCGGAGATTATGCGTCGTTTATCATATGGAGAACAGGCGGTTACGGCGGAATTGCTGGAAGAGCTGAAACGCAAGGCAATGCTGATGGAGGATGAGCTTGCGATCGAAGGCGGCCGCCAGTTTGAACAGACGGGCCGGCTCAACGATCCGGGGCTGTGCGAAATGAGCATCGAATATGAAAACCTCCGCATGGATATTGAGACCATGGAGGGAATTCTGCGGCAAATCGAAGAGACGGAAAACGGGACTGAGAAAAGAAAGAAGAGCACATAAATTAAAAATCGGTGAACTGTGCGCGCCCCTGTTCCTTTTTTGCGGATAAATATTGTATAATAAACTTGGTGTGTAGAAACCCGAAAGGAGAGAAAAGCGCTTTGCCTTTTGATGTGCTAAAAGCGATTACGAGCGGCTTTGCGCAAGTCCGGCCGGAGGACATTGTGGACATTGCCATCATTGCGTTCTTCCTGTACAAGCTGATCATGCTCACGAAGGAAACGAGGGCATTCCAGCTGCTCAAGGGAATCGCCTTTCTTTTTGTCGCCGCGATCGCAAGCGACCTGCTGCAATTGCAAACGCTCAGCTGGGTGCTCAACTCGGTGCTCGCCTCCGGAATCGTGGTGCTCGTGGTGCTGTTCCAGCCGGAGCTGCGGCGCGCGCTGGAACATATCGGCCGCGGGAAACTGTTTAAAAACGGGTTGCTACAGCCGGGCTTCAAGCCGGAAGAGAACGAGATTGTCAGCGAGATGCAGCTCGCGCTTCTGAGCCTTGCCAAGCGCCGCGTAGGCGCGCTCATTGTCATCGAGCAGCGCACTGGCCTTGGCGACATCATTGCGACCGGAACGCGGATCGACGGCGTGATCTCCGCGCCGCTGATCGAGAACATCTTTGAGCCAAACACCCCTCTGCATGACGGCGCCGTGATTATCCGCGACGGGATGATTACCGCCGCGGCCTGCTTCCTGCCGCTTGCGGAGGACATCGCGGTCGCGCGCGAACTCGGGACGCGCCACCGCGCGGCGCTCGGCGTTTCCTCCGTTTCGGACAGCATCACGATCGTGGTCTCCGAGGAGACGGGCGTCATTTCCTTTGCACGCGAAGGCAAGCTCGTGCGCTATATCGACCAAAAGGCGCTTCATGACCTTCTGGAATCCATCTTTGTCGGCAAAGAGGCCGCCGGCACGCTGAATATTTTCAAGCGGAGGGCGAAGCATGAAAAATAGCGCAAACAAGGGCCGCTTCTGGGAAGCGCTGAAGCTGGGCCTGAAAACTTTCTTTACAAAAAATATTGCCATCAAGGTGCTTTCACTTGTATTTGCGATGCTCCTTTGGGGCTATGTCCTCATGACGCAGAACCCGGAGCGGGTAAAGACGATCCCGAACGTTCGGGTGAGCATCGAGGGGGAAGCCGACCTGACAACGCGCCGGCTCACCATCCGCGAGGATCGTGCCGCGCTCTTGGATGACGTTTCCGTGCGCGTCCGGACGCAGCTTACTTCCTATGCAGATCTTTCCGCGGACGACATTACGGCGTCCATCAGCCTGAGTAACATCAGCACCGCCGGCACGCATCCTGTCACGATCAACGCGCATTCCTCCAATGGGCAGGTGGTGAGCGTTACTCCGAGCCAGATCGAGGTGGAGATCGACACACTGGTGTCGCGTGCGGTGCCGGTCGAAGTGCGCAAGGAAGGAAAACTGCCGGATGGGTATTGGGCAGGCGACGTGCAGCTGAGCAGCTCCGTGATCATGCTCGAAGGCGCGGCGACCGACCTTGCGCGAATCACAAAGGCTGTAGGTGTGATCGACCTGACGGACCGGACGGAGAGCGTGAACCACTCCATGATGCTCACCCTGTATGATGAAGCCGGCAACGAGGTCAGCTCATCCGTTTTGTTCGGCGGGATGCCAACCGTTGTCGCAAGGCTTGAGATTCTGCCGAGCAAGCTCGTGCCGATTGATGTTGACGCTGCGATCGTCGGCCGGGATGCATTGCCGGAAAATTTTGAGATCGTGAGCGACGGCACCTCGCTCGAAGGCAACCGTGCGCATTGTAGGCGATGCGGACGCGCTTGCGAAGGTGACTTCGCTTTCCCTTGAAACGCTCGACGTGACGGGCCTTACGGAAAGCGTGCAGCAGGAACTTGCGGTCATTGTGCCGGAGGGTGTGCGCATCATCGGCGACTCCATGGTGAATTTGCAGGTGACGATCCGCGAAAAGACGGATACGATTGCCCTGACGGAGCTCCCGATCGAGATCGTTGGCCTTGCGCGCAAACAGAAAGCATCGCTCAGCGAGGAATTTGCCGGGATCACCCTGAGCGGGCGTGTCAGCCTGCTCGCCGGGATCACGCGCGGGGACATCGTCGTCTATGCGGATGTGACGGGCCTTGCCGCGGGCACGCATGAGGTGAAGCTCGCGGTGCAGATCGACGGGGAGGATATCCCCTCTGAGCTGCAATGCGCCTTCACGACCGCCGACACCGTCCATGTTACCATTGAAGAATAAAGGACAGCGCATGGCATTGATTCTATCCGAACTGAAATTACCGCTTCATGCGGAGGAGTCCTCGCTCAAGGAATTTGCGGCGAGGGCTCTTGCTATGCCCGAAAGCGCGATCCATGCACTGCGCGTGAACCGCGTTTCGCTGGATGCGCGCCGGAAGGATGACATCTGCTTCCGTTACACCGTGACGCTTACGCTTTCCGGGAAGGACGAAGCGCGCGCGCTGCGGCGCTCCGGCGCACGCGTCACCCCCGCGCCGGAGGGAGCGCCCCGTGCGCTCACGTTTGGCGCGGAGCCGCTGCCCGCGCCCATCGTCGTGGTGGGGATGGGCCCCGCGGGCCTCTTTGCGGCATATCTGCTCGCACAAAATGGATACCGGCCAGTCGTGCTCGAGCGCGGCAGGGACGTCGACGCCCGGCGGGCGGACGTCGCGCGGTTTTGGGAAACCGGCGCGCTCGACGAGACGAGCAACGCCGTGTTCGGCGAAGGCGGCGCGGG
>OHGK01000294.1_pt1 | contig 36137 bp, 38 predicted proteins | sample 1567671 | NCBI WGS metagenome assembly OHGK01 (sample SAMEA3879577, study PRJEB24766) | human gut metagenome | biome: human-associated habitat; feature: feces | place: USA | collected 1985/1987 | reverse complement strand
AATGTTACAAACAGAACTCTTATGGCTTATATTGCCGGTAAAAATAATCTTGTGTGAATGATTCAAATTTATAATACATATTCAGGCTTGTTATATCTTTTAATTCTGTGTTTTGCTGATATACATTATTTTCATGTCAGAAGTATTAAGTAAATTTTCTAAAAGATTGAAAGAACTGTGCCTGCAGCGAGGATTAAGTCAGGAATCATTAGCCTTAATTTGTGATATAGATAGAACTTATATCGGCAGAATAGAAAATTTAAAAAGGAATCCAAGTTTAGAAATTCTATCTAAAATCGCAAATGGACTTGGTATTAAACTCTCGGATTTGCTTGATTTTTAGATGATTTTGCATCTAAAGATTGGCAAAAATCTATTAGCTATATTCAATTATATAGGCATATTTGTAATTGTATATGCGGTATGTTAATATCAAAATGGAGGGATTTCTTTAATGGAAACAGCCGATTTACATATTCATAGCAACTATTCTGATGGTTCTGATTCATTAAATGAATTAGTTGCAAATATTAAAAAATGCGGATTAAATACATTTGCCTTGACTGATCATGATGAAATTCAAGGGTGTAAAGATATTCTGCCGTTGCTTCCGAATAATGTTCAATTTATTCAAGGTACGGAGTTAACCTGTAAGGTTGAAGATATTAAATGTCACATATTGGGTTACAATATTGATGTGAATAATACGGGTCTTGTTGCACTTATTCAAAAAGGTAAATCTTTACGAAGGCAAAAACTTGAAACCAGAATTCAATTTTTGATGGACAGATGGAACATAACCTTGACGAAAGACGAATTAGATTGGCTGTATTCAAGGCGAAGTGTTGTAAAGATACATTTGGCAAATATTCTTGTAAATCGCGGTTTAGCAGATGATAATGTATTTGCGATGAGAAAATATTTTGAAGGGTGTAAAACCGGTAATACTCGTTTTGATGGGGATGAAGCTATTTTAACGATTATAAAAGCCGGTGGTATTCCCGTGTGGGCGCATCCATTAGGTGGTGAGGGTGAAGAACATTTGTCTTCGGTAGAATTTTTAAATAAGCTGGAGGTTATGATTAAACATGGGATTCAGGGCTTGGAATGCTATTATTCAAGATATAGTAAGGAAGAAACGGACTTTTTAGTTGATTGTGCTAAAAAATATAACCTGTTAATTTCCGGAGGAAGTGATTATCATGGGAGTAATAAAAATAATATAACCCTTGCAAGTTATTTTAAAAGAGATTTATCTAAAGAGTTATTTCTATAGGTTCTTATAAGTAATGGTGGGAACAGTCTACCCAGCAACAGGCTCTATTCACCTTCCCTGATAATATCATTTTTGCAGGGAATTTGCAAGTTTTTGCAGTAAAAGTTGCAAAATTAATATGATATAATGCCTTTTTATCAACACGTTTCACCCAATTTCCCTAAACAACTTAACAGGGAATTTGCAGGGAAATAATATACATTATCCCGTACGGGAATATTAGACATCAAAGTTATTGAGATCAGATAAGATATTCCCTTACGGGAATAAAACTTGACATTTTACCCTTGATGGTGTAATATTTTCCTGTACGGTAATATTTGGATGAATAATGATAATTACATCAACTGAAGATATTGGAAATTTAATAAAAACAACCCGCAAAAAACAAAAATTAACACAGGTTCAATTAGCACAGCTTTCAAATGTTGGAACCCGTTTTTTATCTGATTTAGAGAATGGTAAATCCACTTGTGAAATTGAAAAAGTCTTAAAAATAATGTTAAATCTAGGATTGAAATTAGAGGTAAATAATGACTAAGCAATTATCTGTAAGACTAAATGGCATTGAAGTTGGAATACTAAGTTTAGTCAATGGCAAAATGGAGTTTGTATATAATGAGAATGCTACTCAACCGATCTCTTTAAGTTTACCAATTCAAAAAGAACCATTTAAAGAAAAACTTTGTCGTTCATTTTTTGGTGGATTATTACCTGAAAATCCTAATATGAGGGAATTATTGGCAAAAAAATACAATATAAATATTAATAATGATTTTAAACTGTTAGAAGAAATTGGTAGAGATTGTGCAGGTGCAATTTCATTTCATAAAATTAATGAACCTCAAAAGTTACAACAATTTGTTAAAGTTGAAGGAAAGGTTTTGTCACTGGAAGAACTAAAAGAGTATATTAAAGAATTACCGTATCGTCCATATTTGGGTAAGAGATTATCTTTAGCGGGAGCGCAAGAAAAAACCGCAGTTTGTGTAATAGATGGTAAAATTGCATTACCAAATGATGATATACCTACAACGCATATTCTTAAAACGGCTTTGCCTAAATACATACAATCAATCCAAAATGAATATATATGCATGAAAGCCGCAAAAGAAATTGGATTAGATGTGGCAAATGTAGAAATAAGAAAAATAGATGATTTAGAATTTCTACTTGTTGAACGATTTGACAGAAATATGGAAGATTATTGCAATGGTTGGCAACCTTTTCAAGATTGTGAAAGTTGCGAAAACTGTACAAATCATGATGAGAAATATTGTTTAAGAATGGAACGAATTCTTCAAGAAGATTTTGCTCAAAGTTTGGGTGTCCAATCACGTGACAAATATAAAGTTACGTTTAAAGATTGTTTGCAAGTTTTGAATAAAACTGTGTCACCAGCCATAGCAAAAAATAAATTTGTTAAATATGTTATATTTAATTATTTAATAGGAAATACGGATGCACATGCTAAGAACTTTTCTGTATTCTTATATGAAAATGGCGCAGCATTAACTCCAGCATACGATTTGTTATGTTCAAGTGTATATGATTGCGATCAAAGAATTGCGATGAAAATAGGTAAAGCAAAATATTATTCAGATGTTACCGATGAAGATTGGGAACTTTTTGCTAAAGATTTAGAAATTTCTCCTAAACTTGTCAAATCCGAACTCGAACGACAAAAAAAACTTTTGCCTGACATAATCAAACAACTTGCTAATGATTTAGACTGCGAAATAGGTTATAAGATTTCGGATTATGTAAAAATAGATATCTTATAGGAACTATTATACTAAAGTTTCATTTTTTAGTTCAATTTGATTGAAAATACTTGGGTCAAAATCTTTTGATATTGTGTAATATTTTAAAACATTATATATATTAACATTACTTTTATAATCGTCAATATTATCAAATTTATTTGAGTGGATAACTTTATTCGCAATTTCTTTTTCTTTTTCAGTTAAACTACAATAATCATTCCACCATCTATCTGTCCAGCCAGCATCTTCAAATTTTATTCTATATATAATGAAAGTTTCAGGCATATATAAAATTTTTTTAAATTCTTGTTCATTTTTACCAAAAGCTTTGTTGAAAAAGCTTTTACCAGTTCCTATTTTACCTTTAGTTGAATTTAATACTGCCTGAATAGCTCTAATATATTTTCTATTCCAATAAGTGCCTATATATTCTCTATTTTGAAAATATTTAGGATCCATAATTGGATGATATTTCATTGGAAATGAATATATTCTAACACCTAATTCATCTGATAAATCTACATTTATTCGAAGCCTATGATATAATTCTTCTGGTTTATCTTCAAAATTATATAATATGTAATTTGATAAATGTTTTATATTATGTTTCGCAGCTAATCTTATAGCTTTTTCGTATATTTCTCGTAATTTCCAATTATCAAATGCAATTCTTAAAGGATGAATGGCAATTTCACTTAAACGTTTCATTTTTTGATCAGTCATTAATCTTGCATCTAAACCTTGGTTGAAATCAACATACCTATTTATTTTTGATTTTAATCGCTTTTGCTCATATAAATCTTTGCATTCTTTATATACAGTTAAAACATCTTTTTCTGTTGCCGTATATTCATTAAGTAAATAATGCTCTTTTAGTAAATCAAACATTTTTTGTTTTTCATCACCGTGCAAACGATCTAAGAGATCAATGAGTAATCGTGTAGCTTTTTTAATGTATGCTTTTTTATTATATCCTTCTTTAATTCGATTTATAGAAATATCTAAATAATTAGATCTTTCAAATTGTGCACCTTTATAAAATCCAGCATCTTTAATCTCTTGAATAATTTCCTCAAATTTCTCAGATGCTAAAACATTATTGTCTAATAATAAAAGATTTTTTTGTTCTCCAAATTTTTCTCGTGTTGCATTAATTTTATCACCTATAGTAATCATATTTTCATACTTAGGTTCGATTATTGGCACCGCGCAAAACTTACATTTATTAACACAGCCTCTAGACATATATCCATAATAAGACCCTGTTTCTGGATATTTATAATCAATTTCCTCTAATATTGAATAATCTAAAGGTAACTCATCAATGATATATTCATTATCATCATAAACTCCAGGCTTGTTTAGTAAACCAATATCAGGTTTAACTCCTGTAGCAGCTTCAAATTCTTTTGAAACAACAGATGCCAATACCCCACCTGCTCTTATATTTTTTACATCTTTCACAATTTTTTTTGCAAATTCTACTGTTTCAATAGTTTGTTTCCAATAGAATGTAAATAGTGTTGTTACTAATACTCTATCCCAACGCGGATTTTTGAAATAATCTTTTTGAGTATAATATTTCCTAAAATATTTACATGATAATTCTATGAGTTTAGAATCATTTTTACTTTTATTAATAATAAATGTAAGATTGTCGTCATGTCCGTATTTTACATAATCTTTAATTTCAAAATAATAATGTCTCCATACAACGGATGAATCAATATCTGTAAATTTCTTAATAGCATCTTCTGTGATCTCTTGTAGCACAAAATCATTTAAATTCCCTTTGAAGAAATGGACTTCATCACCTAATAATCTATGATATGTAGCTATTTTCATTAATCCTATCGGAGGATATTTATTTTTATAATTTGGTTCTAATAATAATATCTTTCTCTTTTTCATCTCTAACTAAACTCTTCTTCAATTTTATTTATTACACATTCTTTAGTATCTGGGTCTAAAATTTTATCTAAAATTTCGTAGATTCTACTTATTAGTTTTCTTTGTTCTCTATTTAATTTATTAAGTTTATTTGAACGGTATATTTTCTTTGTTTCATTTTGTTTGTTTAATATCTCGGGAATATCTTCTATATCATTACCATAATCTTTTTTAATAAATTTTACAACACTTTGTAAGGATTTATTTTCTTCTGCTTTTTTACTTATTTTTTCAGATTCTTTTTTTGCTTTTTCAGCTCGTTCTCGCAACTCTTCAAGGTGCTTTAATTGTTTTTCCTGATCTTCTGAACTAATAAAAGAACCTTCTTTTTGTTTTTCGTCATATTCCTGTTTTTTTTGAATATATTCATTTTGTTTTTTTATAGCATTTTTTTGATCATTTGCCCAATGATATAAATTATATAAACTTGTAAAATAGTTTGTAAGTTTATTTTCTAATTCAATTAGTGTTTCATTCTCATTAAAATAGTCTCTCCGAGCATTTGGTACCAAATTTGGATGAACAGCATGCACTTCGCCAACTAAATAACCATTTCCACGGGGTTCTTTATGTAACTTATTTAAAGTTTCAGCATCACCCAATTGAATATTAGATTTTTTGAGTCTAATTCCTCGTTGTGGATTATTTTTTTCGGGAATACATTTATCAAATTTCGATATACCAACCCAACTCCATGCTAATAATTCACCTTCTCGATTGTAAAATTCTTTGTATTCAATATCATTTATTGAATCATACTTTTCACCATTTGTATCTATCAAACTATTTTGATAAACCTTATAAAGACAATCGTTGTTCATATATATTTTATAGGTATCTAATTTTTGATTATGGGCATTCATTTCTTCTTTTATTTTCCTGCTTAATAAAAAAATTGTTCTGTCAAAATCTACAGGAGCGACTTGACTAAGATATTCTGTAATTAACTTTTTATCTAATAAATCGCTATTGCTCTTTTTTATATCTTTTAGTACGACTCTAAAATAATGTTCATTAACATTCTCTTTTTCAATCTTTGTATCAACAATCTTTTCTATAACTGTGGCTGCGTCCGATTTTTCGGTAGGGTCATTAAGCATATTCTGTAATAAATTTGCATCCCAAGTCATTATTGTCTTACTATTTTCGTTTATAGCACTTGTTTCAAAGACTAAAGTTTTACAATATGCCAAACCACCTAACCTTCCAATACCACGAAATCCTTTATTTATATTTTTATCTTTCATAGAATCTGCAACATTCCCTAAAAGGTTTTTCGCATGGGCTTGTAAAATACCAGTAGCATTATCTTCTATAATTATTGTTCTATCTTCATAATCAATAGTTATTAATATTTTTGCATCATCTTTTGATAGAATACCTTTTTGAATAGCATCATCTATTGCATCTGCAGCATTTTGTACATATTCTCTGTAGATAAATTTAGAATCTGTGTACATACCAGTTGTTAAATTCTCTAAAATATTTTTCCCTATTTTATATGTTTCATTTACCATCTTTTTTACACGCCTCTTTTACTTATGTTGCCTATATATTGGTTCGGGGAATTTTATACTAAGTAGGGAATTAAACATTGGGTTTTGTATTACATACTCACCTTGCTTAAGTCTTGTCATCATACTTTGATAAACTTTTGGCACAAAAGAATAATCTTTTTTTGAAACTTCTATAGAATTTGTTCTACCATAAGCATGAGTAGAACAGTTTCCAGTTACTCTTTCATGTATAGCACTTCTAAATTGTTCTGCTGCAAATAATACAATTCCCAAAGAACGACCTCTTTCTGCTATATCAATTATTTGGCGCAAAATCGGAGAACTTTTTGGAACATCTTTTGAAGCATATTTATTTAATTCATCAATAAATATAACTATCCTTGGGGGATTTTCTTTTTCGTAATCTCCTAATTTTAAATTGTATATAGATCTCATTACATTACCAAATACAAATGCTTGCATATCTTCCTCTTGTTTTGCAATATCTACAACATAAATTTCATGTTTCTGAATTTGTTTTATTGCATCTTCTAATCTGATCTCTGAATTTTCCTTTTCAAGTCTTGTAGCAAATAAATCAGAACTTGTTCCATTATTTAAATATTTAGATACAATTCGCTTAAATTTCCTCCAACTAGAAACAGTTATTTCTTTATCTCTACTTGAATTATTTGCAGTACACCTTTCTTGAATATGTTCTAAAAAATCTCGCCAACTTTGACAATCAGCAAAACCTCCTTGACCTGACATAATATAGTTAATAATAGAATCCATTGTTTGATTTGGATCATCTATATTGGCAAATAACAAGTCTAAATTTTCTTTATCTTGTTCATAAGTAAAACGATACTTCATTGCTTTGTTACTCTGAAGCTGTTCTTCTAAAATTTCTTTTCCATATGTACCTTCGTTATTTTTTCCATGCGGATAGAAGTACTTCACATTCTTAAACGGTGTTATTTCCAAACCTAAATCATTATACCCATCTTCAATACTTTTTAATTTTTGTGATTTATATTGTGTTGCCTTCTCATCTATTGATAACAAATCTTTCCCTTTAACATTTAAGAAGACAAAAGCAATATTTTCATCATTTTTAATTGCTTTATCTTGAATAGATTTTAATAAAAACATTGCATAAGAAGTTTTTGCAGCAAGTCCTGATATACCTGAAATATTTAAATGTGCACCTTCCGGTCCAATTAAAAACTCTGAATTGAGTTTTACAGGTAATTTTACCTTATCACTTTCATTATCAGTATTACCATACATTTCTATGTAACCACAGGTTATAGGGTTCTTGACATCTTTTAGACCTAACGCAGCTTCAATTTCTTCTTTTGAAGCAAGATAAACACGAGAATCATTTTGAACAGGAATATAAATATCCTTGTCATTATAGCAAAATTTTGCCTTTACATAATTCATACCAATTCTTAAAGTATTAGGATTAATTGTAGCATCACCAAAATCACTTGAAATATAGTTATTTAAGTACCCAGCGGAATCAGTTATATGAAATATTTCTTGTATAACACCATAAGTATGGCTATCATTAATGTGTTCAACTTTTATAACATCAAACGGATTTAAAATTAAACTAGTATCAGTCCAAAAGAAAAATTCATCAATTGTTGTCGGATTCTTTTCTGTAGCTGCAATTTTCCCTATAAGTTTATTCATATTAACTCCTTTAGAATATATTTAAGAAAAAAGTATTACTTACATATTGGCTTTTAACAAAAGTTTCTGTTAAATAAATCGGATAAATGTGATTTGCCCACCTATTATCATTTCCATAACAAACAGGATTCCTTTCGTTGATTATGTTGGCACTTATCAAATCTATTTCGTTTGTATTTAATCCATTCTTCTGCTCTGAATCTTTTACTAAAATCTTTTCAACTTTTACAACTCCATCAAATGGACTTTGGCAATGATCAGCTTCTCGTATACGCACATACCACACTGCAAATTTTTCCTGTCCAGTATGTTCTGATGAATACATAAATGCTGGGGTTCTATGGTAAACGGGCAATTCAGCAATATCTTTTGCCATACTTGTATGGTCTTTTTTTCTCGCTAATGATGGATTAAAAGATTTAGATACTCCAACAACAGACGAATAATTGTCCCGGATTGTAGCATATGAATATTTATTATGATTAGCAAAATTATATTCTTTATATTCCAAGGAGCCATCCTTAACAATATATGTCTCCCTACTTAAAAATTTGTTCTTAACAAGAGCTGAAACCAAATCTTTTTCCATTTCAATCATTCTATCCTGCACTTTTGCAACTGCCAAATCTTTTGAATCTTTATCTTTTTTAGGTGTATAATACAAAATTTTATCGATACTAAAATTTATTCTTGATTTATCAGAATACGTGTTTATTTTTGATCTTATATTTTCAAAATATTGTTCATGTCTTGTATTATCAGGATTGGCGTCGATTGGTAAAACTATAACATTTTCTTTTTTAAACAATAATTTTTTGATTATCTTATCTTCTCGTTTACAACAACCTACACCAATTTGTCCAGTAATAATTGGATATACTTTTTGATCATATGCAATATCATCTATTTTATAAACTCTTCTTGAACCATCAAGAAAAAATTTAAATAAAGGTGTTTCGTTTGAAACAAGCTTTGCAAGATTTGATAAATTTATATAATTGTTCTGTTTTTCCGTTTCTCCACTTTTATCAACAATAATTTCTTTATCTTCTTTGTAATCAATTGTTGAAACTTTTTCTGTATCAATAGAATATTTTTGAGAGCGAAAACATTTTCCTCTTGTTTCTTTTTCAATTATTGATAAAATCTCTTTCATCTATCATACTTTCTTTTATAAGTTTTCGATTGAATACTTTAAACTAATTCTAGCACAAAAAGTAAAAAAAGCTAAAAGTATACTTCAAGAATGGAGAAACTTACAATGAAAGAATTAAAACACACCCTAAATTTAGAAAATTATATAGTTAATGATTTAAAATTTGATGAAGATATTAAACTATATTTGAATGCAAGTTTAAAAGATTATCTTGAAGATGGCGATTTTAATTCTTTTTATCGTGAATTAGAAATCGTTATTAAGGCAAAAGATACAGTTTCTGGATTTGCAGAAAAAGTTGGAATGTCTAGAACACATCTTTATAGTATTTTTAGATCTGAGAAAGAATCTAAATTTTCTACGATTGTCAAAATCTTCCAAGAATTAGGTTATGAATTAGAAGTGGCATAAACTATAAGTTATTTAATACATCTGATAAATACTGTTTATAGTAATTTTTCAACTCAATGGGCTTCTTGATTTGAACATTGCCACCCCATTTGAAAAGTTCATGGCAAATCGCGTACTTTCCACCTGATATGAATTTTACTTGAACATTGCCATTTTCAAGTTGTTTTATCTTTTGTGTAGGGTGGAAATGATAGTTTAAAACATCTTCTGCAACTGATTTATCAAATTCCAATGTAATATTTAACGGTTCTTCCTGATAAATCGAAAAAGATTTATTACAGAAATCCTGCAATGAAAAATTTTCATCTTTTTCAAAATATTCATCTAAAATTTCAAGATTTGAAATTTTATCAACTTTATACAGTCGCAAATCATCTACATATTCATTAAATCCGACTAAGTAATATTTATCAGAAATAATCACACCGTATGGATTTATGGTAATTCTACGATTACCTTTTTCTGTCGGGTAATCAAACTGAACTTTTTTGAATGCAAGCATTGCATTACGAAGTTTTTCCAGTGCTAAAGGTTCAACTTTTGCTCTGGAGTATTGCCGAACAGCAAAGCCTTCAGATTCCAGAATTGCAGAAACATCTGTATCAAGTGATTGCAAATTCTTTTGAGGAGTTAATGCTTTAATTTTCGCAATAAGTTCTTCAAGTTCTTTTTTGCGGTTTTCATCAGTAGATAAACCTTTTAAATATTCAAGATTAGCAAAATCATTACTATCAAATGAAATTAGACAATTTGCGGTGCCTTTGACAAATCTCCACCGCTTTTTCTTATCTAATGTCGGTACTTCTTCAACTTTTTCAGGAAACAAGTCAAACAAAAGTGCTTTCATGCGTTCTGCAGAACGTCTTGAACATTCAAAATGTTCCTGAATATCATCAATGCAAAGTCCGCAATAGCTGTTTTGAAACATCATTGCAAGTTCTATTATCTGTTCTGTTTTGTTTAATCTTGACATTTTACCCTCTTATAAAGTAATTCTAAATCATCTATTGCCATTGTAACCAATTCTTCTACTGTCAGTTCTGAAATATCGATTTTTTGATACAAATATATTTCGTTATCATAACTGTAACCGCCCCAATTATTATTATCTTTGAAGAACCAATTATATTTTTCTAATAAATATTTGTACCCGGCATTCTTATTTTCTTTGTCATGTCTACCATTTTTTGCATTTGAAATTCCACATTGTTTTTTGTGCAATCCTGCATATCGACGATAAAAATTACCCCATAAACTTATACCCAAATAACACAAATCATGTCTATTACTTTCACATTTATCCCAAGCACCTTTAAAATAAAACAATATATCACTATATACTTTTAAATCCCGTCCACAATCAATATAGATTTTATCAACAAATTCTTTGTTGTCGTACCCTGCTAAAACTTTTTCTGTAAGTTTTGTCATCAAAATTCTCTCAAAAGTTTTTGAGAAATTGATTTCAGATAATTTATCTTGGATTTCCTTATCTTTTGCAACTGAGTATAAATCACCAATTTTATCCGATGTTTGAATTTCTATACAATTTTGGAATTTATTCAATAATTCAAGGAAAACAATGTAATCATTGATGGTAAACCAGTTATTGCCTCCAAATGTAGCCGCAGATTTGGTATGAAAAGCACTTTGAAGACGTCTTGACAAAGTTTCATAAGAAATATATTCTATATCAAACAAAGTTGAGTGAAACAAAGGTTTGAAGTAACTAATTATAACAATTTTCTTTTTATTATCTTTGATTTTTTCGTAATATTTGTCTAACTGTTCTTTGCTTGGCATTGATTTGAATTTGTTTTCTATAATGATAAATTCATCATCAATTTTCAACATCAAATCAAAATGGTATTTTTCTCTAAAAACTTCAACTTTGCTCTTGCCGTCATATTTTGGATAAAAAACTTTCGTAAAAATTTGAGGATATTTCCTCAATAGCCAAGCCCAAAAGTTTGTATGAAACAATTCCTTTGATGTTTGTGACATTGCAAATATTGCGTTATTTGATAAATCTTCTATGTTTTTTAATATTGCGTTTTTATCCATCATGTTACCTCTTGTTTATAAGAATATAATATAACAAAACTGCGTCATTTTGTGACGCAGTTCCATTTAAAATATTTAATTTTTGTTGTAACCGAACTGTCTGCTACCAAGTGTTTCTTTCCACCAAGATTCTCTTGTTAAAATAATTTTATCATCAACTTTAGCATTATAATTTTCTAATATTGAATATTGAAAATGTTTTTTTACATAGTCAAAACTTTTTTCATTAATAAGTTCAATCAGCCCTATATTACCTCCATGTCCATTACAAACGTAATTCTGCCATCTTTGGAGAAGCATACCGTTTTCACTGGTTGCTGAGCCAACATATAACTTACCTGTAAATGTATCTGTTATAAGATAAATAGCTTTTTGGTTTTTCAAAGCGGCAACCCAGTCTTTTTTATTCCTGTTAATAATTGTTTCAAGTTGAGAATATGTTAATCTTACTTTGTCATAACCTGGAAAATCTTCCCCGTCAAATTGAGTAGGTAAAATTTGATTAAGTGTTAATCGGTCATAAATATTATTGTAATAACAGCATTGAGTTTGATGTTCTTTGTGATAAGTTACGATTATTCTTCCAAAGTATTTTTTATATTCATCAAGTTCTTCACCAGCATAGTTAACGGCATTTTTAACATCAAATTCTTTTGTAACTTTTTTAATGGTTGTTAAGAGCCATTTATCATTGGAAAGTTTTAGAAAACAAATGGCAATATCTCCAACGTTAAAGTATCTTTTATCTGTACGCCAGAATAGCCAATCATTATTAATTTCATTAGGATTTGCTTTATATAATTCCATAGGATTATCTAAGCCATTATACTGGTTAAATTTAACTTTCACTTTTGAGCTAAAATCATTTGTTAGAATTTGCAATAAATTTTCTAATAAAATTTCTTCCATAGTAATTCCTTTCATTTACTTTATAGGTGTTGAACCTGTTTGTATTCCTTTTTCGTTGTAAAGCCAGATTTTACCACTACGTTTTATACTTATTGTTGTAGATGTAAACCCTACTAATTCACCATTACCCAATGCAATAATCTTTATTTTTCTACCTTTTTCATCAAATAAATGGGCTTGTCCTGCATTCACTGTTACATTTGCGATTGTCATAATTACCTCCTTTTAATTTAGTTCGCCTGATGTTGTTCTTCTATTTCTGCTTGCATTTTTGCTTTAAATTCGTTTTTCTCTTCCAGACATAAATCTACAATTATTCTCATTATTTTATATTGATTTTCGTCAAGAATATTTATATCTTTTTCAATCTGTTCAACAATTTTTTCATAAGAAACATTATTCAAATCTTTTTCATAATAACGATAAATAAAAGCAGGTTCGTATCCGCAAAACTTATTATAAATTTTAGGTCTGAATGGATTTTTGGTATTATTAAACCAATAATTTTGTTCGGAAATTTTTAGTGCTATTTCTTCACGTAAATCATTTTCGACATCAGGGATATTCATAAAATATCGATATTGATTACCTTCAATTTGAATTCCAATATTGCATCCTGACAAATTAAGAGGTTTGACTATATCAATAGTACCTTTTTTGTTATGAAAACTATAACCAACAGATATATCATTTCGATTAAGTTTCTTTTCAATATAATTTACAAATTCTGTTGTGCGATATTTAACATATATGTCTTTTAATCCAATTTCATCAAGTTCATTAAGTTCATAAAAATCATAAATTCCTGTTGATATCTTAGGAAAAGCGTTTGAAAAAGCAGTAACTACATTCACATAGTCTTTTATCAAAAATTCATCATATTTATTTTTAAAATCTGTTATTTTTGATAAAGTTTCTGCTAAACTTTGATAACTAATGTATTTCCAACCAGCAGGTAATTCAAATTTTGAAGCTAATGATAAAAGTATAAAAGTTGCGTTTCTATCTTTAATGCAATCTTGATATTTAATTAGTTGTTCATTTGTAGGATATGATTTTAATTTGTTTTCAATGACAATATATTCTGTATTGTCACCATCAATTATTTTTATTTGCAAATCCAGTATCACATCTTTGGAACATCTTACCTGTGTTTCAAAATTAAGTTTTAAGTTATCAGGACATTCTTTATTTAGTAAAAATTTCAAAAATTCTTGCGGATAATTTTGTCCAAGCCATTTTAAAAAACAAGTATGAAAGTTTTCTAATGAGCACATGGATAGGTTGTATATTGGCGAATTGACTAAATCAATTTTATCTTTTTTTTCTATGACCATAATTAACTCCTTTCGTTAGGTTATTTATCTTGAAATTGGTCTTTTACTTTAGTAATTACAATTTGTCCGTCTTTGTATTCCATATCAACCAAAGTATCTTTAGTCAAACCCATGTCTGTACAAATAAGCTTAGGTATTTGAAGTAAAAATACCTTATCATTTTGTCCGTGAGCATATAATTTCCTACTTTCAAATTTCATAATTTTATCCTTTCAATTTAATCAACACTATAGCATACCTATCCGTCAGAAAATGACGTAACAATTTTTGTTTATTAGACTGCAAGTCTATACTGTATTGTTTTGAGTATAGCACAATTAAGGTATGAATAGTGATATCTGCAAGTTATTTGCAACAAAACTACAAGAAATAAGAGAAGCAAAAAAGTTCACCAAAAGCAGGCTGTCGGAACTTGCCGGAGTTGATATTTCTTATATTGGAAAAATCGAACGCGGCGAGAAATATCCGAACCTGAAAACTATTGCAAAACTTGCCGAAGCACTTGATATCCCCGTCAAAGATTTGTTTGACTTTGAATAGAACACTTTTTCATTTTTGTTTCATTTGTAAATTTAACACTACGATATATAGGAATTACGCAAGATGAGCTTGACGATGTGTATTTGAGTTTGGATTTATAGTATTATTATTTTATTATTAGGATTGTACAATTCTTGTGCTTTTTTAAAATCAGCTCTTGCTTGTGCCTCAAGTCTAATCTTCTTATATCTTTGTGCTCTAATTTTATAAATTGAACCCGCTATATCTGTTGGTGCTAATTCAATAGCATTACTGTAATCCTTTATTGCGAATTCATATTGTTTTATATCCGAATATACATTGCCTCGATGAAAATAACCGTGATACTTTTTGGGTTCAATTTTAATAACCATAGAAAAATCAAAAAGAGCTTCTTTATATTTTTCTAAAAAAGCATATGCTATTCCTCTGTTGTGATATCCTGATTTGCTATCAAGATTATTTAATTTTGTACAATCATCAATTGCTTTTTCATATTGTTTTGAACAGAGATAAGCTGATGAACGATTAATATAAGCTCGTATATATTGAGGATTAAGTTCTATTGCTTTTGTTAAGTCCGATATTGCATTAGAGTATTTTCCTAAATTCATATAGCAATATCCTCTAATGCAGTATGTATTTGCATAATCATATTGAAAATAAATTGCTTTAGTTAGATTTTTTATTGCCTTTTTATACATAGTTAATTTAGCGTATGCAAGACCAATATTATGGTAAGCATATGAATTCCTAGAATCAATTTTAATTGATTGCTTAAAATCCCTAATAGCTTGAGGGTATAAACCGAGTTCTAAATAACAAATTCCTCTATTTACTAGACTAATACTATTAAGATAACATATTGGCACTTTTTTATATTCTTTTAGTGCTTTATTGAAATCTTTATTTTTTACATACTTCAAACTTTTTTTCAAATATTTTTTTATTTTTCTCACTTTCATATTTATTTCCTTACAAATTTTATTAAAAATTCTTTTCCTATTTATTTTTATTGCAATTATTTATTTACACATCAGTTTTTAAATCATTTGAATTTAAGTTTACATTTCTAAGTGCCTGTTGAATTTCTGTTTTAAAAATTTCATAGAAAATCATTTGCCAAGTCTTTTCATCTTCTTTTCTAATCATTTCAGCATTATAATATGTAGGAATTTCAAAAGTTTGATTTTTGACAAATACAAACTTGCAATCAGCAGATATTTTAAATTTCGTACGTAAAATAAGTAGATTTCTTTTTGCATCCAATAGTTGTTGAGTCTCACTGTCAATCTTTTTGATTTCTTTCCTTTTAGGATAAACAATAAAAGCTTTCACTGTTTCATCAAAAAAATCTATGCTTATTTTTGTCTTAATTTTATCCCTATAATCCTCAAGTAAGTGCTTTCCATTTTTATCAAAAATACTATCATTTATTTCTTCTATATTTTTCTCTTTAATGTCAGTCATAATTTCCTTTTTAAAACTTTAATATAAAATATTCTTTAATTTCATTATGACTGATAGGTACGTCAAAATGTGTCGTGCTACTATATTACTCCTCCGCCTTAAAGTTATACAATGGTTTTAGGTGGTCGATTATTTCTGCTGTCAGTTCTATCGCTTGGATTATCTCATCAGAATTTTTGTAAGCCATTGGAGATTCATCAAGTGTTGAAATTGAAACACAGCTTGAATAAATATTTTTCATTTGTTGTTTGTATTCCGTCATATTTAATTTATCTTTTGCCTGCGTTCTTGATAATGCTCTGCCAGCACCATGTGGTGCTGAATTATTCCAATCGGGATTACCTTTTCCGATACAAATTAAAGAGCCGTCAGCCATATTTAGAGGAATTAAGATTTTTTCATCTTTATAACAAGAAACTGCTCCTTTTCTTATAATTTTGTCTTCACCAATATAATTATGCAGAGTTTCAAATTCTTCCTCTGATTTCCAGTTCATATTTTTTAGAATTTCTTGCGCAATTACAACTCTGTTATAATGAGCATATTCTCGGCAAACATTTGAACAATACAAATAATTTTCAGCATTTTTACCTGTTAAATAGGACAAGTTTTTTAATTCACCCTCGCCATAACAATTTTCTTCAATAGAAAGTTTTTGAAAATGTATCGCAAGTTTTTTGCCAAAATTTCTTGAACCTGTGTGAATAATTAAATATGTACCGGTTTTTCCTTTTTCAATCGAAATAAAATGATTACCGCCCCCAAGTGTACCGATTTTTCTTAAATCCCGATTGCTTTTTTCTTGCAGGTAAGCTGTACAAATTTCTTTAACCTTGTCAATAAGTTCATCAGGGACAAGCGGACTTAATTCTGCTCTTGCATTCTGGCCAAAAGGAATATTTTCTCTTATAATTTTGTCTAATTTTGCAAAATCGTTTAAAGTCTTGGATTTTTTAAGTTTTACAGTAAGCATTCCGCAAAATTGGTCAACCCCGATTATATTTGGAATAATCTCACCGTTTTTTGGCATAGTTGAAGTAAACCCGATTGTACATCCTTTACCTCTATGACAATCAGGCATAATACGAATTTTGCAATCTGTAAATATCGGATGATTACATATTGCAAGAGTTTGTTCCGTCACATCTATATCTTCGACTTTTGTAAAAACTTTTGCTAATGTATATTTTCCATTAATTTCGTACATATTATTTCCTCAATTTCATTTTTCTTACAATTTGTGCGACAGTTCTTTCATCAGTATGTAATCTCTGGGCAACTGCTTTGATATCAAAATGGCATTCGCCCCATATTTGTTTGAACTCTGCATTAGTAACAGCAGTACCCTCACATCTGCAATTTGAGGGGATTTTGTCCATAATTTTATAACCCATTGATTCAATAAAAGCCTTAAATTTACCTAAATCAGTCCATTCACCCGATTTACCAGTCCATTCTTTAGATTCAGACTTATAAAAATCGGATATGTATTTCATAATCATTTGCATATTTCCGCTAAAAACTACTTTATTTGCTCGTATTAAGTATTTCATTTTAAATTTTCCTTTTATATTTATTATCATTCATACCTATGTCAAAAAAGGACATAGTTGACATAAGTGATTACACATTAACTCTAAAGTTAGTCAAATAGTCGCAAATCCGAAAATATTGTAACAAATCAACAAGAAACTCCCCTAAAGGGAGTTTCTGTCATAATCTAGGAAACCGAAATCTTGAACGATGTGTTTTATATGCCATTTTGCAAAAATCCAATTTTGTCATCTGCAAAATATTTGGTGATGAAATTCTTTGTATCGCTTCTGCTATAGATTCAAGGTTACAACCATACTGCTTGTTACTAATAACTGCAATTAACTGAGTTAAAGCATCCACCTGATCATCATGTTTCCCGTTTGGAAAAGCATTGATTTCAGCTTTAAAATCATCCAACCACACCGCATCTTTTTGCAACAGAACTCTACCAGATGCTATAAATAATGAAGCATTATTTGCACGGGTAATTTTATCTTCCTGAGGTTTATGGTTTATTGGATATAAACTTGTTGTTTCTTGAACAAATTGAAGTAGGTGCTTACTAATTGAACTATCTTCTATTATAAGATGATTACAACCAAATATTTGGTACATTTCCTGAATTTTATTGACAAGTGGAAGCATTTCATATTTATATCGTTTTACATCAAGAATATAAATAAGATTATCTTTATATTTAGCGGTAATACAAACAGAATAATCATTATCTTTCCCAGTTTTCAAGGCTATATCCCAACTCTGGAAAATCATTCCGCCTAATGGCACATTATCAAAAAATTTAAAATCATCAAAATTAATAACATTACCTTTCACTGGTATCGGGTTTTGCTGATATTGTGCAGAGAAATTGTAATTAGACATTGATTTCCTTTGATTTTCAAGAATATCCAAAGGTTCTAAAGTTGGATTTAGTGCTTCACCTGCTTTACGTCCAACAATTTTATCATTTGAAAGCTCAAAACATTCATCGTTTTCGGCAATAGCTGAAAGTGATAAAACTTCCCACCCATCTTGCCTAAGTAAGTGACCTGTTAAATCATCAATATGTAAACGTTGCATAACAACTATAATCACACCATTGACTTTATCATTTAATCTGGAAACCAAAGTGTTATCATACCAATTATTTACGTTTTCTCTTTTTACCTCAGATAAGGCATCATCAGCCTTTATCGGATCATCTATAATAATATAGTTTCCACCAAAACCTGTCAGAGTACCTTCAACTGATGTTGCAAATCTACATCCGTTAGCTGTGGTTTCAAATATATTTTCTGTATTTTTATCACCTAAACGTGTATTGAAAGTAGATTTATAAAAATCGGTTTCCATAAGATTTCGGGTTTTTCGGGATAATTCATTTGCAAGAGTTTGTGCATAACTCGCACATATAATTCTTGCAGCAGGATTATGGCCTAAAATAAAAGCGGGTAAACAAATTGAAGCACAATGCGATTTTAAATTTCTGGGTGGTATGTTTATTATTAATCGTTTAATTTTACCATTCAAGCATTGTTGGAGTTTATCGCAGATAAGTTCTAAATGCCAATTTCCTCTGAATTCCTGTGAGCCGTCTATTTCATAAAATGATTTCTGCATAAATGTATAAAGATCAGTTCTACAAGCAGCATATAAAATGTCCCTGTTATTCATTGTTCAATCTCCTTTTTATATAATCTTCCAATATTTGAGCATCCTGTGGTGTTAGTTCTTCTTCTAAATCTTTTGTCATCTTATTTTCTCCGGCTAAAATAGGTGTAAGAATTTTTATTGCAGAGACTTTACCACTGAGTGAATCCGCTATCAGCCTTTTTGCTAATGCTCGTTTTTTCGTAATTTTCTTTAATTTCCCGTTTTCCTGAATCGTAATAACTTCACTCATTTCTTCCAAAATATCTTCTGCGAAGTTATTATTCTTTTTCGGTCGTCCTTTAGGATTTCCTGATTGACCTGGTTTAAATTGATGTTCACGAGGCGGGCAACCATAGCCCACCTCGTATTTCTTCAAATCCTTATTTGACATCACAAATCTCCTTAGTATCAATTAGTTCAGCAGTTTTTCCTGTAAGATGTTCCCAACGATATAGAATTACATCGCAATATTTTGGCTCAAGTTCAATGATTCGAGCTCTGCGTTTTGTTCGCTCAGCTGCAATCAATGTCGAACCGGAACCGCCAAAGGTATCAAGCACAAGACCGCCAATTGATGAACAATCTAAAAGTGCATCAATAATCATCGGAACAGGTTTTACTGTAGGATGTAATTTTACAAGAGTTTTAGCCTGTGGGTTGCTGGCATGCATTCCTTTATATTTCCAAATGTTTGTTCTGTATCTTCCATGAATTCCGAGCTCTACATTATTAATATGTGGTTTTACTCCGTTTTTAAACACGAAAATAAATTCGTGCTGTGAGCGATATAAAGAACCCATACCGCCTGTGCCTTTATCCCAGACACAAATATTTTTAAGCGAAGAATAAACCTGATTGCCTGCTGTAACCATTTCATCAACATGTCGCCAATCCATACATTGATAGTGGATTGAGCCATCAATAGAATATTTCTTTTGCAGAGTCATTACTGTTTTGAGAAAATCAATAAATTCACTTTTCTCCATTTCTCCTGATGCAAGTTGAAATTCTTCATGCTGTTTTTGCTTGGTTACATTCCCTTTGATTTTTACGTTATACGGTGGGTCAGTAAAAATTACCTGCGCTCGTTCATTTCGCAAAAGTTTTTCGTAACTTATTTCTTCCAGCGAATTACCACAATACAACAAGTGATCACCTAGTTTCCATAAATCCCCCTTGCTAACACGCTTAGGAATATCAATCACGTTCTTCAAAAATTCCGAATCCGGATCAGCCTTTGAAGCATCTTTTACTGCATCAAGAGTCTCAGGATTGAGTATCAGGTCAAGTTGAGGAATATCAAAACCGGTAACAGTAGCATCAAAGCCTATTTCAGTATTAAGATTCATCAAAAAATCCAATTCAATTTTAAGAATCTCATTATCCCAACCAGCTTCTTCGGCTAATTTGTTATCTGCAATAATATAAGCTCTAATCTGTTCTTTGCTCATGTGACTCAAACAGATAGTTGGAACTTCATTCAATCCTAATTCCCTAGCCGCCAATACTCGTCCGTGTCCTGCAACAATAAAATTTTCAGTATCGACAAGAACCGGATTATTAAACCCAAGTTTTTCAATACTCTGTGCAATTTTGTGCAATTGTTTCTTGCTATGCGTTCTTGAATTCTTAGGGTTAAGTTTTAACTCTGTCAGATTCTGATAGCAGATTTTTAATTCATTCGTTTTTTCGGTCATGATTTTTCTCCTTTTATTTTTTGTACGGATTACAAAATGCATCCTATAAAAATTAGGAAAAATTTTTCAACATGGTGAATAAAAAATTTAAAAACATGAAAACACCTACTGTGAGTGCATTTGATACAAATTGTGTTGATAGGCTTGATGTTTTAATGAAGAAGAGTGACTAATGTATTAAAGAGGTATTTATTAAATGGCATTAAATATTTTTCAAAAACGAATTAAAAATTGGGAAGAACAATATGGTTCTTTATCGCCAGAAATTCAACGTAAAATTGACAAATTAGTTGAACATTATGACAGGACTCAAAATATTGAAAAAGAAAATAAGGTTCTGTCGATTACTGACGGAACAAAGTTGGTTCGCGAGTTTAAAGGTAAACGATACTCTGTAACTGTAATTCAAAACGGTTATGAATTTAACGGCAAAAAATACAAAAGTTTATCTGCAATAGCCAATGAAATAACCGGTACGCGTTGGAATGGAAAGAAATTTTTCGGGGTGGCGTGATGAAGAAACTTATCAGATGTGCAATTTATACTAGAAAATCTACAGAAGAAGGTTTGGAACAGGATTTTAACTCTCTAGATGCGCAACGCGAAGCCTGTGAAGCTTATATTAAATCACAAATGCACGAGGGCTGGATTTTATTAGATAAGCAATATAACGACGGCGGATATTCTGGCGGAACAATGGAACGTCCAGCATTTAAAGAACTTTTGGAAGATATAGAAAACGATGAAGTTGATATCGTTGTTGTTTATAAAGTTGACCGCTTAACTCGCTCACTTATGGATTTTTCGAAAATTATTGATGTATTTGATAAACATAATGCATCATTTGTATCTATAACTCAGCACTTTAATACAACAACATCAATGGGGCGATTAACCTTAAATATCCTATTATCATTCGCTCAATTTGAACGTGAAGTTACGGGTGAGAGGATTCGTGATAAGTTTGAAGCTTCACGCAAGAAAGGACTCTGGTTATCAGGTACAACTCCTTACGGTTATATAAAAGACGATCATCACATGTTGCATCCGGATCCGCCTTACGTAGATAATGTTCGGATTATTTTTGAATCATATCTTGAAATAAAAAATGTACTTAAGCTGAAAAAATATCTTGCTGAGCGAAAAATTCTGACACGAAATGGAAAAGAATTAAGCAAGGGTAGTTTGTATCACATTCTTTCAAATAAAGTTTATTTAGGTAAGATTATTCACAAGAAAAAAGAGTACGAAGGATTACATGATGCAATTATTTCAGAAGAATTGTTTAATGATGTACAAAATATTCTGAAAGCGAATGCGGTTGAAAGAAAACATTCAACTAATGCAAAAACGGGATCTTTACTTGCAGGATTGCTCTATGATGATAAAGGTAATAAGATGTCTCCGAGTTATAGTAATGCTAGCAACAAGCTTTATCGGTATTATGTAAGCCAAGCAGTTAAAAACCCTGCTGACTATGAAAGAGGTCAGATTACAAAAATTTCTGCAGGTGAAATAGAAAAGTTTGTGCAGGATGATGTAGAGAAATTGTTGCAAAATACTCATAAGATACAAGGATTTATCGAAAATTATTCTGTAGAACAACAAAGAGCTATATTAGACAATATACAGGCATTTGAACCTGATAAGATATTTTTACGAACGGTTATTAAGCGAGTTGATTTAAGAGTCAATAGTATAAATATTAGCTATGACATAGGATATATTATCAAATATTTTGCAACAATGGCTTTCAACGCAGAATTTAAGTATAAGGAAGAAGATGAGCAGATAATTGTCAATCAACTTGACGTACAAATATCCTTGACCCCGCAAAGGCAGAATAAAATTATCATTCTGGGCAAGCGAAATTATGATATGAAATTGATCCAAGCGATTGTGAAAAGCTTCTGGTACAACAAACTGGGAGCAGAGCGAAAACTCCCGCCAGAAGCTCGCAATGGAAATAATAAGCGCTTACGAAAATTAAGATTCCTTCCGCCCGAAATAATTGAAAGCATAATGAACGGTACTCAAGATCCGGAGTTGAATGTGAAGAAATTGATCGAGATGGCTGAGAAGTCTATAATAATGTAGATGGAGTATTTGTATTATTTGGTAAAGTACATGCTAAAAAACCGTTTAAATAATTTAACTGCCAGATTAACTTTGCTATAATGTTTGGATTTTTGTTATTTTTAACTATTTCAGAATTAACAAAATAAATATTATTATTTATTGTTGTTAATTGTTCTACTCCAAATACCCTCAAATAATCAATACTAGCCCATCCATCAAATTCTTGCATAGTAAAAAACGTATATGGATTTCTTTCAGTAATAGTTTTAAAAATTTCAAGCGCATTTGTATCAATTATTATTCTTGGGTAAAAAGCATATTTTTCTTCCAGTTCGATGGCTCTTAATAAACCGTTCCCCCAACTAAAGGTTTCATTTATGCATATGTCACCAACTGTTATTCCTCCGCGGATAAAAATATTACGTTCTAAGGCTTTCATTTGCAAAAAAGCTAATAATGCGAAAAAATTATATATTGATAGATCTTTGTCTTTTTCTGAATTCGTTTCAGGAGTTAATGTTAAAAGAATATTATCAGAAAATATTTTTATTTTAACATCGCATACTGAAGCGCTTTGTGTTGATGCAAGAAAATTTTTTGCACAAGTATAAATTTCGTTTACCTTATTCAGATTATCATCAAGTCGATCTTCTTGTATAAGTTTCTTTCCGCCAAGAATGTCTATATATGCAATAATATGTTCGGTTGTTTTTAGTCGTTCTAAGTTCATATTACTAAAATACCATAAACCTTTGAAAAAGGACTCTTTTTATTTGCGTAAAGAGAATTTCAGCACAAGCGGGGAGAAATTCACCGAAATTCGATTTCAGTAAATTCTCTGTATTCGGCGAAAGCCCGCACTGCGCGGGCAAATTCGCATTAAAAAAGAGGCTATTAATAGCCTCTTTTGATTAAATCTGGAGACAATAGAAGTCGAAATAATGTCCAAGATTTTCCCATTATGTATTTTATCCTATTTATAGTATTGCTCTATATTCCAATAATATCAAGCAATTTAGTTAGTTTTGTATCAAATTGATACATTATTTATTAAGAAAAATTTTTACAAAAATTTTGTAAATTTTACTATTTTTATCTGTTAAATTAGGCTGAAATCATGTTACCGCATGTTTTTCCATGTCAATTACCCATTTGGCTTACGTAAAAATACGGACTTGTTGATAACTTAAATAATAACTAAAATGTGAATGTTTTTAAGAGTTACAACAGTCAAATAAAAATTTAATACAAATATATCAGTACAACAACAAAGGAGAAATATAAATGGCAAAATTAAAAGAAAAAATTCTACAAGCATTGAAAAATGATAAGCAATTAGAAATTAAACTGGATGAGATATCTAAATCTCAAGAAAATTTATTAAAAAACCACTCAAATCCTGTTTTTAACCCAAAAGATAAAAATAAAATTCTAAAAAGTTTTACTGATTTACAAAATATTAAAAAATCCCTGCACCGATATAATAAACTGAACGAAAATAACTATGTCCAAGATGCACAGGAAGAAAAAGAAAATATAGAAACTGTCGTATTAAAAGGTGGTATTAGTTATAACAAATATGTTTGGCATGCAGATAATAATGAAGATACTTGTGATATTTGCAAATCTTTAGATGGCACCGAATTTGACTTTTACGATGAAGTTCCACAAAGACCTCACCCGAATTGCAAATGTACTGTTGAAATTCTAGAAGAACCGATTTCAGAGGATGAATCAGAAACAAGTATAGAAGAAAATGAAAATGAAATTCCATCTGAAAATCCAAACCCTCAACCGGAACAAAAATCACCACAGCCAACACCTCCCCCAAAAAATCCGCCGCACCCCCAGCCACAAAGGTGGATAAAACCTTGTAATGGACCAATAGTTGGGAAATATGGAGAACCAAGAAGCACACATACTCATAACGGTATTGATATTGCTGTTCCTGTTGGAACTCCAATAAAAGCAGTTACAGATGGAACTGTTATTCGAAATGGAAAAGCTGATGGTTATGGGAATTGGGTTGTAATTGACCACGGTAACATAAACGGTGTCAGAGTAACAAGTGAGTATGGTCATTTGTCTTCTTGGAGTGTTAAAATTGGACAAAAGGTTAAAAAAGGAGAAGAAATCGCAAAATCCGGAAACACAGGGTATTCTCAGGGTCCACACTTACATATAACTATTAGAAATGGAGTTTTTCAAGGCAGAGCTGTTGACCCAGCAATCTATATTGATTTTTAATTAGTTTTTGAAGATATATTATCGATTTGTTTACGATATTTTTCAATTACTTTGCTTTTTTTGTACATGTAATCCATTATTTTTATAAGTTTTGTTTGATTTACATCATTATCTATAAAATACGGATGCAAAAATGTTTCCATAGGAATAGTACTGTCTGTTCCTATGGGTACATGTTTAATTCCTAAATATTTTTCTTGTGTAATTTTCATTAATTTATCATACAATTGCATATCCGCAGCAGGAAGAACAACTTCTTGAGTAAGTACTATATTTATTGAATCATCCATATTAAAACCATTTTTTAAAATTTTATTTCGTAATGACTTTGCATATTTGACATCATTATCAATTTTTTTTATCACTTGCGGATACTCTTCGTCAATAATCTGTTCCATTTCGGCTTTGTATTGTTTGCTTAAGGTTTCAGGAATAGGCTTGTATTCTACCATAGCATGAACACAAAAAAATAATAATGACAGCAAAGTTATAAAAAAATTTCTTCATAATTATCCTATAAGTTATTTACTTTAATACTTTTTACCGTCGGACATTAGTTTATAGGTTTTACTTATATCAAGATTGTAAAAGTCGAACTTTTGTCCAAACTTACCAAAAACAGCTTTGTATCTATATTTCAAAAAGGACTCTTTTTATTTGTGGAAAGAGAATTTTGCTGCAACCTGGGTAAAATTCTCTACATTACCGAAATCCAGCACAGTGCATGGAAAACGACACTAAAAAGGAGACTATATAAAGCCTCTGAAATTTTAAATTGGAGACGGTGGGAGTGTCTTGGTCGCTCGCGTGTAACGGCAATTCCGCGATTTGTTGCGGGTTTTCAACCCTAACAAATCGGCTCCAGCCTCAGCTCGCTCCCGCTCGAACCCTAGACAAGGCTTACGCCTTGTGGGTTCTCCGGTTCCACGACAATAGCAACAAAAAAGGACTATCTGAAGTAGTTCTTTTTTATTACTGGAGACGGTGGGAGTCGAACCCACGTCCAAAATGGATCAAAATAAATCTCTACGAGTGTAGGTACTTATCAGCTCAACTAATCCCGGGAAGTATCAAAACCGTTGAATTAGCCCTAGGTTTTATTTGGCAGGGAAACTCTAAACCCTTGAAGGTTATCTTGATACACTTACCTTCTGTTAGTGTACTGCGTCTTGCATCATTGACCTATAAAACCGGCAAGCTGGGTTCTATAAGTAGCTATTCGTCAAAGGACTAAGCAGCTAAAGCGTAAGCTCTAGAGAAGTCAGCTTCGATTACATTATTTTTAGCATTTAATTTGTTTTGCTCGTTGATTACCGGGAACAGCGCCCGGACCCGCAACCTATTTTCACCAAACATCCTGTCAAATCCAAAACGTCCCCATGGTGTTGTTAATGTTCTATTCTCACATTATAACGGTGTTCTATTTATTTTTCAAGCATAATTTTTAACTAAATGTAACGAAGTGTAACGAAAGAGGTAAATAGATTAAAGAAAAGAAAAAAAATGACCGATAAGAAAGATATAGGAAACAAGAAGAAAGGACTACCGTTATGGGTATGGCAGCATCACAAGCGAGATTTTTGAGTTTGACAGCTCGAAAAACGAACGTAGAGTTTGAAGGACAACAGATTAACCAACAACGTACAACATTGTCAAATGAATCCTCAAACTACTATAGTCAATTGTGTAATATGGTAGTACCGACTCCGCCATCAAGTGAAGATTTCACCAAGACAACCTATACATTCACTGACGGGTCAGAAACAAATACAATCAATTCATTGATAGCACAGAAAGACGGCATGTATATATTGAACTACACCCAATCATACGAAACAGAAAGTGTAGTATCAAACGGATCAGTAGTAACAACTCGCGGCAAAAAAGATGACGGCAGCTATGAGTATTATGTAGGAGCAACAAAATTAAGAGAAATGCACGCATTAACAGACGATGAATTAGCGAATGCAGAACCATCAGATTATGCAGATGACCCGTATTTGTCAACATTGGAAACCTCAGAATTACGCGATGTATTGAGAATGGAAAACCAGTATATCGGAATGTTAGCGGAAAAATACGGTCAGTCTGAGTGGTTTGTAAAATACCAGAAGAATTCGACAACCGGCTCATACGAACCTGTATTTTATAACAAAGAACAGGTAGCAAATGCAGATTACAGTGATAAAACAGATACATCATTGTCCGGAATCAAATCATATGTATATGGTCAAACAATCGAAACCCGAGAAGTAAAGAATGCCCAAGCCCGAGTAGAACAAGATACATCAGGCAGATACATCAGCATCTATATATATGAAATGAATTCAGACGGTACAGTGAACACCGATAAACCTGGTACAGAATATATGTTAACAGCATCAACCCAGTGTGATGACAATGCATATAACGATGCAATGAATCAGTATAATTATAATAAGGCAAAATATGATCAGGATATCCAATCAATAAACGCAAAAATCGAAATAATCCAGGGTCAGGATAAGGACTTAGAATTGCGTTTGAAACAGTTGGATACAGAAGAGAATGCAATATCAACGGAATTAGATGCTGTTAAGAAAGTAATATCTAAAAACGTAGAATCTTCATTCAAAACGTTTAATGCTTAATTCTCTTCTTCCAGAAAATATAAACAGAGTTGAAGGAATTAGTGATACTAATAACGAGAAGCCTTTAACTTGCGAAAAAAGAAAAAATAAATAAAGAATAAAAAACAAAAAATAAAAAAGATTTCCTTTCCCTTTTTCCTATTGATTTTCCAACGACTTCCACAAGTCGTTTTTTTTTGATAAGTGAACATATTTAAGACCATCTTTTTGTTGATTGAACTTATATTGAAAAATGTTGCAAAAAGTATTATACTGTATATATAAAATAAAAAGGAGATGAAATGTCAAAGCTTAATCATAATTTGAGAACATGCGGGAGGACTTGTTGCAGTTTAAAACGTCAAGCCTTTACTCTTGCAGAAGTTCTGGTAACTCTGGGCTTAATTGGAGCGCTTAGTGCTATTACTATCCCGACTCTTGCTTATAATTACAGAGCAAAAGTTATGGAAGAACAGTTCCGCTCAACCTATAGTGATATCAGACAAATTGGTTCAATGATAAATTATGAAAAAGGGGATGTTGGTACTTATGCTAATAAAGTATCTATGACAGAGTGGGAAAAGGAATTTACCTCAAGGTTAAACGGCGGTAACAAATTATTAGCTGCTCCAACTCCTGCTAAGATTAAAAAGGCATTACAAGATTTTTATAAAGACGGTGGTTCCAGCCCGGGTCCATATTATTTTGCTCTAAAAAACGGGCAGCGTGAAGAAGTCGGTGGTACCGGCAGTACAGCTTATCTTTGCGATAATAGTAATGTTTGGCTTGATAGTAAAGGCAGAATTTGGACATTTAACTCTGCAAACCGTATTATTTGTGTTGACATAAACGGTTCTGCTAACCCTAACAGGTACAATATTGATATCTTTTCATTTACTCCTATGAGTGCTGAAATGGTTGCAACATGGGTTTATGATGATAGAGAAAATCCAAATAATTATTCCGGAGCTATCATACCTTGTAATATCGAAAAACAGCATAGAAATAATTTGGGTAATGGTATTCCACAGAAAGCTGCTGATGGTAAATACACCAAAGGTTCAGGTTCAGCTTTAGATGCCTGTCCGTTTAATGAACCTGTTGAAAATGTTGCACCTCCTGGTAAATCCGCAAGAGGTAAAACCGTTACCGCTCAGGATAATTATTGGAAAACTTATGTTGACTATAAATAACAAGCAAAAAAAGAAACTGGTAACAGTTTCTTTTTTTTAGAAATTATTATTATTTGAAATTTGCGCTTATATTTGGTCTAAAGAGATAGCTTTAACACCTGCGTATCTTGCTTTATCCATAAGTTTTACAACTGCACCGTGGGTTGAATCTCCATCAGCTTGAATAAGCAGTCCGTCCGGATAGTCTTTTTGAGCTTTGCTTAGGACTGTTCCAAGGCTGTCCGGGGAAACTTCTTCATTATTAATATAATACTTGTTGCTTTGTGTAACTACAACAGTTAAAATTTGAGGATCTTTATCTATTTGTGATTGTTCAACATTTTCCGGAACTGTCAGGCTGATGCCCTGCTTATCTAATAGCGGTGCAATTACCATCATAATGATTAACAGTACAAGGAAAATATCTGTTAACGGTGTAATGTTGATTTCATTAAAGGTTTCTCTCATTATTCTCCGTCCTCCGGCACTTCAATGTTTTTAGTTTTTTGAAGTTCTTTTTGTTCTTTTTTATTCAAAGGTTCTCCGGCAACTATAAGTTTTTTATATTCAGCATTTTGGGCTGCATTCATAACATCCATAATTGTAGCGCTCTTTATTGCCTTATCGGCTTTTACAATCACTTCGGCTTTGTCATCTTCACTGCCGCTTTTTAGGGCAAGGAGCTTGTCTGTTAATTGAGATTTCCGGATGCTTTCTCCGTTAACATACATCGCACCATCTTTGGTGATTGATACCGTGACCTTTGACTCTTCAATATTTACTCCGTTGTTGACTTCCGGTACATCTACCGCGTTATCCATTGACTGGAAAGACGGAGCTACAACCATCATAATGATTAGCAGTACCAGGAAAATATCTGTCAACGGTGTAATATTGATTTCTGTAAATAATTTTTGTTTTTTCTTTGTGCTAAATGCCATTTTATTTACCTATTATAAGTTAACTTTTGAAGATGAATATTTTGAAGTTTGAGCTTCTTCTGAGTCAACAAAGCTCAAGAATAGAAGTTTGATAAGCTGGAAGTCATCTTCATAGTGTTTAACGATAGATTGGAATGAGTTGAAGAAGATAACCGCAACAATTGCAACTCCAAGACCGAAAGCTGTAGCAATCAATGCAGACCCGATACCGGATGCAACCGCTGCTGCCTGGTTTCCTGAATCAGCTAAGATGTTGAAGGTTAAAAGGATTCTGACAACGGTACCAAACAAACCTAAGAATGGTGCAACCCCGCCGATTGTACCAAGGATTGTTAAATGGCTTTCAAGTTTTCTTGTTGCAAGAGCTGCTGAAATATCAAAAGATCTTGAGAATCCGTTTCTTTGTTCAGAGAAAATTCTTACAGCTTCTTCAATAACTTCTCCTATAACTCCGCCGCAGCGAATAGCTGTATTTTGAGCTGCAGATAAGTCATTTTTAGACAAATCTTTGTTTAGTTCCCTCATATAAATTGTGATATCACGCTGGTTTTTCTGATAGAAAGACCATTTGCTGATAACAACGCCTACTACCAATATTGAACATAAAAAGATTGGTAAAAGGACAGGCCAGTCCATTTTAATTGCATCTAATAATAATTCCATAGTTTTGTATCCTCATTTTTTGTAATAACTTTTTTCTAATATTTTGTTGCCCCGAAGACGTTGTAATCAAATGTAAATTGAATATCAATACTTTGACCTTTGAATTCAGGCGGCAGTGGTCTGAACGGAGCAGCCAGATGGACTGCGTTTAATGCTGCTTTATCCGCATTCTGTAACCCTGAAGATTTAAATACGCTGCAAGATAGTAATCTACCGTCTTTTGCAATTTTAAATAACAGAACTACTCGTTTACTTTCGTTACCCTTAGGCGGATCCCAGTTCATTTTAATTCGTCTTTGGAGTTCTCTCATATATGGTCCGAAATCCGGTTCTCTTATTGCATCAATACCCGGACGACCTCCGCCGCCACCAGGGTTGCCTCCCCCGGAACCTGAGCCTCTGCCGTAACCGGAACCGGTGCCGGATGAGCCTGAGCCTGACTTGCCTGAACCTGATCCAGACTTACTGCCTGAGCCGCTGCCTACAGGGGCAAGAGATGGATTTGGAGAATATGTTCCGCTTCCTTTAGTTCCTCCGTTTTTAGATGAACCGGAGCCGCTGATAGGACCTGTTGCATATTGACCGGCTTTTGTGCCTCCCGGTGGTACTGGAACTTTAAATGGTGAATTTGTCGGTCGTTGTACCGCTTTAGGTGCATTCATCGGTGGTTTTACCGATGGTCTTGCCGTTGGTGGCTGTGGTTTTGCAGCTTGCGGTTTTGGAACTGCTTGCTGAACCGTCGGAGACGGAGTTACATTTTTCTGTGTGGTCGTAGCTGCAGGCTGTTTTTTAGCCGGTGTTTTCTTTGGAGCTACACTTTGTGTAATTTTATTCATTAAAGACTGTTTTTTAGGAGCCGGAGCCGGTGAAGATGGCTGAGGCTTTGCTGCCGGTTTAGATGACGGCATAGAGACCGGTTTCTTAGGGTCATTAATCCCGCCGGTTCTTGAGTTCATATCGGCTCTGAATTTGGTGTTTTTATTTTTCGGCATTTCTTCTTTATCAACAAGTACAAATTCAATATCATTGATTTTTGGTTTTGGTTTGTCAAATATTGACAGATGAATTCCGAAAATTGCCAATATTAAGAATATAAGCCAGCCGACAAAGATTGAAACAGGGTGTAATATTGCTGCAATTGCTATACCTTTTTTTAACGAGATGGATTCAGTATCCTCTCTGGTTACTGCCGGTATATGGTATTCTGTTTTATCTCTCAATACGCCCATTCTCGGGTCGCGTTTTTCTGTGTATTTCCCTAATATTGACATTTTATTCCCTAACAACAAATATTTTTTTATAACTCTTATTTGTTAATGATTTTATTTTAAATTTACGATAATATTATTGCCCATAAGACGTATCTTCTGTATTAACCGGGTTAACGGTAATTGGCTGAGTAAGGATAAGATCAATTGTTGCATTTGCAGGAATTACTACATCTTCTCCTTTATCCCAAATTGATTTTATCAGCCCGCCGCCGGCACCAACAGCTGTTGCCAGAGCTGTGCCTCTGCCGATATCTCCACCCGCCAGTGGGGATACGATAACTCCGGTTAGGGCTCCTGCGCCTGCGCCAACTGTGATATCTTTTGCATATTCTTTTGTTACATCAAGCTTTGTTCCGCCTATAAGGGTTCCTGTGTAATCATCTGTTTTTATTACTGCAGAAATCGGAATATTCTGCCCCGATGGTGTAATTATTTGAGTAAATCTCAGAGTAAGCTTTCCGTTCATACTGCCGTGTTTTGCTTTAGATGCTTCAATGACAGTGCCGTAAACAGAGCTTCCTGCCGGTGCTATTCTTTTTCCGTTAAAGTAAAAATCAGTGCCAAGAGCCAAAGTTACGCTTTGACCTGTTACTGCAGATTCTGAACTTACCGGAGTTGTTAATACGGCTTTAAATTCCTGCCCTGCCGGAACTGTTACCACACTGCCTTTTAATGTGTTATTATTTATTTTATAATTTTCCTGGGTATAATAAGCAGGATTATAGTTCGGTGCAGCATAGTTTTGCTGGTAGTTGTAATTCTGTGCAGAATAAGCGCAGCTTCCGCAAAGTGCCAATGCTGTTATTATTAATGTTTTTTTCATTATTTCTCCCTCCCTAAAACCTATTTTGCTAATACAATTGTACATTACATATAAATTTTGTCAATTTATTAACAGGGGTAATTTTATTCTGTAATCGTGTGGGTTATTGCAGCAGGGGCAGTAAGTATAATTATTTGTTGATCTCCTGCAGGTATTCTTGTATGGTGACCCATACTTCTTTTACCACCGGGTCTTATTTGGATTGTGGCAGCTCTGTGATTCCAGGAAATACCCTGAAATTTGCTTTGGTAATGCGGCATTCTTACCCATTCAGATGGAGGGGTTAACTCTCCTCCTATCAGGTTGTTATTCGAGGTGTAAATGTACCCTTTTATCGGTATTTCAAATCCGTCAGGTACAATAAGCTTTGTAATTTTAATTTTCATAGACGCATTTGTACCAACTACAGGTTCATTGATTTTTTCGATATATCCGAAAAATTGAGCATTTCTCGGGATAATATTTGTTTCATACATAAAAAGATCGCTTGTAGATATGAATTTTAATTTGTACCCTTCAGGACAGGTTTCTGTTGAAATTTCCTGGGTTGTAATAACAGGGATAAATGTCCCGACAGGCAGTGTGATTTCATCATATCCGCGCATTTCAAGCTGAACATTTTCAATAACCGGTTCTTGGGGAGTGGCTAAAGTTATAGTGCTTGAGCATAATATTAAAGTTAAAATTGCTAAAAATCTCTTCATAGATGTTATTATAACATTTTTTTATAAGATATCAACAGCATCGTTTATATTATTAGATTTTTGCGGTTTCAAGGTATTGCCGGTTTTCGTTTCTTATGTATTCTATATATTCGCAAATCTTGTTATAATCATCTTCCAAGACCATCACAGAACGAATTTTAGAAGCGTTGCGTATTCCTGCAATATAATAAGGATAAAATTTTCTAAAAAATTTTATTGCAATTTTTTCTCCTCTTAACTGAATTTCTTCATCAAGGTGAAGTTTCATCATATCTAATTTCTCATCCAGAGTTGGTGCGGGAAGTTTTTCGCCTGTTTTAAAATAATGTGAGATTCTTGAAATTAGCGTTGGGTCTCCCAGAATTCCTCTGCCGATTGCAACACCGTCAGCACGGCTTTTTTCTAAACACTCAACAGCAGAGTCTATTGAAACTATATCACCGTTTGCAAATACCGGTATATCAACATTTTCTTTTAATAATTTTATCTTATCCCAATCGGCTTTCCCTGCATAAAATTGAGAACGTGTTCTGCCGTGGATTGTTATAAATTCAGCTCCGGCTTCTTGCATTCGCTGTCCAAATTCTACAAAATTCATCTCATCTGCAGTGTATCCTAATCTGAACTTTACGCTGACAGGTTTGTCAGTTCCATCTTTTACTGCTTTTACCAAATCAGCTGCAAGTGATGGGGTTCTCATTAAAGCCGAGCCGTCTTGACCTTTTACAACTTTATTAACAGGGCAGCCCATATTGATGTCAAGCATATCTGCGAATTGAGATAAGTATTGTGCTGAATATTTCATCAAATGAGGTTTATGCCCGCAAATCTGGTAGACTATCGGGTGGTGGCTGTTATCAAGTTTTGTTATTTCTGTTTGAACGTTTTGTGCTAAAAACTCAGAACTTATCATCTCTGTTGTCAAAAGCGCATCTGGGGAATATTTTCTGACAAGTGTTCTTAATACATAATCAGTTATTCCTGCCATTGGGGCAAGCGAAACTTTACTTTGGATAAGTTTTGATACTCTATTTTGCATATTCCTTTAATTCTTCGGCACGGGCTTTTGCATATTGTTTATATTCATCATCCTGAATATTTAGACTTGCATAGGCATTGTAGTATTCGTAAGCATCTTTATATTTGCCAAGCGCGTCATAATCTGATGCTATTAAGTAATTACAAATAGTAAACTCTTTATTCAGGTCATAGGCTTGTTTTAAGTCTGCAATAGCCTCAATTTTTTTTCCTTTTGTATCATATATCATACCACGATAATAAAAAGCATAGGAGTTTTGTTTATCTTTTGATAACAATTCGTTAAATTTGATAAAACTTTCGTCCAATTTGTTTTCTTCGTATAAAGCTATTGCTTCATTTAGAAGGTTAGATCTGTCAGCTTCTTCTATTGATTGCAGGTATTCTATTGCCTGTGTATTATTTTTATTAAATGTAATTGCTTTTTGTAAATAATCTTTTGCGCTTTGGTAATCCTCGTTTTCACCATATAAACACGCAATATAATATGCAATATCAGAATCTACGGGTTTTAGCTCTAAAGCTTTTTTATAGTATTCGATAGCTTTTTGATTGTCGCCTAGTTCTTGATATGATGTTGCGACTCCAACCATAGAATCAGCAGTTGCAGGGGTTACTGATAAATAGTGGTTTATTGCTGTATTATAGTCCTTGTTGTTGTATGCTTCAGATGCCAGATTAAGCTGGTTATCAGTTTTCATTAAAGCTATATTTTTAACTGTATCTGATATTGTAGTGTTTTTGGGGAATTTTGTTTGTGCAGATTTTAAAGTTGTAATAGCTTCATCAAAATTGTTGCCTTGGGCTTGCGCCAATGCCATATTAACATACATTTCAGGGTCTTTGCTGTTTACCTTTATAGCTTCATTGTACATATATATAGCATTGTCAATTTTCCCGTTCTTGTGAAGCTCTATAGCATAATCATATAGAACTCCTGAGGGGTTCATGTCTGCCATATTTGTATTTACATATTCTACAAACTGTTCAGGCGGCATTGTCTTTTTGGCATTTTCAACCATTTGAGTTTTTAGATATTCGTTGTTAGGATCAAGTGCCATAACCTTTTTAAAGCCTTCTTGAGCGATTTTTACATCGCCAAGTTTGTCGTAACATTGTGCCCTGTAAAGGTTTGCATTAATATTATCAGGATAAAGGATTAAAACGGATTCGTAAGCTTTGATTGCTGTTTTATAATCTCCTTTTTGCTGATATAAGGTTCCAGTGTTAATTCTTGTATTAATATTACTAGGATCAAGTGTTTCGGCTTGCTTATAATAACTCAAAGCTTCATCAAGCCTTCCTTCCTTTTGCAAAATAGCACCCATATTAGCGTTAAGGTTAGCATTGCTAGGAGAGCTTTCTACTTTTTTCTTAAAGGTTCGCTCAAGTGCGTATAAAATATCCTTGTTGTCAGCGGTTGCTTTGCTTAAAACATAGCTGTATTCGGTTAATGCTTCGTCTGAGGAGTTTACGTTATCAAGAATCTTTGCATAAGCAAGTCTTAGGTTTAAATCGGTCGGAGCAACAGCGATTGCTTTTTTGTAATATTCTGCCGCTTTTGGTTCGTTTCCTAATAGTTTCATAATATGATGATTATTTGTTTCCTGACTATCTTCATTTGCAAAATCTTCTATTCCAAATGG
>OHGK01000289.1_pt1 | contig 36454 bp, 30 predicted proteins | sample 1567671 | NCBI WGS metagenome assembly OHGK01 (sample SAMEA3879577, study PRJEB24766) | human gut metagenome | biome: human-associated habitat; feature: feces | place: USA | collected 1985/1987 | reverse complement strand
ATCATTGACAAAAGCAGGCTTATTGCGTAAGGTTCTTATATCGAACTCACGTTAAATTAATTTTAATTTGATGCAAAAAAAACGAAAACCACATTATTCCTCCAGCCTCATCAACCGCACCGTGTCGCTCCCCGTGCCCACCAGCGACCTGCGCGAACTCATATCAACAACAATGGCGGCGTTACGCTCCCAATGGAGCCACGCCGCCACATATTTCTACAAGAAGGCCGGAGTCATCGTCGCCGACATCTGCCCCGACAACGCCATACAGCCCGACCTCTTCGACCCCGTCGACCGCGACAAGCAGGCACGCCTCGCTGCCGCCATCGACGCCCTGAACCGCAAAAACGGCTACGACACCGTTAAGACAGCCATACAGATTACCGACAACAGCTGGCGCATGAAGCACGAGCACGAGTCGAAACGATACACCACCAACCTTGATGATGTGATAAAAGTAAGGTAAAAGAAACCTAAAACCGTCTTAACGGTTCTTCATTGTATTGTGATATTGTAAAAAAACAAACCATCCAAAGAGTTATAACCAACACACTTATTACAGTTCCGGCTATAACAAACATCCTGTCAACTAATCCCTTCTAAATATATCCCTCGTATAAACCTTGTCTTTCACATCATCCAGACAACTGTCATAACGGTTCGCAATAATAGCCTTAGACACCGACTTAAACTCGTCCATGTCGTTAACCACTTTTGAGCCGAAGAACGTGCTGCCATTCTCCAATGTCGGTTCATAGATAATAACCGTGGCACCCTTTGCCTTAACACGCTTCATAACGCCTTGTATCGAACTCTGACGGAAGTTGTCACTGTTCGACTTCATCGTCAGACGGTAAACACCGATGACACACTGCTGCTCCTGCTCCGGATTAAAATCACCACGATTGAAATAATCATAATATCCGGCCATCTTCAACACCTGGTCTGCAATGAAATCCTTGCGTGTACGGTTACTCTCCACTATGGCATGTATCAGGTTTTCAGGCACATCTGCATAATTTGCCAAAAGCTGTTTCGTGTCTTTAGGCAGACAATATCCACCATAACCAAAACTCGGGTTGTTATAATGCGTGCCTATTCTCGGGTCAAGACATATCCCCTGTATTATAGCCTGCGTGTCAAGCCCCTTGACTTCGGCATACGTGTCAAGTTCATTAAAATAGCTAACACGCAACGCAAGATATGTGTTTGCAAACAACTTCACTGCTTCGGCCTCCTTCAGTCCCATAAACAAAGTGTCTATACCCTCCTTTATGGCACCTTCCTGCAACAATGCGGCAAACATCCTCGCCTTCTCTTCCAGCCCATCACCGGCAATAGCCTTTATTGCTTCGTTCTCCTCATCACATCCATCTATAAGCTTCGGATAACCAACTATGATACGGCTCGGATAAAGATTGTCATACAAAGCCTTGCTTTCCCTTAGGAACTCGGGAGAGAACAGCAGGTTGAATTTCTTGCCCTGCAGTTTGGCGTCATTCTTAAACCGCTCAGCGTATTTCACATACAGACTCCTACAAAAACCTACGGGAATAGTACTCTTAATCACCATCACAGCATCAGGATTCACATCCAGCACCAGGTCGATCACCTCTTCCACATGGCTTGTGTCGAAATAATTCTTTACTGGGTCATAGTTTGTCGGAGCGGCAATTACCACATAGTCGGCATCCTTGTACGCAGCCGCGCCGTCCAATGTGGCAGTCAGGTCAAGTTCCTTCTCCGCTAAATATTTCTCAATATAATCATCCTGTATCGGACTGATTTTATTGTTAATCTTTTCCACCTTTTCAGGTATCACGTCCACAGCCATCACCTTATGATGCTGGCTTAAAAGGGTTGCTATGCTGAGTCCCACATACCCGGTTCCGGCAACAGCAATGTTTATTTTATTTATATCCTTCATTTTTGAAAATGATTAATTATTCTCAATAAAATCCTTCAAATCCCTTTCAAGACCCGCTGACGCATTCTCACCGATATGCTTCAACGACTTTAAATCTTTATTCATCAACAAGTCTTTCAACTGCTTCTTGTCATAAGCCACATATACATAACCAAGCTCGTCCATCCTCATTGCCGTAGCCATCTGATGGTCGTTTCTATGCTCCTTCCATGAAGCCAGCCTCGGTACAATTATTATAGGCTTACTCTGCCGTAGGGCAGACAATATAGTCCCCATGCCGGCATGCGCAATCACGAGCCGTGCCTTGTCAAAATACTCTTGAAAAACATCTGGAGGCAAAAAATCCACACATTTCACGTGCCGAGGTTCATACTGCGTCTTAATAGTCTGCACTATCACCTCCTCGTTTATCTCGGCACACAGTTCGTCCAGCATTTTTACAAAGCGGTCAAACGGAGCCTGTGTTCCAATAGTAGCAAATATCATATTCCTAAATATTACCAATTAACCAATCACATTTCCGGCGAAGAAGACATCCTTATCTTCCAACTCCTTCCACTGAGTATAGAATCGTGAAGCAAACTTCTTCGCCACCCGTCCGCACAACGAAAGATGGTTCACATTTGCAATACTGTCTATCCACACCGTCTTTTTCCGCAAACAGAAGGCGGCAAACAGCACAACCAACCCTGGCGCGGCACCTGTTGTTATTACCACATGCGGATTTTCCTTCCGCACCACATTCAATGCAGAAAAAAACGCAGGCAATATCTTCCATGCATTCCATCTGCTAAAATCCATTATTGTATGGAAACCACAATCGCCCACCATTGACTGGCATTTGGGATGGGTAGACATATACACCACCTCATAATTCTCCTCTAATGGCTTGGCGATGCGTAATAATTGAACCCAATGCCCCCCGATAGACGCAACGGCTAAAATCTTTTTCATTATTAGTTCAGTTTTATTAAAGCACCGGTTTCATTCAAAAATTTTTTGGAAAAGTAATCCATACAACCACTTTGCGAAGTGAATGTCAACTCTCCAAAATAAACATGCCCATTAACCTCATATAAATCAACACGAAGTACAGGAAAGCCCCAAGAAAGTTTTTTCGCAACCTCTATCATTCTATCCAAACAAGTAGGTTTAGGCAATTGTTGCCCCATAATATAATGTTTTGTAAATACAGAAGCCTCTGGATGATAGTGCCAGTTCAAATCATAAACACCAACATTAGCATGGTATTGTTTCCTATTATAACAACAATATACGCTATGTGGCTTTCCATTAAAACACCAAATCTTGTAATCAACCAATGACGAAGACCCACATGGTTGTGTTGACGCATCCAACAGTTCTTCGGCAATAATACATGGCTTTATCGAAGCATAATGCGGTTCCGCGCTAACAACTCCAAACTCCCGGTGAAGCATTTTATCAAAATATCGTTTTGTTGCTTCAATATCAAGCTTCGCCTTGTCCTTGCAAATCAGCACATCGCCACTACCGTTATTACACTTCATCACGAATTTATCCGGCAGACTATCCCAATCAATATCTTCAACAGAATCCCATTTACCATATAGTTTTACCAATGTATCCCCCAGTCCAATGCTTTCTATATATTTGCGCACCGCATATTTGTCTGTAAGCATCGGCCACTTCGAAGTGTCTCCGTAAAACTTCAGGTAATTTATTTTCTCGTTCAAATCCTTCGGATGCTCAAAGTGTGGCCATTTATGCATAATATACATATAACGCAACTTTGCAACACGTATCGGAGTAAGTATATGCCAGTTTGCCAATAGTTCTACTATTGGTATGATTAATTTTTTCATAAAGAAATTTATAAAATTGTTATCGCCTATGGTAATTGTAGTTAATTTGTCATAATCGGTCTAACGTTATCCTTTTATAGACAAATAAAAAAAATGTCTCTTGCCAAAGTCATTATAGCAATTTCTCAATGTCATATTAAATATATAAGGAACGAATAATCACCATCCCGTTTATAACTAAACCATATATTAATGCTTCAAATTAAGGGCTCTAATTATTGCCCATCTATGACTCTCGCACTGTATGTTATTCAATGCATGACGGTAATTCCAAAATCCTTTACCCATAAATCCCTCAGCAAAACCTTTCACAAATCCTTTTTGAAACAAGCCTGTAACAAAACCTCCGCGAGAAAACAAGCCTTTGTAATGTGCCAATAATTTTACCACACCTTCGTTTACATGCGCCATATAAACATCCTTATCATGCAAAACTGAATTCATACTCTCCAGATGTGCATAAAAATTATTATCTTGATTGTCTTTAATGTACCCGTTTTCTGCATCGTAAATTATTGGACGAATATCCATTTCTACATTATGTGCAGATATTATGTAAAGAGTACAGCATAAGCTTTCATACCAATGCTCTGGGATATCCTGTTTAGATGAATCAAAACAAAAGTTTCCAAGACTATAACAAATTGGCTTTCCTTTGTATAATTCATAGCCCTGAGGTACGTGTGGATGACTTGCTATCACTGCATCGGCACCTAAATCAATCCATAATTTATACATTTCGCGCCATTCAGGTAAAGGTACATCCATATATTCAACACCACCATGATTGAAAATTATCAACGCATCAAATTGGTTCCCTTTTGATATAAGTCGTTGTATTTCTGGATTCAAGGCATACGCTGCACCTTTATTGTTAGCATCAGTTAACGTACCGAACTCACAATGCGTACAACAAATAACACCTATCTTTAGGTTATCAGATGTCGTGAACTCATGAATTCTATATGCTTCATCCCAATTGCCTGCTCCCATGAGCGTTGCAGACTTGAACATTTCTTTTGTCCTTTCCAATCCTATTTCACCAAAATCCATAATATGATTATTTGCAAGAGAAACAGCGTTAAAGCCTCTCTCCTCTAACCATACTGGAGCATCCACATGCTGACTTATATTCGGTCCGCTCTTCTTAATAGACTCCCCTGTAGACTTGATTGGAGCTTCAAAGTTTACAACATTTATATCACTTGTATTTAATAGATAAACAAGCTCTGCACTCATATTCAAGTTTCTAACTTTGTTAACCTTGAAATCACCAAAAAAATTGATTCTAGCCATCGTTTCTTATTTTATTATTCCAATCTGCCTTAATAATGGCCTTGTCACAACATTATCAACATTATATATTTCCGCTTGTTTTTGGCAGCACAACGCCATACGCCTTAAATCATATTTACCTTCAATACATTCACGCATTTTATCTCTAAGCGCAGCTACATTATGAACAGGCACAAACATTGCAGTCTCATTTTCCGTCATAAATTGTCGATTATGCGCCCAATCACTTGCTATCATCGGCAAACCACTAATAAATGCATCAATAAATACCCCTGCAAAACCTTCTCCGTTCCAATATGTAGGGAAAAGCATTACATCATAACTTGCAAGCTTATCATACCCAGAGTTCTCACGCAAATTAAGAAAACCCTTATAACTTACGTTATCTAAAAAACTTATTTTTTTACGGAAAACAGTTTCATAAGTCTTTGCTACAGCTCCATAAAAGTCAATTATATAATCTTGTTCCAGCCCTTCGTCATTTAGTTGTTTTGCACATTCTATAATATAATCACATCCTTTTTCCGGCATAATTCTACTAAGGAACACGAACCTTAACGGACGATTACCAACAGACGATATACGTTCCTTAATATCCGGATAATAATTTATTGGTTTGAAATTAGGTAATGTGATTACACCTTTTACGCCGCATGACTCAAGTTGGCTTTTCATTATGGGACTTTCAACTATTGTGTAATCCATATATCCAATCACGTCTTTTGAATAAATGTCTTTTTCCACTTTATCGCCCAAGGAGCCGCCAATTACCCAATGCACCGTATGCTGTTTCCAACCTATCCGCTTCATTAATTTCATCATGGGGTAAACATTTTGCGGTGATGTAGAAAATATCAATGTTGCTTCCCGATGCGCCAACATATACCACAAAAGTTGCAGGAATACCCATGGATGCCTGCGCCAGTTCTTAAAATCAGCAAGATAACACTTCACACCAAGTTCTTCCAACTTTTGTATCATCAGCTGGTTTTTCATTGTCTCGCCACAATCTGCAGGCTTGCCTTTATTTATCCAACCTATAATAATAGCATTACCCATAATTTTTCAAATTAAATCATACATTCTTCCAAGGTTCATTGTCCGTTGTCCTGTATTTTATCACTATAGCAGGGACTCCAGCAACAACACTATGACTAGGAATATCTTTTACAACCACCGCATTTGCTCCAATAATTACATCATCACCTATTGTTATTGGACCAAGAACCTTTGCCCCACATGCAATCCATACATTATTACCAATTATAGGTTCTCCACCATTTGCCCAACCTATTGTAACCTGTTGATTTACCATACAATTTTCACCTATACTTCTAGCAAAAATAATTGTACTAAATCCATGCATTAAACGTAAACCTCCACCAACTTGTCCTCGACAACTTATATATAAATTATGTTTTAAGGAATATCGGCGAGTGAATATTCGCAAATATCTCCATTTAGTATGTTTTAATCTAAAATCCGAAAGTACTCTAAACTCTCTATATTTAATGAACAACCATAAAAAAGACTTTATATTAGCAGGTCTTTTCTGCCATTTACACCAAACGAAAAAATCTTTTTTAAATTCTTTTGAAAAACCTAACATAAAATACTATCTTATTAATTCTCCTAAGACATCAATATATTCATGCCCAAACTTTAAATCCGGCTCCATATAGTTTCCTTCCCCCCATTCATTCCAACTCTGTAAAAACAATATTTTATGTTCATCTTGTTTGTTTTTTATTAACTCTAGGGCCTTACTTACCATTTTCCCAAATAACTCTGGCGTTGAATCATACCAAATATTATTTGTTTTTTTCCCGGAACGCGGGCTACGGTCAAAGTTAGGAATAATCGTTGGATAAACTTGCTCCATCGAATCATTATCTACATAATAATTTTTTATGATCTTTGAATACCTAATTTTCAAGACAATGTCAATATGCAATACTTTCTGGATAAAACGTTTCGCATAATAGCGTAAAACTGTTTCTGATTTAACTTGTGCTCCATTTCCACCTCTTGAATTTACCGCATCAAATCCTAATGACAATATATAATTATAATAGTCTTTAGAACAATCTTTCTTTGAAAATACATTTCTAAACTTCCCTTCTGACGTATGTAATCTAAAGTTTTCAGTCATACCTACAAAATGAAAACCTTTTAAGCCTTCTTTTTCTGCAAGTTTATTCCATATTTCCTTAAACTTAGGGAAATCAACAAAATCCCGTGGAGCAAATATCACAAATAAAAGTTTACCATCAACTTTAATATATCTTTTATCTTTAAAAGCTTTCAAGTACTTATAAAAATGATTGATATGATCTTCCTCCCCAAGATATTTCATTTCAGCAATCATTACCTGCTTATACTTGGTTTTCGATGAAGTCCAGGTACGAGTTGACCACGAATGGTTAGCCCAACCTAAACAGAATGGGAAATCAGGTTTACCTGTATCTACAACTTCATTAAAAGGCCGTTCTAATAATTCTTTTCCTCCTCCAAACCAATAATGCCAATAACAGAAACCCTCAATCCCGGCTTCTTTTGCTAATTTTGCTTGTTCTTCACGCACCTCAGGTAATCGTAAATCATAATATCCCAAATCAGCAGGAACTCTTGGTTGATAATGTCCCTTAAACAAAGGTTTTGCACTACCTACATTAGTCCATTCTGTAAATCCTTTACCCCAAAACTTATCATTCTCTGGAATTGGATGAAACTGCGGTAAATAATATGCGATAACTCGTGCTTTCTTTTCCATTATTATTTATATTAGATGTTCAATAATCTGTATTTCAAAATCATATTAATACAAGTATACACTCATAAAATTGGTCTTTAAAAAACTAATTTATTTAGAATGATGATTTTTTAGGTTTATAAGATAAAAATCACAACCATACATTTTTCATGGCAGATTTATAGATAACAATGAGGTTCATCCTACATTTAGAGAGAATCCTATTCTTGGAGGAAATCAGCACCATTGGTTATCTGTAAATTCATATATATATTGCAGATAATCAGTATGCGTAATTTCACAAAGTTATAATTCTCTGTAATAATAAGCCGTCAAAATCAAGGTATCTATATACTATGACAAAGACAGCCATGCTCTTATCATAATAATTATGTAAATGTATTATGAAACTTCATCACTCCAAAACCCGGAAAGCCCAATAATAATTGGATAAAATTTATTCAACAACAGCCTTATAACATTCAACATATTGCTTTGCTATAGGAGTCCAAGACATTGATGGCAACCAATAATCTTTTATATTCTTCCGCATCTGCGAAAGTTTTAACTTATCTTCATATAAGTCGCAAATAGCATTGAATATTGCATCCACATTATTAGGTTCTATAACCATCCCGTATTCACCATCAGTTACAACTTCGGGTAATGCACCGACATTCGTAACAATCAATGGTACTCCCATAGATAATGCCGTTTGTACAACTCCACTCTGCGTAGCATCACGGTAGGGACAAACGGAAAATTCACAACCTCTCAACAAACCTGCTAATTCTTCAACATTAACGTAGTAATGTCTAAATTCAAAGCATGAATATTTTTTATATTTTTCAATATCAAACCATAGTCTGCCACCCCCTGCTATAACTAATCTCAGATTGGGATGTTTTTTATGAACCTTTAGCATTGCTTCCATCAAATAGTCTAAACCTTTATACTTGCTAATACCTCCAAAAAACAGGATATAAGGTTGCGCAACATTCAATCCCTGTGGCTTTATTCTAGAGATGCTATCATACGCACCTAATTTGTTTATAAAGACATGTGATCTCGGGATATTATAATAATCAATAAAGGAGTCTATTTGAGTCTTATTCAATAAAACAAGTTTTTTTATTTTCTTGTACGCTTTCATTCTCCTTTTTTCCCATTTCTTATTATAAGAACTGCTATGAAGGAACGGATCATGCACCGTAAGAACAAGTTTACGTTTTAACAAGTACAATAAATTAGTAATTAATGACGGTTCCTTTGTCAAATGTATAATATCAGCCCTCTGCATAATAAAATGAATTACCAAACGTAACATAAGCAGAAGATTCAACGGATGGTATTTCTGTTTATACTTTTGATTAACAACATATACCTTAGATAAATCTATTTCATCCTTATAAACATTAAAACCTTCATACACCGTTGCTGGATAAATTCCTGTATGAGGATATATTTTATCTAAATTCAACAAGGTTGATTTAAGATTATAAGATGCAATAGGAATGTAATATCTAACATCATGCCCCATTCGTTGCAATTCACGTATGAGGGGAAAATCACAGTCTGCAAAGAATGTGCTACTATAATAAATTATCTTCATAATTATTTTATAGAATTAATAATATCATCCATCATATCTTCATATCGTTTACAAAAATCATCTGATATCGATTTTACTTTATCTTTTGGGAATGACTTTATTGCATTTACAATTTCATTTGCTGATACATTACAATAAGATCTTGTTATCGATTTATGATTGGCTAACACTCCAAAAACAGACATAATATGTTCTACTTTACTTGATCCATCATTTATCTTTCGTCCCCAGAAATCTATACGTCCCCAGTTATCAATGCTAAAACAAGGGATTGCATTATGAAGACACACGACAACAGGATGCATATTACTACCAATATATCCCTGAGAATATTTTATCAATGCATACCAATCAATAGGAGATAAAGGACGTTTGATTTCAATATCAGCATCGTGTTTAAAATTAACTCCAGTAGGAAGTGGCAATATTACCAATGTTATTCCTTCATTTTTTAAAAGTCGTTTTAACTCAGATATTGTATTCTGTGAAATGACCTGAGAAAAAAGACTTAATAAGACATATTTATCTGGAAGGCCAAAACGTTCAATAATATCACTTTTTGGTGGTATAATATTACTTGCATTTTTATTAAATGCAAAAACAGGATCGGGTGTAACAGGATATTCTTTCTTTGTAATGGATTTTAGCATATTTTGAGTCCACGTATCTCGAACCGAAATGTATTTGAAATGACTCAATGATTTACGCATCTTCATTTTAGTCGAGAAAAGGAATTGCTTATATTCAGAGTTTTGTGATGATACTGACATTAAAGCCATAGGAACCTTATCTGAAATATTTACGCCCCAACAAAGATTGGGGAACAAGCGATCAGAAGTTACAGGAACAATGAAAAAAGGTTTTCTTTTACCTTTCCTAATTCTCGTAATATATGGATGATGTTGCAATAAAGCATCAGAACCAACTATTATACCATCAAGAGTATAATCCTTTACAACTTTCAATACATCATCTGCAGTTTGACATACTGGTGTTTGCTCAATTATATTAGAATTCACAAAATTCAAATGAGCATTCATTTGTGGGTCTTCTTTACCTTTTTCTATTGCTCTTAAACCCTCTTTGGATATATAACTAATAAACACAGGCTCGTGGCCATGATTTTTTAAATAAAAAAAAGTTGATACCGCCTGTAAATTTGCTCCAAAATTTGGGACTTTATAATATGTAATAATTCCTATTCTCATAGAGATAATATTTTATGAACCAAATAAAAGCCGACCTATTAGTTTGCTTCTTCTTATGAACTTTGCTAAACAAATTGAACAAATAATAGCAAATATAGCTACAACAGTTGAATACAAAATTTGTAATGTTAAACACGTAACGTATCCTTGTGCGACCAAAAAACGACCAACCTCTTTAATATGACATGGATATTCTGAGATATTTTGAAGTTTATATTCAGGCATATTCCATGGGATAACGTGCCCTACAACCATCAAAAAAATGGCAAATCCTTTTAAAGCATCTAAATATTCTATTCTCTTATTTGACATCTCACTTTAAATATGTTTACATAAATCCATTGCTGCCCCAATAGCGACATCCATATTATAGTATTCCCAGTCAGCAAAGCGTCCCGTAAAATAAAATCCTTTTGATACTAATGCTTTTTTAAGTTCTTTTATTACGTCTTGAGTATTGGGATATTGGATAGGATATGTGTATTTATTGTATTTATGAGTAATGTATTGAGGATTTAAAGGAATATTTTTTAATTCTTTTTCTATATCATCTTTTGATATTTCATCTGTAAACTCTATTGTTGCAGAAATTCTACCTTCCGGCATAGTTGTGCCATTATTACTTGGAGAAAAATTTCCTGTACAAATTATACGGTGGCTATTGTGTTGGCTACTTGGTTGATATATCCAAGAGTAATCGTTCTTATCTATTTCACACAATACAGTTGTTGTACCATGGTATTGCAACGCATCAATATCTTTAACAAATGCCGAAACATCAACACCTTCAATTGATTTTATCATATTCTTTATATTCCCACAATAAACAACTTTATCAAATTCAAATCCATCAACTAGCCATTTTCTGTTTGGATGTGTTATAAGCTTAATATTTGTAATATTTGAATTATAATGAATATTCAAACCTTCAGATAATTTATCCACAATATATTGTGATCCGTTGTATTTTTCATACCAGAAAGTAGAATGAACAAATGCTTTCTCCTCAACATGATTAAAATTATTAAAAATAATTTCTTGAACAGTTGGCATTGGGAGTTTCCCTTCAAGCCAAGTTAAAGGTACATTTTTCAAATCTCTTCTCCATATTTTTTTATTGTACGGTTCAAAATACTTTTTATATAAAGTTTCTCCAAAACGATGCCTTAGAAAATCCTCAAAATTATTCACAATATACTTTTCGTTTTTAACTAAACTAAGTAAATCTTCTATAATTTTGTTTTGACTTTCTTTATCAAATAAATAAATATGGTTCTCTATAGGATAAGGAATTTTTAAACCATCCTCCATATATACCACAGAGTTTCTATTGGTCATGGAAAATTCTTGTTCCCTATTGAATATACCCCAAAACCAATTCAAAACATCTTGTCTCTTACTATTAAATACATGTCCTCCACAGGTATGGAATAATATTCCATTAATCCTTTCACAACGTATTAATCCACCGGTAGACATTTCCTTCTCAAATATAGTAACATCGTATCTTGCTTTTAGCAGATTTGCAACAGTCAAGCCTGAAATTCCACCACCAATAATCGCTATTTTTTCCATTATTTTAGACATTAAATATTAATAATTCCGAATAAGACATTTAAGCTGTTCGACTCTAACAGATGTGTAATGTTTAGACAAATATTTTGAGTATAAGTTCATATCAACTTCTTGATTACGTGCTTTATCCATATTAGATTCAAACTCTTCATATGAATTTACAGAATTTGTAATTTTATCCAACTCAAAATAATCTGTATCCGAATTTTTAGGATATCTTGAGATTATATGACATCCACAAGCAATGAATTCAAGAAAACGTGGGGTTACCTGATTAAAACCATGTGTTCTTACTTCACCACCATCCATACCAGGAGTGGCATACAACCCAACACGAGATTTTCTCATCAAATCCATAAATTGTTCTCTACTATTTATATTGCCAACAAAATCACCTTTATTAGTATAATGATTAAATAAGTTATTTTCTCTCACTCCATAAACATAAACAAAATCGCTATGCCTTTTTGCATATTCTTCAAGCCATTCTTTCAATCTTGGATTCTGCCTTCCGACCAATGCCGCATCATATACTTTTTCAAAATGAGTTGTAGGTGATATTGCATATTTATCAGAAATAGACAAAGCTAAATGCCTAATATTAATGTTACATCCATTCATTTTAAGAAAATCCACAACCTCTTTACTTGAGACCAGTACAAGATCATTATTATCATACATTTTATAAAATTGCGGAAGTTCCTTATTTGTTAAATAGAAGTCTATAATTAATGGTATTATATTTTTCTTATTATGTCCAATACCATTTGAAGGTATCATTTCGAAAACAAAAGAAGTCCTCCATGGTGTAACAAACTTACTTAACGCCGGACATATCTTGGCAACTTTATATCTTAATTGGGTATCCTTAACAAAACGACAACCTAATTTTTTTTGAAAAATTTCCTCCCATTCATAAACTAAGTCATAGAAAAAACTATGATCATAAAAGCGTTTTGTGATAATTTGTTTTATTTCCATTTTTTTATTATTATGATATGTGAACAGAAAACACCTTGGGGTTATATCCATAACTGTAATCTTTTTTCTCACGTTTACCAATAGGTTTTGCTGGTATTCCTGCTACAACAGTATAAGATTCCACATCATGTGTTACGACCGCATTACTTGCAACGACGGCTCCTTCGCCAATTTTTATCCCCGGTAATATTATAGAACGACTGCATATCCATGCATGATCACCTATCTCAACAGGTGCTCCCTTGCATGAAAAATTAATATCGTTATAATCATGGTTAAGTGTCCAAATTATAGCTTCATATCCAATAGTCACACTTTTCCCTATTGTAAGTCCACATCTACCATCCAATAAAACACGTGGACCAACAGAAACTCCATTCCCAATTGTAATTCTTCGAGGAGCTCTGATATGAAAACCTTCGTAAAATATTGCATTCCCTTTAAAATGCATCCCCATCCTTTTCAAACACCAAACGCGAAATCTTATGCTTGGGAAATAACATAAAATGCAATTTGTAAACCACCATTGTAAACCATTACGATAACTATAAATCAAACTTCTAATTTTCATTTCTTATTAAAGCATAAAAGTTTCTTAACTAAACACTTAATATATTGTCGTTTATATTTTTTATCAAAATCAAAATGTTCATGCTCCAAATTACAAGAAAACAGTTACATTATAACCTTTTTTCAATGATTCTTGCAACACAGCATAACTCAATGTGCCTGTTCCTCCAATTAATAGTACACTGTATAATTTTTGTTTGTCCATTATTTCGTTCTAACTTTTAGTTTTTTTATTATAAACATTTTCAAATAATTCTTCTCCATCTTTGTTAAACCTATAAAATATATAGCCAATGAAGAAAAGATTATACATATTAGAATCCTAATGAAAAAAAACATTACCGAATCTTCCGTTAAAAAATGTACACAGAACGGAATTATTGATGCAACAAACGTTATTACTATTGACAATCCGTAAACTTCTATAAAATATTTCTTTAACGGAAATGCTATAATATAATGTTTTACAAATATAAGTCTGATTAACAAGCAGATAAAAGATAAACATAATGAAATATAAAAAACCATATTGGGAGAACATCCATAAATTAATGCGACATAAGAAAGTGGTACATTTAATAATAGAATAGGAACCAATACACTTTGATAAAGTTTTAGATTACCAACTGCCTGCATAACTGTCATAAGTGGATTTGACATAGCGTCACAAATTGTTATTAAAACAATTAAACGTGTAAAAGAAACAACATATTCAGGTGTTTGCCCTAACCATAAATGGATAATCATTGGAGTTTCCATTAAAATTGGCATTGATATAACAAGTATCAAGTAAAATGCATACAATGAACTTCTTGATACCAATCTAACCATGTTCCCTATATCATTCTGGGCATAATATTTTATAATTTGTGGACGAAAAGCTGTATAAAAATTAGAAAAAAATTGTGAAACAGCATTATTCACCTGTACAGCAATTCCTCTTGAGGCGTTAATAGCAGGAGAGAAAAACATGTTTAGCACAATATTCAGTCCTTGTGTCTTAAGTAATGTAGCAACCGCTCCCAAAAGATTCCATCCGGAAAAAGATAATAGTTGCGTGAATGTTTTTTTGCTTAATGATAAAGATATTCTGCATTCTTTAAAATGCTTAATGCAATACAATCTATAGATTAATGTAACTATAAATTGGCACATTAAAACAAGAAATGCGTAAATTATCAATTTATCGTAAGCCACAACAGATAATGCATATGCAACCAATAATTTTAGTGTCACTTCCACGATACTAATATATGCATAAACGTTCATATGCTCATGCGCAATAATGCACGCATTGTAAGGAGTGCTAAGCATCGTATTTATACTTGCAAACAAAGAAAACTGAAATACCCAATGGGCAGCTTTAATTCTGTCATCAGGAATAATCAAATGATTATCAATGAACCAAATCCCAACAGTTTCTCCTAAAACTAATAGCAATACACCAATAATACAATATATAAAAAAACTTGAACTAAATATTTCAACAATCCTACTCGAATTTTTCTGTCCTATCTCATAGGTAAGATATCGTTGGGTGGCTACAGACATTGCTGTATTAAAAATCCCCATCATAGTTACCACACCACCAACAACATTATATATACCAAAATCTGAGACACCGAGTTCATTCAATATAACCCTGCTTGTATATAGAGTTATTCCCATAATAAGGAATTGTCTAATATACAAGAAAAATGTATTCTTTACAATACGTTTATTATTTTGCGATACGTCGTTCATTATTTAGTTTATTTTTATATATGCTCTTATCTGTGAGATACAGGAAAATGGACCAAGCAGCAAGATTCCTTGCATTATTACCCCAAAAATCAAAGAAACAAATTATTAATTCCAACAATGCAAATAATAGCAAGCCTGTTCCAACATATTTCCGATTTACTATTATTTTAAAAAAAATCAAGACTTGCACAAAAAGTCCAAATAATCCAAATTTAGAAAAATATCCTACAAATCCACAATCATCTTGATATATCTTACTATATTCACTCAATTCATAAATCAACTTATTCAGATTATTTTCACCACCGGGTATACCAGATCCAAATATATAATATAATGGAGAATCACTCATATCATTTATAAAATAATCTGCAGCTATGAACCGAATAAAGTCTTCACGATTCTCACCAGTTTCCATTGAAGTTTGTTGGTTTAATTCTGCCATTGAATTTGAAAGAAAAAAATATGCAAATACCAACAATGTTAAAAATAACAGTTTAACAAAGAAACCTTTACGATTATGTGAAAAGATTACGCCAGCAAATATGCAAATTACTGCTGCATATATATCTTTACGAGACAAGAAGAAATATACAGCAATCGCACATACTAATATGAAAAATAAATTCTTAGCAAAAGGACGTTCCTTATTTTTTAGTTTTTCAAAGCACAGCATCATTGCCAAAAGACAATATGAAATACCAAATAAATAGAATCGCCAATACCCCATCCTCTGTTCTAGTAATCCTGTATACTCACTTTCAGATCTTCCTCCAAACCAATATTGCGGATAAGTAAATTGTTGTCCTATTTCAACTATTGCGAAAACCATAGTAAAATATATGAGATATTTAAAAATAACATCCTCATCAACATTCCATTTACACAATAGAAAATAAAACAATACAGGAAAAATATACATAGTCAACCCTGCTATGGCTGCATACAAACTTTGTCCAAAAATAACAATAGAAGGAATACAACTTAAGAAAAAACTTAACAATGTAAGTTTCAGAGGTTTAGAAAACAACTTACCATTTAGGTAACTTGAATTAGAGAATAAAAAATAAAATAGAACAAAGCATAAAACCAATATTATGAATCTTGGTGGAACTACATATATTTTAAGGCTCATAAAGTTTGTAAAAAACAACATGAGCAATAAAACAACTATATTTTTTATATTATATTTTGATGTGTGTGTGTGACCCATAATGTTATATTACGTTGTAACGTTTATCAAAAAAATCTTATTATTATATATCAATCTACATGCTCAAATCACTCAAAATGGTAAAAATGATTTTCTATATTTATATATTGATAATGCTTTGATGAAAACATTACCTTTTACGGAATGATTAATGTAGATTTTATTTGAATTCGTTAATTTCTTATAATATACCAGAAAAATTCACAAATAGTTCTTTATAATTGTGTTACAGTTAATTAGAAAAACTTTAAGCACACAAAAAAGCATTTCACATGTTGACAAGATTCTTACATTGTATTGATAATACCACATGATCATTAGATTCCAAAAAATTAAAATATAAAACTAAAGACTCATTATGGAAATACAATAAACGTGGAATAAACTAACATGTTACACATGTTACACGAACACGAACCAGCGGTTTACATATTAAAATCAAGCGGGTTTCGGAACAAAAACAGACTGTTTTTTAGTTGTAATCAAGCGAAATTTTATTGCATGAAAACCATAAAGGTTGTATTATTTCACAACTGAAACGTGCCGAAAATGCCCGTTTTATGCCTACTTTTTCATATTAATTTCTGTTAATTTTTAAAGTCAAAAATTTTTGGTTCACATTTGTTATGTTTCATTAACGTGCAATTTCGGCCTATTTTCGCCAATTTTGTGACAGGTATGCCTCAAGGTTGCCACCTTTGCACGCATCGAGTTATTTCATTGATTTTATGGAAGTTACGCCTGCATCACACACCAAAACCATTGACAGGAGTGACAGGGTGACAAGCAGGTTTCATAACTTTTTTATTTTTATCGTTTTTACGTTGTCAGAAATTGATATTAACATTTATTCCTCGCGCGCGTAAGAAGTTTATAAATCTACCTGTCATACCTGTCACTTTTTAAGTGAAGAGTGAAGAACGAAGAGTGAAAAATCCAATTGCATATTTAAGTGAAGAGCATATTTAAGTGAAGAGTGAAGAGCATATTTAAGTGAAGAACGAAGAGTGAAGAGCATATTTAAGTGAAGAACGAAGAGTGAAGAGTGAAAAATCCAATTGCCACTATTAAGTGAAGAGTGAAGAACGTCTTACGAAAATGAAAAACTAAAAGTGAATAGATAAAAATCCAATTGCCACTATTAAGTGAAGAACGAAGAGTGAAGAGTGAAAAATCCAAATGACTTTTAAACTAATTCTCTTTTTATGCAGATCGCTTTAAGCTAATTCACATACTGAGCGGATTTCACTAATAATTTATATTGACACTATTGAAGAGGCGGACGGCAGGCATCAGGGAAATATGCACTTCAATGCAGGGGCGGTGTATGCATAGATGAAAATTGTTGTCCTATTCAGGACAGAACGGGCGAAAAGTGAGTATGGCTATTTATATTTGCACGACGCAAAAGACTTGCTCGGTGATTAGACTAAGCCGGGACTGTCTTAAACTTGCAAGAATTATGATTAACTTTTTAAAATCACCAATGCCATGGAAAGACTTTCACAAACTTCGATTTTCAAGAATATGTATTGCCAGGACTGCCGCGGAGCAGAGTGGCAAGAGGTAGTCAATATGATTACGGGCGGAACGCTTGCCGGAGACACCGAGAAATACAGGTACTACATGAGCTGCGGCCTGGATGACGACGCACAAAAGCAAAAAAAGCGCATGCCTGCGTTTACTCCGGCTGTGGTATGCAAAGGAGGTAGGCGACCTGACAACTTTGTGGCGCTGACGGGCGTGGGCATGTGCGACTTCGACCATGTGGATGATGTCGACAGGGCACGCAGGCTACTGACGGCTGACGTTCACGCCATGATGGTGTACAGGACGATATCAGGCAAGGGGCTGAGGGTGCTGTTCAGATACCGGGTAAAGGGTGCGAAGGACGGCGACAAGGCAGACGCACGCAGCATGGCTGATATCTACAACGTGGCGTTCAAGACGGGCAACGAGTATTTTGCATGCCTGCTGGGCTGCGAGGCCGACGGGCAGTGCAAGAACATAGGCAGGCTGTCTATAATGTGCCATGACGGCGAAGCGGCGATTAACCCCGGTTGTGAGCCGCTGGAAATAGAGCTACACTGTGAACGCAAGCCTGCGAAGAGGGCTGACGGCAAGAAGCACCATGCGCCGTTGCAGAAAGCGGTAAGGGCCATCGAGGCGAAACTTGAACGCGAGGGCGTGGAATACCGCAAGGGCACGTACAACAAGTATGTGGCAAGGACGGGATACTACCTTAACAAGCTGGGCGTGGATGCCGACGATGCCTTGAAATGGGCGGTGGAGCACTTTAACGACTACGATGCGGCGTGCGTGACGGCGATAATGAAATCGTGCTACTCGCACACGGACGAGCATGCCTCGATGCGTGTGCAGGCCATGGGCGCCGGGAGGGCGAAGCCTGCTGCCAGGGGCGTGGACGTGACGGCAATAGAGGACTTCCTAAAGAGCCGCGCACGCTTCAGGTATAACGTAATAACACGCAAGACTGAATATAAGACCGACGCCAACGAGAGGTGGCTGGAAGTGTCGGACAGATTTGAGAACTCGCTGTGGTCGGAAATGAACAAGGCAGGACTGCATGTGAGGAACATTGAGCTGCACAATGTAATCATGTCTGACTTTGTAAACGAGTGGAACCCGTTTAAGGAGTATTTCGACAATCTGCCGGCGTGGGACGGGAAGACCGACTACATAGGGCGGCTGACGTCGATGGTGCACGTAAAGAAGGGCGACCTGTGGGACGATACGGACAATCCGCAGGAGCTGTTTGACATGTGTTTCAGGAAATGGCTTGTGGGCATGGTTGCCTCGCTGCTGGACAAGGACGTGGTGAACAACGCCATAATAGTGCTGATAGGCCGTCAGGGCATATACAAGACGACGTTTTTCAACTATCTGCTGCCTGAGGAGCTAAGACCGTATTTCCACACCAAGACGAACAGCGACACTATGACGAAAGACGACCGCCTGTCGCTGGCTGAGTATGCCATAATTTGCCTTGAGGAGATTGACTCGATGCGTACGCCTGAACTGAACCAGCTGAAGGCCCTGGTGACCACAAGGACCATAAACGAGAGGGCGGCTTACAGCAGGTATAAGGAGAACAGGACGCACATAGCGTCGTTTTGCGGCACGGGCAACAACCTGCAGTTCCTGACTGACCCTACGGGCAACCGCCGCTGGCTGCCGTTCGAGGCTGACTATATAGACGATCCGCGCACGGTGGACTACAACTATGATGGTATTTACAGCCAGGCGCTTGCCCTATGGCGCGGCGGCATGGCTTACTGGTTTAACAATTCGGAGATAAGCACGATGGCAAGGCACATAAAGTCGTTCGAGGTGCCTAACGTGGAGGAGGAGCTTATCGTTACTTATTACAGGCAGCCGGAGGGGAACGAGGCGTACAAGCTGGTGAACGCCACGAACATAATAGAGCATATCAATATTTTCATCAAGCGTGCCTTGTCGACCGTGAAAGTGGGGGCTGCCATGAGGAAGCTGGGCTTCAAACAGAAGGCCACGAAACACGGCCGGATGTATATTGTGGTGGAAAGGAAAAAATAAGAGCCCCTCCAAACCTCCCCCGTGGGGAGGCTTTTGTTTCTCGGTAGTTAGAGTAGTTAAAGAAGTTATCGCCAACGGAGTTGGCTAGGAGTTAAAGTCAATTCATAATTCATAATTCACAATTCATAATTCATAATTCATAATTAAGAATTAAGAATTCACGAAAGCAATTCACGAAAGCAATTCACAATTAAGAATTCACGAAAGCAATTCATAATTCTTAATTCATAATTCACAATTATGCCATGCGGATTGCGTCCTACATCTGAATATTCGTTCTTCACTTAATAGTGTCAATTGAATTATTCACTCTTCACTCTTCGTTCTTCACTTTCACAAGACGTTCTTCGTTCTTCACTCTTAACTCTTCACTGTCGAAGACGTTCTTCACTCTTAACTCTTCACTCTTAACTTACCTCACGGTTCTCCCAACGCTTCGACTATCATTTTGACCTGTGCGGGAGTGTATGTGCGCGACTTGGGGCTGGCGCCAATCGCCGCGAGGCGTTCGCGAAGGTTGGAGTAACGGTCAATCCACTGTGTGAGCTTATGGTAGGCGGCGCGCGGATTCATGTCGGGACAGTATGTCTGGGCAAGCTCCATGCGGCCGTAAGTGCGTATTTTGAAACATTCCATGTCGGCGGCTTTTGTTAAACGGGTTGTTGTATGCTTACATGCAGGCTGCCATACATAGTGACTAAAACCTGCCTTAAAACAATGCTAAGGTACATAAAAATCATGAGAAAAGCAAATATTTATGTACAAATAAGTCACTGTAACTCACCGTTTTACGCATTAATTCATTTTGGCCGGAAGCCGTGTGCTATCTTTGCATCAGACAACAGCCGCAAACGTTTGGGATGTATTGTTAAACCTCTAAAAACTATTAGCTTATGATTCGTTACAAACTTTATCAAAACCAGATTACTACAAGTAGATTCAACGGGTACTGGTATGCGCGTGCGGTATGCGACGAGACGTATGACACGCAGCAGCTTGCCAAACACATGTCGGGGCACAACACTCCGTATTCGCCGGGCGTTATCCACGGCGTGCTTAAGGACATGATTGCCTGCATAAAGGAGTTGCTGCTCGACGGCAAGAACGTGAAGCTGGACGACCTGGCAATATTCTCCGTTGGATTAAGAACTACGGGCGTGGAGGACGTGGCAGACTTCAGCGTGGCTGAGAACGTGAAGGGACTGAAGCTGAGGGCACGCGCGACGGGCAGCCTGTCGACATCGAGCCTGCGCCAGGAGGCCATACTGAAACAGCTGGCAAAATACTCGATAACCGAGACTACCGAGCCGACGGAGCCTTGAGCCTGACACGGCGGCGCAGCTGTCAGCCGCACTTCAGGAATATATTAATTGTATAACTTAAAACCAAAAGTAATGAACGAACAGAAAAAGAACATCTTGAGAATTGTCTTGCAGACTTTAATCAGCGTCATTTCGGCCGTTGCAACCGCCCTGGGGCTCCAGAGCTGCATGTAGGCGCAATATGACGACGGGTGCCGGGATGCCGCCCGGACGGTGTCCGGCGCCCTTCTTCCTTCTGTTGTTCAGTTATTTACAGTTTAAAATGCGTACCATAACACTTATCATAATACACTGCTCGGCAACGCCTGAGGGCAAGAGCCTCGGTTTTGAAGAATGCCGGCGCGACCACGTAATGCACAGGCATTTCAGGGACATAGGTTACCACTACTACATAACGCGCGACGGCGTGGTGCACAACGGGCGGCCGCTGGAGAAGGCAGGCGCGCACTGCCGGGGGCACAACTCGCACTCTGTCGGTATTTGCTATGAAGGGGGACTAGACGCGGACGGCAAACCTGCCGACACGCGCACCGATGCACAGAAGCGTGCGTTAAGCGTACTGGCAGGCAGGCTGAAAGCCCGGTTCCCGAAAGCCCTGATTGTGGGGCACCATGAGCTTAACCCTGAAAAGGCTTGCCCGTGTTTCGACGTGGCGAAGGACTTGGCTCCCGGGCGTTAAGTTCATTGCCGCACATCTTATTTCCGCCGTTTCTTATTTCAGTGTAGCACCGCTACGGGTGCCCGCATTTCACTGCTGCCGTCCGGGCGTATCGTCGCTTCACTACCCTGCGCCCGGAACATTCACTTACATCCGCATGCACCTGAAAGGTGCTACCTGGAACCAGACGACAGGCACAGGTGCATGTACGGATACAGACAGACGGTTGGCAGATAACGCCGCTTAAGCCCGGAGCATACGGCGGCAGGAGGCGTCAGGGATTAAAGCAGCTGTATGAATTCAGTCTCGACCTCTACCGTGGCGGCGAGCAGCATGGGTATCTCCACAAGCAGGCGTTTCACCTTGGAGCCGCGCGTGGTTATCAGGCTGCCCTCGTAACCGTCGAGGTTTCCGCCGATAATACGGATGCGGCGGTTGCGCATGGCAGGCGTAACTTCGTCGGGACGGTAATACTGCGGAGAGGAAGACAAGCCTACGGCGTGGATGAACCGCTGCATGTCGGCGGCGCGCACGGTCATGGGCATCTTGTAACCGCCACGCAGGTAACGGTATTGCAGCATGGGAGTAGTCTCGACCACAGAGTCGAGTTCCGCACGCGAAGCGTAGACGAAGAGAAGGTCATGGATAAACGGAAGCTGCCGCCGCTCACGCTTGCCGTGGTTAAGCATGAGCTTCCACACCATGGGAGTGAAGGTGCGGATGTTCAAGCCGTCGAGCAGTTTGTAAGCCGGCAGTTTGGCATTGGGACGGGTAAGGTCGCGCATGACAAACCACTGGCAGGCATCATCGCCGGAAACGGCTGTTACAGACTTTACGGCAGGCACGCCAACACTCTCGCACATTGCGTCCATTCTTGGGTAAAGACAAATTAAGTTAGTCCTGCACGCCGGTGTAATTTGTTGTACAGCAAGCAGTTACGTAAATCCTTATGAAAAGTACTGGATTCTTCACCGTCAGTTCATCTATTTTATGTTGGCCGTATCAATGGCAGGTTTTTATTGACACCCAGATACACTGAATGTACTGAATCCGTTAATGCTTCAATGTATGAAGCATACATTCGATTGCAAAATTACACAAAATATTCAAATACAAATGTTTTTATTGATTAATTTTTCAATATGTCTTGTAATTTTATCATTCAACGCGTGGCACGACACCGCAAGCAATTTAACCGGTCACATCCATGCGGACGGATGTCAATATTTCGTACTTACCGGCCTGCCCTGCTTGTTAATTTAACATGATGACGGAATTATCTTGAGTGGAACTGCGACGGTTACGGTTTCAAATGATGACCTTTCAGCTTGCAAGACACGGTCTTTCGTCTTTTAAAAGGCAACCTTTCACACTGCAAAAGGATGCCTTTCGCAAACCCGTCGGGAGCGGACGAAAACCGTAAGCAAAAGCCGACGATATGCAACAGACTGTAAGCATCAGCCACGAGAAGGTACTGATAATACCGCCAACCGGATAATATAAATAAGGTGTAAAGGCTGGTGGAAGACACTTTAGCAAACCGTAGGCGGACGCATGATAAAGATGCAGGCGGCGCAGGGCGTGCATGGGAACGACGAACGGCGCAAGCGGACGGGCGGTGCTGTAAACGTTTGCACATGCTTTTTGTTTCTTTTTCACCGGCGGCGCATACCGCTTACGGGCAAAAGCCGTACATTTACGCAGTAAACGAAAACACGGGCATCTGCAACCTGCCGCAGACGAGGGCGCAACCCCGGTGCAAGACGGGCGCCGGCGCGGACAAACAAGCCGACGGCAGGCAAAAGGATGCACAAGGAAACAAAAAACTTTATACCATGAGAAAGATTTTATCAGTCTTTTTTTCACTGTTCACAGCAGTGACAGTAATGGGCCAGGGATGGCCGTCGAATTACCGGGGCGTAATGCTTCAGGGATTTTACTGGGACTCGTACGCCGACACGCAGTGGAGCAACCTTGAGGCCCAGGCCGACGAACTGTCGGAGTTTTTCAAGCTTATATGGATACCGCAGAGCGGAAAGGCTGCATCAGACCCGTCGATGGGATACAACGACCTGTACTGGTTCAGCGACTACACAAGCTCGTTCGGCAGCGAGGAGCAGCTGCGCTCGATGATCAGCACATTCAAGCAGAAGGGGCTGGGCACGATAGCCGACGTGGTGATAAACCACCGCTCGTCGATGGCAGGCACGTGGATGAGTTTCCCCGTCGAGACATACAAGGGCGTGACCTACACGATGCTGCCCTCTGACATCTGCGCAAACGACGACGGCGGCAAGGCTGCCGCACAGGCTGAAGTGAAGCCGACGGGCGCAAACGACACGGGTGACGACTTCGACGGCGCGCGCGACCTGGACCACTCGAGCCTGAACGTGCAGACCATGGTGAAGGCTTACCTGGACTTCCTGCTGAACGACTTGGGCTACACCGGCCTGCGCTACGACATGGTGAAGGGCTATGCCCCGACGTACACGGGCATATACAACTCGGCAGCACAGCCGCAGTTCTCGGTAGGCGAATACTGGGACGGCACACAGCAGATAAAGAACTGGATTGACGGCACCAAGGTTGACGGCACGGTGCAGTCGGCTGCGTTCGACTTCCCGCTGAAATACCTGCTGAACGACTGCTGCAACCAGGGCACCAACTGGAGCACGCTGGCAGGCACGAGCCTGACAAGCAGTCCGACATACAGGCGCTATGCGGTGACCTTTGTTGACAACCACGACACATACGGACGCGGCAACGGCAACGACCTGACGGGCAACGTGACGGCAGCCAACGCCTTCATACTGGCAATGCCGGGCACGCCCTGCGTATTCCTGCCCCACTGGCAGGCATACAAGCAGAACCTGAAACAGATGATTTACGCGCGCTATGCCGCCGGAATAAGCAACGAAAGCACATACGAGACGCTTAACCGCGCTGCCAGCCAATACGCCGTAAAGGTGAACGGCGACGCAGGCAAGTCGGTAGTGCTGCTAATGGGCTCGGCAGCATGGCCCGGCAACATGGCCGACGAGAGCGACTACTTCCTGGCAGACAAGGGCGACAACTACGCATACTACCTGTCGCGCAACGCCGAGACGGCATGGACAGACATGCCTTCAGGCTCTTACGACAACGCACTGAGCGTTACGCTTAACGCGCTGACGGCAAAGGCTGCGGCACAGCTGGTCTACACGACCGACGGCAGCGAGCCGACGGCGGCCAACGGAAAGACCGTTGCCGACGGCACCAAGATAGAAATAGCGGACAACACCACGCTGAAAGTGGGACTGCTCGTCAACGGCGCGGTGACGGGCGTAATAACAAGGGTGTACAAGGTAACCAAGTTCCAGCCGCACGACATTACGGTCTACGTTAACACGGACAACGTAGGCTGGAGCAGCTTGAACTTCTGGACATGGGGCGGCGACGAGACACACGGCCCGAAGAACCCGGCATGGCCCGGCGACAAGATTACGGCAACGACTGTAATCGACGGCAAGACTTGGTATTACAACACTTACCGCATGAACTCGTCTACCGACTACGTCAACTTCGTATTCAGCACGGGCAGCGGCAGTCCGCAGACCGTAGACGTTGTGAACGTGAAGACTGACAAGTTCTATGAAGTATCAACCACGATGTCTAACGGCAAGCACACTGTGGACGACGTGACCGACCAGCACTCTACCGGCATAGGGACAATAACCGCCGGCAATGCCGGCAAGCAGGCAGACATGAACGTTTACACGCTTGACGGCCGCCTGGTGCGCCGGTGCGCAAAGGGTACAAGCATGAACGAGGCGCTCGACGGACTGCCCAAGGGCCTGTACATAGCGGGCGGCAAGAAAGCTGTAAAACGCTGACACCAGCGAAGGTGGCAGGCCACCAAGTAAAAAAACACAAAACGACCCTGTCAAACCCCATCAAGGGGCTATGACAGGGTCGTTTTTTTTTGCGCACAACGGTTAACATGGGGTAAATGAAGCCTTTCGTTAAAATTAACACATCAAAAAATGCATAAAAAGAGCATTTTTAGCGAAAAAAGGGGTGCCATATCTTAATTTTAACTCTCTTGTAACATTATATATCTATTTTTTAATTAATTTTGCACGTCGAAATTAAGATAAACAACGTTAAATTACAAAATTGTGTTCACTATTTGATTAGATACGGTTATTAGGATTTCATTCTTATTTTTAATTTCAAATAAAAACAGTATGCAAAAACGTTTAGGTATTCTATTCGTGTTGATGTTGTTCATGACGACCAAGATGCTGGCCCAAATGACAACGTCAGGAATCAATGGTATGGTTATGGCCGGAGACGATAAAGCCATAGGCGCTACCGTAACAGCAGTGCACGAGCCATCGGGAACCACCTATAACACGGTGGTAAACGCAAGCGGCCGCTACTCTATTAACGGTATGCGTGTCGGTGGCCCTTACACCATCAAGGTAAGCTACATCGGCTACACTACAAGTGTGACCAAGGATGTAACCCTCCAGCTTGCCGAGTCTTACAGCCTGAATGTCAACCTTTCAGAAGACTCGCATGAACTGGGCGAAGTGGTTGTTTCAGCCAAGGCTACTAAATTCACGGCTGAAAAGACCGGTGCTTCGACCAACATCAACCTCAGCCAGTTGGAGAACATGCCGACTGTGAGCCGTTCGATTACCGACTTCACCCGCTTGTCTCCTTACGGCGGCAACGGCATGAGCTTCGCAGGAACCGACGGACGTACGGCAAACTTCACTGTAGACGGTGCAAACTTCAACAACAACTTCGGTTTGAGCGACGGCCTGCCCGGTGGCGGCAATCCTATCTCTATCGACGCCATCGAGGAAATGCAGGTTGTAATCTCGCCATACGACGTACGCCAGACCAACTTCATCGGTGGTGGTGTCAACGCTATCACGAAGTCGGGTACCAACACATTCAAGGGTACGGCTTACGTTTACCACCAGAACGAGAACATGCGTGGTGACGCCGTAGACCGCGAACAGATATCAGGCGCACGCGAGAAAGACCAGAAGACCACTTACGGCTTCACCCTCGGTGGCCCTATCATCAAGAACAAGCTGTTCTTCTTCGTCAGCGGAGAAATGAGCAAGACTCCTACGGTGGTTAACCGCTGGCGCGGTTCTGTCGACGGTGTCGAGGATGCCGACAACTACATCTCACGCACTACGCTCGCCGACCTGGAGAAAGTGTCTAACTTCGTGAAAGACCAATATGGCTACGACACAGGTTCATGGACCAACTTCCCCGCAGACGAGAACAACTACAAGTTGCTGGCACGTTTGGACTGGAACATCACCAACATGCACCATCTCTCATTCCGCTACAACTACACGAAGAACCGCAACTGGAACCCCACGAACGCTTCTTCAATGGACGGCGGTACACGTTCTGCCTACGGACGTTTCTCACAGAAGTCAATGAGCTACGCCAACTCTATGTACGCCCTTGACAACCTGGTACACTCATTCTCAATCGACTTGAACAGCCGTTTCTCTGACAACCTGTCTAACCAGTTCCTTGCTACTTATTCAAAACTGGACGACGTACGTTTCACCAACTCTGCTGACTTCCCCTTCATTGACATCATGGACGGAACAGGCACCAACACCGCGTACATCTCGCTCGGCAAGGAGCTCTTCACTCACAACAACGCCGTGCGCAACACTGTCTGGAACATCAAGGACGACGTAACTTATTATGCAGGAAGCCACAAGATAATGCTCGGCGCCAAGTTCGAGCACCAGATGGCACTCAACTCTTACATGCGTAACGGTACAGGTTACTACCGCTACTACTCTCTCGACGACTTCCTTAACGGAGCCGCTCCCGAGATTGTAAACCTCACCTACGGCTACGACGGCAAGTCAGACCCTGCCGCAACAGTACGCTTCAACACGCTCGGCATCTACATCCAGGACGAATGGTCTATAACACCGAGCTTCAAGCTGACCTACGGTCTGCGTTTCGACGACATGTTCTTCAACAACGACGACCTGATGACCAACAAGGCAATCTACGACCTCGACTACGACGGCCGCCACATCGACACAGGCAAGTGGCCGGGCTCTAACCTTACGGTAGCCCCACGTGTAGGCTTCGTATGGGACATACTTGGCGACAAGACCCTCAAGCTGCGCGGAGGTTCGGGTATATTCCAGGGCCGTCTGCCGCTGGTATTCTTCACCAACATGCCTACAAACTCAGGTATGGTGCAGTACCAGGCCATCATCAACGAAGCTAACGCAGCAAAGAAAGGCTTTACAATGAACGAATTTGCAGGAGGCCTCGTTACCAACGACAAGGGCTATCCTACAATCGAAGCCCTGCAGAACAAACTGTTTGGACTAAACTATCCTAAAACCATCAGGCCCGAGGACGGCACACTGCCTTCACAGATATCAGCCGTTGACCCCGACTTCAAGATGCCCGAGGTATGGAAGACATCACTCGCCGTAGACTACGTAGTACCTGTAGGCTTCCCGCTGACCATTACTGCCGAAGGAATCTTCAACAAGACCATACACGGCGTTACCATGCAAGACTGGTCAATTCCTGACGTAGGCGGCTTCACACGCTTCAACGGCGTTGACAACCGTCCTATCTTCCCGACCGGATATAACGAAGGCGTTGTGCCCGCATACGTACTGTCAAACACAAGCAAGGGTTACGGCTGGAGCGCAAGCGTTTCGGCATACGCTTCACCAAGCAAGTACATCGACATCATGGCAGCCTACACGCACACCTGCTCAAAGGAGCTTACAGGCATGCCCGGCTCTAACGCTTCTTCTACGATAGCCTACCTGCCGTCAGTTGAAGGTCCTAACAACATCAAGCTGCACAATTCACAGTATGTTGAGCCCGACCGCGTGATAGCACAAATCACAGCCCACGACAACTGCAACAACCACTTCAGCCTCATTTATGAGGGATGGCGCGGTTCTTACAACTACACTTACATGCTGCAGAACGACATGAACGGCGACGGACAGGCTTACGACCCGATATTCATCCCGACAGACGCACAGGTTGCCAACAACGAGTTCCGCTTCAAGACAACCGACGACCGCGACCGCTTCATGGCTTACGTACACAACAACAGCTACCTGAAGGACCACCAGGGCGAATACGCCGAGGCTTACAGCCTTTACTCTCCGTGGGTACACCGCTTCGACTTCAGCTACAAGCACGACTTCAAGCTTAACGTAGGCAAGACAAAGCACATGCTGACCCTCAGCTTCGACATCAAGAACGTGGGCAACCTGTTCAACTCTTCATGGGGCGTTGCAAAGACTCTCAACCCGGCTATCGGTTCAGAAGCCAAGATACTGAAGTATGAAGGCGCTGACGCTGACGGCTATGCAGTGTTCTCTACTCCTTCAGCCATCAACGGCTCAACCAAGACCTGGACAGCCAACCACGCTATCGGCCAGTGCTGGTACATGTCTATCGGCGTTAAGTACACATTCAATTAATTATTTAAACCGGAAGTATCATTATGAAACTTAAGAATATATTTTCACTGCTTCTGCTGGGTGTTGTGGCAATGTTTGCCGGCTGCTCGGACGACGACGACATCACTCTGCTGGACGACCTGCGGGTATCCAAATCATACATATCCATCCCCGAGGAAGGTGGTAACGATACCATCATTGTAAAAGCCAAAGGCGACTGGAGACTCGAGAACATACCCGAATGGCTTAAATTGGATGAACATTCAGACTCTGTAGGCGAGGCTGGTGAAACACCGATCATATTCAAAGCTGATCCTTACACTGGCGGCCGCAGCTCTGAAGCGATGACAATCACTTGCAACGGCCAGGTGCAGCACCTCAAAGTCGTACAGGGCGAGGTAAGCATCACTAACGCTACTTGCGCCGAGGTCATTGCCGGACCCGACAACAAGACTTACCAGGTTACAGGTACGGTGACGGCTATCGCAAACACCACTTACGGTAACCTCTACATCAACGACGGCACTGGCGAGGTTTACATCTACGGAACTCTTGACAAAGACGGTAACGAGAAGAACTTCCTTAGCCTCGGCATCGAAGTTGGCGACGAGATTACCGTACAAGGTCCGAAGCAGACCTACAACGGCACTGTTGAGCTGGTAGACGTTACGGTTGTAAACATAAACAAGAGCCTCATCAAGGTTGACTCGCTTTCAACTGAAGCAATAGCCAAAGAGGGCGGCAACATCACAGCCTTTGTCACTACAAAAGGCTCGGGCGTGTCGGTAGACATTCCTGAAGACGCCAAGGAGTGGCTTTCAATAGCTTCAATCAAGCAGGTCGGCACATCTGCCGAGGTAACCTTCAAGGCTACTGCCAACGAAGGCGGCATACGCTCTACCGAGCTGACACTTGCCACTGAGTCTGACGGTAAGACATACACCACGCAGACCACAATCACGCAGCAAGGCGGCATACAGGACGTATCTGTAAAAGAGTTTAACGACGCACCCGACGGCGACGCACAGTACCGTCTTGCCGGAGTGGCAACCGACGTACAGTCTAACGGCAGCTTCACGCTGACCGACTGGAGCGGCTCTACCCTGGTTTACAAGAGCACAAACGGTGTTGAGAAGGGCGTCAAGGAGGGTGACATCGTAACCGTTGTCGGCACTCACGACACATATAACGGCACAGTCGAGCTGGTAGGCGGCGACGTTACCGACGTCAAGCCCACAACAGCCATCTCGCTGGCCGACTTCCTCGCCCTTCCTGACGGCGAAGACAACTACATGGTTACAGGTACCATCAAAGAGATTGTAAACGACAAGTACGGCAACGTATACATCACTGACGGCACAAACGAGCTTTACCTCTACGGCCTCTTCCCCGGCTACGGAGCTACCGGCGACGCACGCTATTACTTCGTTACCAACAGCGGCCTCAAGGATGGCGACAACATTACCGTAATAGGCGCCCGCAACAGCTACAACGGCTCACCGCAGATTAAGAACGCCATATTCGTCAGCAAGAACAACTGATGACGATCATACGGCCGGCAGCCAGCATGGCTTGCAGGCCTCTACCCGACATAAGCAGGGCGACGGATACAACATCCGCCGCCCTGCTTGCGTTAACGCACGCTTATGCCGCCCGTTACTTGACAGATATAAAAAAGTGTGCCAGGGACAAACAGACGTATGCCTGACACATAAAAACCCATGCCATGCGTTGCCTGCGTCAGGCACACGGTCAAAAGGCAGCTATAATCAATTGCCTCATCTTAATACAAGACAGGCTTATAATTGTGGCGTCACTCACACTGTCGCCCCGTCCGGCGTTGCGGCCTCAGCATAAGCCATCCGCCCGACAGGCACAACAGTCCTACGCCCAGCAGCGTAAACCATACGCAGCGCTCGTCGCCCGGAATACGCACGTCGTAGGGGTTGCTCGGATTGTATAACACCTCTATGCTGTCGCCCTCACTGCGGAACGGCAGATAGCGTTTCTCCGATACATACGTCTTGCCGTAGCGTTCGGTTTCATAGCTTATGCGCATCTCCCAGCGCGTGCGTATCTTCCTGTGCCGGTATTCCCGTTTCGAGCTTAGCCTGTCTATTACGCCCGTGGCGTGGCCAAAAGAGTCAGAAGCCTTCGACAGCGACACAAGTCCGTAGACGCCACCTCCGAGCATAAGCAGTCCTGCAACAAACAGCAAAAGACAGACTACCCTATTGCGTGACGCGTTGGCACATCTCCCCTCCGTGCCCTGCTCCTGACAATGTTTACCCTTTGTGTGTTTCATAATCCAGATCATTTCTGCTACAAAGATAGCAACAGGCGAGGGCAAAGCCAAACAAAAAAACAACAAAGTTTTTTAATATGCCTCTGCCGAGCCGCAATATCTTATTTAAAGATAGCAACAGGCGAGCGCAAAGCCAAATAAAAAGCAACAAAGTTTTTTAATTTGGCTCTGCCGAGCCGCAATATCTTATTCAAAGATAGCAACAGGCGAGAGCAAAGCCAAACAAAAAAACAACATTTTTTGATTTGGCTATGCCGAGCAGCATAATGTCTTATTCATAGACAACAACAGGCGAGCGCAAATCAAAATAAAACAACAACATTTTTTGATTTGCCTCTGCCGAGCCGCAATATCTTATTAAAAGACAGCAACAGGCGAGCGCAACAGTATCTGCAAAAACCAAATACAGCCTGTAAGGCAGAACACTGTGTAACCGTAGACCACAACCCCACGGCAACCAATAAACCGGCCTGATTATAAAACACGGCTGATTACGTTGCAAAACACGGTTGATTAGCGTGCAAAACACGGCTGATTACAACGCAAAACACGGCCTTTTACAAGCACAAAGATAAAACACTGACTGTCAGGCGGTTGTCGCTAATGTCACAAACGGCTCAACCAAAAAGGGGAAAAACAAAAATGATTTGTTGAATCAGCTTAGGAAGTTAGGCTATGTAATTGAATGATAAAATTATTATCTACCAAACTGCTGATTGACAAACATCCATTCACGTTAAATTGGGGAACGAGCCTGTATGGCTTTCGGCTAACCAGATGGGCATCCTGTTTGACAAGAATGTAAAGACCATAAGCAAACATATCAATAATGTCTTTTCCGAAGGTGAACCGGGAGAAGAGAACAACACGCATTATTTGAGTGTTGATGTGGTGAATTGGCAAAAGGCTGTGCTGTCAATAAAAACCTGGCAGAACAACACTATACGGAGCTAAAACAGCTTGTTACCGTTCTGGGCTGGACTACTAACATACACAAAATAACTAATTCTTATAGAGAGATATTTTTTAGTGTGTTGCAAAATTCATGTTTAATTTGTCGAAATAATATATACATATTCACAAAATAATATCTAATATTCAAACACTTTGGTATACATTTTCAGCAATTAGAATTGTATGTTTTCAATAATATTTATAAATTTGCACATGATCAAGTCCTCTGTCAAAAAATACAGACACAGGGACTTTCTTTCTCCATTTTACGTACAGAAAGAAGATGGAAAAAACAACCGGAGAAGTTGACATACAGGAAAACCAGTTTGAAGTACTTTCACCCGACTTACTGAATACTTTGCTCAAAGACCATACAACGAGCAAAGAAGGAAAACAGTGTAATATATTCTGGGCTACTTCCGATTATGAATCGCTCGGCAAAGGTTATGAATACGGGTCACAGATTCTTCCTGAACTAATAACCGGAGAGAACGGCCATGTAGTCATGCCCCGTGTTCTGAAACATAGGGATACCCAAAGCACACGTTCCCGGGAAATGGCGGAGGTGTTCACTCCTTCTTGGATCTGTAATGCACAGAACAACCTTATAGACGAGGTCTGGTTTGGTAGGAAGGATGTGTTCAACCATGAAGTCACAGCCGAAGACGGTACACATACATGGGGAATCAATCAAGATAAGATTACTTTTCCAGAAGGAAGAACATGGAAAGACTATGTACGGGAAAACCGTTTAGAAATAACCTGCGGAGAGGCTCCTTATCTTGTAAGCCGATATGATACGACTACTGGAACATTCATTCCTGTTGAAAAACGTATTGGACTACTTGACCGTAAACTCCGCATTGTCAGTGAAAACACTACGACAACGCGTGAATGGCTGGAGGCTGCCAAAGATGCCTACAAGAGTATCTATGCTTATGAATGGCAAGGCGACAGTCTTCTTCTTGCGCGTGAAGCCCTTTTGTTTTCCTTCATCGAGTATTATCGAAATAAATTCGGTAAAAATCCGGAAACAAAATCCATAAACCACATGGCCTATATCATATCTTGGAATGTATGGCAGATGGACGGACTAAAAGGCGTTGTTCCGGACAGTTGCGGAGAACGTGTACTGACAGAAACGGATTTGTTCGGTACGGTTGAAAGACGGGAACCATGCGAGGGTTGTCTGAAAAATGACCTGGCCAAACATAATGGTATTTACTGTATCATAAAAGACTGGCGGGCAATAGACAATACAACAGGCAAAAAGGGAAAACGAATCAGATTTATCGACCTACTAAATAAAAAAGCATGAGATTCACATCGTCACTGAAACTAAAACTTATTTATGTATTCCGTATCAATGATGCTGCGCACCGTGGATGCTTAAAGGTTGGCGAAGCTACATGTGAGGATGAAAACGTGTTCGGTCTGGCACCTAATAGCAAGGCTCTTAATGCTGCGGCAAGAAAACGCATCAACCAATACACGCAGACGGCAGGTATAGCGTACGATTTACTCTATACGGAACTGACTGTTTACAACCGTGGCGGTCTCCGCTCGTTCAACGACAAGGAGGTACACAATGTTCTAGAACGCTCTGGTATCAAAAAGAAAGTCTTCGATACAGTCAACAAGGCCAATGAATGGTTCATTACCGATTTGGAAACCGTAAAGCGTGCCATTGTGGCTGTTAAGGAAGGTCGAAGTTCTCTTTCTTCAGCTGAAGTGACCCAAGAGTATTCCCCGATTATATTTCGACCGGAACAGCAGGAAGCCATCAGCAAGACCAAGAAACAGTTCAAGAAAGGAAATCAGATGCTTTGGAACGCAAAGATGCGTTTTGGAAAAACTCTTTCTGCCTTGCAAGTAGTCAAGGATATGAATTTTCTACGTACCCTGATTCTGACACATCGCCCTGTGGTGGATGCCGGATGGTTTGAGGATTTCGGTAAGATATTTTACGACCGCAAGGATTTTGCATACGGTTCCAAAAACAACGGGGAAAGTTACGACAGTCTTGAACGGCAGGCTGAAAGTCACGAATTGCATTATGTCTATTTTGCCTCCATGCAGGATTTGCGTGGTTCTGAACTTGTTGGTGGTAACTTCGACAAAAATAACGAAGTGTTTGCCACTAACTGGGATATGATTATTGTAGACGAAGCGCATGAAGGCACCCAAACCGAATTAGGTAAGGCTGTTATGGGAGAACTTGTTAAAGACGAGACAAAGGTGTTGCGTCTGTCCGGTACTCCGTTCAATCTGCTTAACGATTTTAAGGAGGATGAAATTTATACATGGGATTATGTGATGGAACAACGGGCCAAGCAGAGTTGGGACGAACTCCATTTCGGTGACCCAAATCCTTATGCCTCATTGCCTACACTCAATATTTACACCTACAATTTGGGACGCTTGCTTAATGAATTTGTCGATGAGGATGTCGCCTTTAACTTCAAGGAATTTTTCCGAGTCAATGAATCCGGCAGTTTTTGCCATGAAAAAGATGTACGGGCTTTTCTGAATCTTCTTACCAAGGAAGACAAGGATAGTCTTTATCCTTATGCCAATAATGAATATCGTAATATTTTTCGACATACTCTCTGGATGGTGCCCGGCGTGAAGGAAGCACGTGCACTGAGTGCCATGCTTCAGACACATCCGGTGTTCCAGCATTTCAAGGTGGTAAATGTAGCTGGTGACGGTGATAAGGATGAAGAAAGCTGTGATGCCCTGGAAGCTGTGGAACAGGCTATTGGAAAAGATCCTGATGCCACACGGACCATTACCCTTTCTTGCGGACGGTTAACAACGGGAGTAAGTGTAAAGGCATGGACTGCCGTATTCATGTTGTCCGGTTCTTATAATACATCCGCATCCAGTTATATGCAGACCATCTTCCGCGTACAGACACCTGCCACCATAAACGGACGGGTAAAGGAGCAATGTTACGTTTTTGATTTTGCCCCTGACCGTACTCTGAAAGTAATTGCCGAAACTGCCAAAATATCAGCTAAAGCCGGAAAAACTTCGCAAGGTGACCGCAAGGCCATGGGCGAGTTCATTAATTTCTGTCCCATAATATCCATTGAAGGCTCACAGATGAACCGCTTTGACGTACCCCGTATGCTGGAACAACTTAAACGGGTATATGTGGAACGTGTCGTCCGTAACGGGTTTGAGGACAACAGCCTTTACAATGATGAATTGATGAAGCTGGATGATTTGGAGTTACAAGAGTTTGATGACTTGAAAAAGATTATCGGCCAGACCAAGGCTATGCCCAAGACAAATCAGGTGGACATCAATAATCAGGGATTGAACAACGAGGAGTACGAGGAAAAGGAGAAACTGGAGAAGAAACCCAAGAAGAAACTACCACTGTCAAGATAGAAGTGCAACACCTCCGCCGTTTCCCCGTCCATGGAGCG